>Ga0302216_1000201_pt1 | contig 23579 bp, 23 predicted proteins | sample II_Fen_N3_2_FD_194575 | JGI IMG/M metagenome (GOLD analysis project Ga0302216, IMG submission 194575) | Peat permafrost microbial communities from Stordalen Mire near Abisko, Sweden - II_Fen_N3_2 | ecosystem: Environmental > Terrestrial > Soil > Wetlands > Permafrost | place: Sweden: Abisko...
ACGCCGATTGCAGGCACCACGCGCGACAAGGTCTCGCAGCTGATCCAGATCGAGGGCGTGCCGCTGCATGTGGTCGATACCGCCGGTCTGCGCGAGGCGCTCGATGAGGTGGAAAAAATCGGCGTGCAGCGCGCCTGGGGAGAAATCGAAAGCGCCGATGCGGTGCTGTTTCTGCACGACCTGACCCGGCAGCAGGCTGCTGGCCCGGTGGATGAAGCTTCGGCGGATGAGGCTTCTTGTTATCTGGCCGATGAGGCTGATCTGGCCCGCACGCTGGCTGAAAAACTGCCGAAAAACACCCCCGTCATTGATGTCTGGAACAAGGCAGACAGCGCCCCGGCCGAGGTGCTGGCGCAAGTGAAAAACGGCGTGCTGATTTCCGCCAAGACCGGCACTGGCCTGCAAGGGCTGCGCGAAAAACTGCTGCAAGTGGTCGGCTGGCAGGCCGCGCCTGAAGGCGTGTTCATGGCCCGCGAGCGCCATGTGCAGGCTCTGCAGCGCGTTCAGGCGCAGCTGCAGACGGCCCACGCCCAGCTCAACGCCACCCGCCCGGCGTTGGACCTGCTGGCCGAAGACCTGCGCCAAGCGCAATTGAGCCTGAGCGAAATCACTGGCGCCTTCAGCTCGGATGACTTGTTGGGCGAGATTTTTTCCAGCTTCTGCATCGGAAAATAGGCCAACTATGCTGCCGTTGAGGATGGCCGCCACAAGTGGTGATCGCTAGAAATGATGCAGATGAAGTCGCTAAAAAGCCGAAAAAGCGAATTTCACCATCTTTTCAAAAAAATGTCCAACAATTAGATACATTCGTGCTTGAATTGAAAGTGCTGGTCCGGCGACCACGGCAAGCTCCATTTCCAGTCACGACATATCCCTTTGGCCGAAGGGGATATTTTTCAAAAGAACCCTCTGAACATGTCTATTTTTAACTTGTTTTCCCGTCATTCACAGAACCCCCCGGTGCCAGAGGAAAAAAGCCGTCCAGCCGTCAGTCCGAAAAAATCGCAGGAGCCTGAACCCGATCAGCGTAGCGAGCACACCAAAGCACGGCATTTCCGTCGTGATCAGGTGTTTGTGGCGATTCGCGAGGCGATGACGCGCACTGGAATTTTGCCCGCCAACTACAAATTCAAAGTGCTCTCAGAGGATCCGCAGGGCAATGATTTCATGGTGATGATGAGCTTGGTTGTCGTGGCGGGAGAGCCACCCCCGCCTCTGAGCGCGATGGAGACCACCATCATGGAGGTTGCCCTAGAGCGATCTCAAATCATCGTGTCTGCCGTGTACTGGCGCATGATCGAGCTTGCACCCGCTGCCAAATTTGTTCCTCCTGTGGCAGGGCGCACAGCCGCTCAGCCGGTCCTGGCCGCTCAGCCGGTCAAACCGAAATCGCCGCATGAAACGATTGCTGCTGATGAAGTGATCGCCTTTCAACAGGCTCTTCTGGCCGCTTCCGCCCAAGGTCAGGCGATGCCGCAGGAAAAATCCCCTCCACGACGCCGTTTCAACCAACCCAAGGATTTTCAGGATACTGAAATGGTCGATCCAAGCGTTGTCCCCGTCCTAAGCAAAACGCAGTATGGGGATTTGTAAGCGCCGCTGCTAGGCTTCCTCCTCGCTTGCTTGTCAGGCGCGTAGCAAGGCTTCTTCTGCCAAGGCGAGGGCTTCGGGCTTGCCTGAGAGCATCAGGGTGTCGCCGTCTTGCAGGTAGGCATCCTTCAGTGTCTTGAGGGTTTTGCCGTTGGCGCGGCGCAGGCTGACCACGCGCACGCCGACTGTGTGCAGCGTCAGCATGCCCAGTGGCTGGCCTATAGAGCGTATGCCTGGTGTCAGGGTGACGCTGGACAGGCGTTCCAGATCCAGCTCGCTGGCGCTGTGGTCATCAGCGCCGCGAAAGTAGCCGCGCAGCAGGTTGTAGCGTGCGTCGCGCTGATCTTGCACCACCCGGATCACCCGGCGCATTGGCACGCCGACCAGCGCCAGCGCGTGGCTGGCCAGCATCAGGCTGCCCTCGATGGCCTCGGGCACGACTTCGGTGGCTCCGGCGGCTTGCAGTTTTTCCAGATCGCGGTCATCGGCGGTGCGCACAATTACCGGGATTGTCGGCGCATGGGCGCGGATATTGGCCAGCACTTTCAGGGCGCTGGCCGTGTCCAGGTAAGTGATCACCACGGCGCTGGCCCGCGACAGGCCCGCCGCAATCAGCGACTGCAACCGCACTGCGTCGCCAAAGACCACCGAGTCGCCCGCCGTCGCAGCCTGGCGCACATGATCCGGGTCTAAGTCCAGCGCCATGTAGGGAATGTTTTCGCGCTCCAGCATGTGGCCTAGGTTCTGGCCGCAGCGGCCATAGCCGCAAATGATCACATGCTTGTTGATGTTGATGGATTTGCTGGCAATTGAGGTCATCTGCAGCGATTGCAGCATCCATTCGCTGGCAACGAGCTTCATCACGATGCGGTTGCTGTGCATGATGATGAACGGCGTGGCCACCATCGACAGGACCATGCTGGCCAGAATGGGGTTCATCAGTGCTGCCGGGATGAGCTTGCTGCCCTGCGCCAGCGACAGCAGCACAAAGCCGAATTCGCCTGCCTGCGCCAGATACAGCCCGGTGCGCAAGGACACGCTGGCTGAAGCGCCCAGCCAGCGCGCCAGCGCCGTGACCAGCGCCAGCTTGAAAAACAGCGGCAGTGCCAGTAGCGCCAGGACCAGCCCCCAGTGCGCCACCACCTCGCGCCAGTCCAGCATCATGCCGACACTGATGAAAAACAGTCCCAGCAACACATCGTGAAACGGACGGATGTCGGTTTCCACCTGGTGCTTGAACTGGGTTTCGGAAATCAGCATCCCGGCAATGAACGCGCCCAGCGCCAAGCTCAGCCCGGCCAGCTCGGTCAGCCAGGCCAGCGCCAGCGTGACCAGCAGCAGGTTCAGCACAAACAGCTCTTCGCTCTTGCGCCGTGCCACCAGCGTCAGCCACCAGCGCATCACGCGCTGTCCGCCGGTCAGCAGCAGACCCAGCAGCGCAGCAGCCTTGAGCGCGGCCAGCCCCAGCGCCGTGAACAGCTCGTCAGGCGAGGAGCCCAGCGCCGGAATCAGCACCAACAGTGGCACCACGGCCAGATCCTGAAACAGCAGCACGCCCATCACACGCTTGCCGTGTTCGCTGGCCAGCTCCAGCCGCTCGGCCAGCAGCTTGACCACGATGGCCGTGCTGCTCATGGCAATTGAGCAGGACAGCGCCAGCGCAGTCTGCCAGCCCATCGTCCACCAAACGGGTGTCAGACGTGCCAGTGCCACCGAGATCAGCGTAATCAGCGCCATCGTCAGCGTCACCTGCAGCAAGCCCAGGCCGAAGACATGGCGGCGCATTGTGCGCAGCTTGGGCAGGTTGAACTCCAGCCCGATCACGAACATCAAAAACACCACGCCGAACTCGCCCAAATGCGTCACGCCGTCGGCGTTGCGCGCCAGCGCCAGCGCGTGTGGGCCAATCACGACGCCCACGGCCAGATAGCCCAGCATCGGCGGCAGTTTCAGCGAACGACAGACCACGACGCCCAGCACGCCGGCCAGCAGGTAAAGCAAGGTGATTTCAAGCGCACTCATGGCGGTGATGTTAGCGGATGGTTTGGCGCCTCCCGCCGTTGCCGCCCGATGACCACACGGGTGGGCGTTACGCGCCTCTTAGAATGCACCCATGAAATTTGACGCTGTGAATTTGAATGCCGGGCAAGCCCTGCGCATTGCCCGAGAGACTTTTCAGACCGAGGCCGCCGCCGTGCTGGCGCTGGCCAGCCGGGTCGGTGACGAGTTCGTCCAAGCCGTCGCGCTGATGGCCGCCTGCCGGGGCCGCGTGGTGGTGATGGGCATGGGCAAAAGCGGCCACATCGGGCGCAAGATTGCCGCCACGCTGGCCTCCACTGGCACGCCCGCGCTGTTTGTTCATCCGGCTGAGGCTAGTCATGGCGATCTGGGCATGATCCAGTCCGACGACGTGGTGCTGGCGATTTCCAACAGCGGCGAGAGCGAGGAAGTGGTCGTGATTTTGCCGGTGCTGGGCCGCTTAGGCGTGCCGCTGATTGCCATCACCGGTGGCCTGCAATCGACGCTGGCCCGGCAGGCTACCGTCACGCTGGACAGCAGTGTTCCCAAGGAAGCCTGTCCACTGAACCTGGCGCCCACCGCCAGCACTACGGTGCAACTGGCCCTTGGCGACGCCCTAGCCGTGGCTCTGCTCGATGCGCGCGGTTTCAAGGAGGAGGACTTCGCCCGCTCGCACCCCGGCGGCGCGCTCGGGCGCAAGCTGCTCACCCATGTCAGCGACGTGATGCGCAGTGGCGCAGCCATTCCGCAAGTGCCACTGGACACCTCGTTCACCGAACTGATGCGCGAGATGAGCGCCAAAGGGCTGGGCGCTTCCGCCGTGGTCGATGAGGGCCAGCGGGTGTTGGGCATTTTCACCGACGGCGATCTGCGCCGGCTGATTGAGCGCGGCGTGGACCTGCGCAGCCTGAGCGCTGGCGAGGTGATGCACCCGCGTCCGCAAACCGTGCCCGCCGACTCGCTGGCCGTCGATGCGGTCGCGCTGATGGAGCGCCACCGCATTAACAGCGTGCTGGTGGTCGATGCCGAGGGCCGACTGTGCGGCGCGCTGAACACCAACGATTTGATGCGCGCCAAGGTGATTTGATATGAGCACTTCAACCTTGACGCCGGATACCGGCCCACGACTGAATTTTTCGCCCGAGCTGCTGCTGCGCGCCCAGGGCGTGAAAGTTGCTTTTTTTGATGTCGATGGCGTGCTGACCGACGGCGGCCTGTACTTTTCCGAATACCCCGATGGTCACGAGCGGGCCGTGACGCTGGGCGGCTTTCGCTCGGCGGGCGAAATCATCAAGCGTTTCAACACGCTGGACGGCCACGGCCTGAAGCTGCTGCAAAAAGCCGGTATCACCCCGGCTGTCATCACTGGCCGTGACAGCGCCGTGCTGCGCGCCCGATTGCAGGCGCTGGGCATCGTCCACGCGCAGTTCGGCACCGAGGACAAGCGCCCAGCCGCCGAGCAGATTTTGCAGTCTCTGGGCCTGGACTGGAGCGCCGCCGCCGCGATGGGCGACGACTGGCCCGACTTGCCGATGATGGCCCGCGCCGCCTTAAGCTGCGCGCCCGCCAATGCGCACCCGGAAGTCAGGGCGCGTGCCTCCTACATCACCCAGGCGCCGGGCGGCCACGGCGCGGCCCGCGAGTGGTGCGACCTGCTGCTAATTGCCAGTGGGCGATATGCCGATTTGCTCGCTGAGTACACCGCATGATCCACAGACTGCCCATGCCGGAGCAGAGCCGTGGCGCGGCCCTGCCGCCGCGAAAGGCGATGGGGCTGGCTGTGCTGCGCCTGTGGGATCGCATGGCCATGTATATGCCGCTGCTGCTGATGCTGGCTTTAGCCTTGGGCACTTACTGGCTGGTGCGCAACACGTCTGGCCCCACCGCTCCGCCAACTGCTGGCGAGGTCCGTCATGAGGTGGACTATTTCATGAAAAACTTCACGCTGAAATCGTTTGATGAAGCAGGCAAGCTGAAAAGCCAAATTGATGGCAGCCAAGCCCGGCATTTCCCGGATACTGACATTCTGGAAATCGATCAGGTGCGTATTCGCAGCATTGATCTGCAAAGCCTGCTGGTGACGGCAACGGCGGCGCGGGCTTACGCCAATGGCGACGGCTCCGAAGTTCAATTGACGGATCATGCGCAGGTGCTGCGCCAAGCCAGCCTGAATCCCGGTGGCAAAGAGAATCCGTCGCTGGAATTTCGCGGTGAATTCTTGCATGTGTTCTTGAAGGAGGAGCGGCTCCAGTCCCACCTGCCAGTGGTATTGATCCGGGGTGCAGACCAGTTTACTGGGAACAATTTCTCCTATAACAACCTGGACCAAGTAGCAGTTCTGACCGGACGTGTACGCGGCGTGCTGGTGCCTCAGTCCGTCAGCCAGGCCGCAGGTTCGATGCGCTGAGCATCGCCATTTTTGAAAATAGAGAGTCAGAATGCAAAAAGGCTTCAAAACCAAAGTCTTGAAGCCTTTTTAAGTGCTCTTCAATCAGGATTGAAGAGGCTGTTTATGCGGGCAGTGAACCCGCAAGGTTGAAGCAGGGCTTAGTAGCCGCCGCGTCCACCGCCGCCGCCACCGGAGCGGCCGCCGCCAGCACCGCCGCCGCCGTACGGGCTACGGAAACCGCCGTCGCTGCCGCCGCCGGACGAACGGCCACCGCCGCCACCGCCGTAGCCGCCACCGCCGGAACGATCACCGCCACCGCCGTAGCCGCCACCGCCGCCGAAGCCGCCGGTACGTGGAGGACGTGCTTCCATCGGACGAGCTTCGTTCACCACAACGCTACGGCCGCCCAGAGGCTGACCGTTCATGCCGTTGATGGCAGCTTGTGCTTCTGCATCGCTGGCCATTTCGACAAAGCCGAAGCCCTTGGAGCGACCGGTGTCGCGTTCCATCATGACCTTGGCGCTGGTGACAGCACCGAATTGGCCAAAAGACTGTTGCAGATCTTCGTCACGCACCGAGTAAGGCAGGTTGCCGACGTAAAGTTTGTTGCCCATGAAGGGACTCCTCTAAAACACAAAAATAAAAGCGATGGGGTCCCGAAAGCACAACAAATCTTCAACGTACCGCTGTGGCGCGCGAAACTGACCGATCACCTAACATGCGCGGATACTCTCATCCGCGCACACATATTATGCTCTAGTTATTTAAAAAACAAGTCAAGCATTTTTTGACATCAGGCTTTTTATAGTCATAAAAATTCAGCTTATGCAGGAGATGTAAAAGTCGTCTGGGTTGTCACCAATTGACTTCCCGGTCGGGCGTGGCGCCGATGCGGTGAATCGACAAATCCGCACCTTCATACTCTTCTTCTTGGCTCAGGCGCAGGCCCAGCGTGACCTTCAGTGTGCCGTACACCGCAAAGCCCATCAGTACCGCCCAAGCAACACCCATTGCGCTGCCGATCAGCTGCGCGCTCAGGCTCACGCCGCCGATGCCCCCCAGCGTCTGGCTGCCAAAAATGCCTGCCGCAATGCCGCCCCAGGTGCCGCACAGCCCGTGCAGCGGCCACACGCCGAGCACATCGTCAATCTTCCATTTGTTCTGCGTCCAGGTGAACATCACGACAAACACCGCGCCTGCCACGGCGCCTACCACCAGCGCGCCCAGCGGGTGCATCACGTCCGAGCCGGCGCACACGGCCACCAGTCCGGCCAGCGGGCCGTTATGGACAAAACCGGGGTCGTTCTTGCCCAGCAGCAGCGCCACCAGCGTGCCGCCGACCATCGCCATCAGCGAATTCACCGCGACCAGGCCCGAGAGCTTGTCCAGCGTCTGCGCGCTCATCACGTTAAAGCCAAACCAGCCGACGATCAAAATCCACGCGCCCAGTGCCAGAAACGGAATGTTCGACGGCGGATGCGCCGACATCGCACCGTCCTTGCGGTAGCGGTTGCTGCGCGCGCCCAGCAGGATCACCGCAGGCAGCGCCAGCCAGCCGCCCATGGCATGCACCACGATGGAGCCAGCAAAATCATGAAATTCATTGCCGGTCAGCGCCTTGAGCCAGGCCTGAACGCCAAAATGCTGGTTCCAGACAATGCCCTCAAAGAAGGGGTAAACGAAACCAACGATAACGGCTGTTGCGATCAGTTGCGGGTAAAAGCGCGCCCGCTCGGCAATGCCGCCCGAAATAATCGCCGGAATCGCCGCCGCAAAAGTCAGCAGAAAGAAGAATTTAACCAGCTCATAACCATTTTTTGCGGCCAGTTGCTCGGCACCGACAAAGAAATGCGTGCCGTAAGCCACGCCATAGCCGACGACAAAATAGACCACCGTCGAGATCGAAAAATCCACCAGAATTTTCACCAGCGCGTTGACTTGGTTCTTTTTGCGAACCGTGCCCAGTTCCAGAAAGGCAAAACCTGCGTGCATGGCCAGCACCATAATGCCGCCCAACAAAATGAACAAGGCATCAGAGCCCTGTTTTAGTGCGTCCATAACTCTCTCTTTGAATGAAATGTGTTGTATTGGTGCGTTTTCTGTAAAAAACCAGAAATAGCACCAAATAAAAGCAAGAAGTGCGCCAAATTGTTCTATAAAGGTGCGTACCCATAAAATATGCACCATTGAATGGCATTTATGCAAAAACGCGCTGGCTATAATGCCGACTGTCATTGGGGAGTAGCCGCCCTTCTTTCTTCGCAAGAAGGATTGAGAGGGGTTTGCGTCAACAGACTTGTCCGGCCCTGCAATGGGGCCGACATGGCGCAAACAGTCCAGACCTGGCGAGACCTTTGACTGCGCAGCCTCCAATACTGAATACAAGCTTCAGGCCGGGGATGCCGCGCAGTCATGGGTTTTTTATTCCGGCCGGAGCTGTTTTATTGCATGGAAGCTTTCCTCGTCTCCACGGGCATCGTCGCCCTCGCCGAAATCGGCGACAAGACGCAACTTCTCGCGCTGGTGCTCGCCGCGCGCTTTCGCAAACCCTGGCCTATCGTGCTCGGCATTCTGGTCGCGACGATTGCCAATCACGCGATGGCCGGTGCGCTCGGCGCCTGGTTCACCACGCTGGTCGGTCCGCAGGTGCTGCGCTGGATTCTGGGCGCCTCCTTTATCGCGATGGCGGCGTGGATGCTCATTCCCGACAAGCTCGATGACGACGAAGCCTCGAGCACGCCGCGCTTTGGCGTGTTTGGCACCACGGTGGTGGCGTTTTTCCTGGCCGAAATGGGCGACAAAACCCAGATTGCCACCGTGATGCTGGCCGCCAAATACAACCCTTACTGGGTGGTGGCGGGCACCACGCTGGGCATGATGCTGGCCGATGCGCCCGTGGTCTGGCTCGGCGAGCGCGTCACCCGGCTGCTGCCGCTGCGCGTCGTGCATGTCGTGTCGGCGCTGATCTTTGCCGGGCTTGGCGTGCTGGCGCTGCTGATAAAAGCGTAGATTGCTATACTTGCCCGGCGCCGATTTGCTCAGCTTGCGGGCGCTTTAAAAGTACCGCTAAAGACGAAGCGCCATTCAACCCGGTCTCGCCTTTGGCGACGCCGGGTTTTGTTTTTTCCGCGCCAGTCTTGCCGGTTTGAGCGCGGGTTTTCCTGTTGAGGGGCTTTTCACCGTGCCTTCTGCTTCTGTTCTTGTTGCCACGCCCCAGTCCATGCATTTTGCCGAGCCGCTGGCGCTGCGCAGCGGCGCGTCGATTCGCGCCTACGACCTGAGTTACGAAACCTACGGCCAGCTCAACGCGGCCAAATCCAACGCGGTGCTGATTTGCCACGCGCTCAACGCCTCGCACCATGTCGCGGGCGTCTATCTTGACGACAGCGGCCAAGTTAAACCCCGCTCCGAAGGCTGGTGGGACAACATGATCGGCCCCGGCAAACCGCTGGACACCGACCGCTTCTTCGTCATCGGCGTGAACAACCTAGGTTCCTGCTTTGGCTCGACCGGGCCGATGCAGATTCACCCGGACACCGGCGCGGTTTACGGCGCCGATTTCCCGGTCGTCACCGTGCAGGATTGGGTGAACGCGCAGGCCAGATTGCTCGACGCACTGGGCATTGAAACGCTGGCCGCCGTCATGGGCGGCAGCCTAGGCGGCATGCAGACCCTGAGCTGGACGCTGCAATACCCCGAGCGCGTGCGCCACGCCCTCGTCATCGCCAGCGCGCCGAATCTGACGGCAGAAAACATCGCTTTCAACGAAGTGGCGCGCCGCGCCATCGTCACCGACCCGGATTTCCATGGCGGACATTTTTACCGCCACGGCGTGCTGCCCAAACGCGGCCTGCGCATCGCCCGCATGATCGGCCACATCACCTATTTGAGCGACGACGTGATGAACGAAAAGTTTGGCCGCCAACTGCGCCGCAGCGCGCCGGGCGAGGCAAACATTGCCGAAGGCGGCACCGCGCCGGACGCAGCCTCCGCAGGAGACGGCACCGGGCGCGCCAGCAACAGCGCAGCGCCGTACAAATACTCCACCCAGGAAGTCGAGTTTGAGATCGAAAGCTATCTGCGCTACCAGGGGGACAAGTTCGCCGAGTATTTCGACGCGAACACCTATTTGCTCATCACGCGGGCGCTCGACTACTTTGACCCGGCCAGCGAATTCGGCGGCGACCTGAGCCGCGCTCTGGCAAAAGCCCGGGCCAAATTTCTGCTGGTCAGCTTCACCACCGACTGGCGCTTTTCCCCGGCGCGCAGCCGCGAAATCGTCAAGGCGCTGCTGGCCAACCAGCGCGACGTGAGCTACGCCGAAATCGACGCGCCGCACGGCCACGACGCCTTTTTGCTCGACGACCCGCGTTACATGGCCGTGGTGCGCTCTTATTTTCAGAGCAAGGTGGCCGCATGACAACACAAGCAGATTTCAATTCGCCAGCCCTTTTGACCGCCGGTGCGCCGGGCCGCACGGAAAGCGCGCCGCTGCCGCCCGATCAGCTCTCGATTGCCCGGCTGGTGCCGCACGGCTCGCGGGTGCTCGATCTGGGCTGCGGCACGGGCGAGCTGCTGGCTTATCTGATCCGCGAGCGCGGCTGCTCCGGCTACGGCGTGGAAATCGACGACGCCAACGTGCAGGCCTGCATGGCGCGTGGCGTCAACGTGATTCAGTTTGATCTGGAAGCCGGGCTGGCGCTGTTTGGCGACGCCTCCTTCGACGTGGTGCTGCAGATCGACACGCTGCAGCACCTGCGCAACGCCGAAGTCATGCTGCGCGAAACCGCCCGCGTCGGGCGCACTGGCATCGTCGCGTTTCCGAACTTTGCCCACTGGCCGAACCGCCTGGCCGTGCTGCGCGGGCGCATGCCCGTCACCAAGGTGCTGCCTTACCAGTGGTACGACACGCCCAATATCCGCGTCGGCACGCTGCGCGACTTTGAGGCGCTGGCGCGGCAAAACCAGTTGCAGGTGCTCGATTCGTTCGGCTTGCAAGACGGCGAAGAAATCCGCTTCTGGCCCAACGCCCGCGCCAGCCGGGCGGTGTTCAAGCTGCAGCGGGCTTGAGGTAAAAAGCGGCGCTGTTTCGTCGCTAAAATTTCGCCATCGGGATTTCGGCCTCCCGGCTCTTTTTAGACAGAGGGTGTCCCCTCCAAGTGCTGGCAACTCTCTTTGGAGTATTCCGTGGACACCTTTCCTGTTTCCGTTTCTTTCCGCGAAGCCCTGCGCTTCTGGCTGCAACTGGGCTTGATCAGCTTTGGCGGCCCGGCGGGGCAAATTGCCATCATGCACCGCGAACTGGTGGACAAGCGCCGCTGGGTTTCCGAAAAGCGTTTTTTGCATGCGCTGAACTTCTGCATGGTGTTGCCCGGCCCCGAGGCGCAGCAACTCGCCACTTACCTCGGCTGGCTGATGCACCGCACCTGGGGCGGCGTGCTGGCGGGCACGCTGTTTTTCCTGCCCTCGCTGGCGCTGCTGATTGGGTTGAGCTGGATTTACATGGCGTTTGGCCAGCAGCCGCTGGTGGCCGGGATTTTTTACGGCATCAAGCCCGCCGTCGCCGCCATCGTGCTGCATGCGCTGCACCGCATTGCCAGCCGCTCCCTGGGCCATCCGCTGCAGGCGCCTGCGCCTTGGGCGATTGCGGCGCTGAGCTTTATCGCCATCTGGCTTTTTCAACTGCCGTTTCCGCTGGTGGTGCTGGCCGCGATGTTGAGCGGCGCCGTGCTGGCCCGCTGGGCACCGGGCAGTCTGGGGCGCGGCAAAGCGCACGGCGCGGCAGCGCAAGGCGCGCATGAGCCGGCCCTGATCGACGACGACACGCCGACGCCGCCACACGCGCTATTCAGCCGCTCGCGGCTCGCCAAAGTGCTGCTGGCAGGCGCGGCGCTGTGGCTGGCGCCGATGGCCGCGCTGTTTTTCAGCTACGGCTGGAGCGGCACGCTGACGCAGATGGGCTGGTTTTTCACCAAGGCGGCGTTGCTGACCTTTGGTGGCGCCTACGCCGTGCTGCCCTATGTGAACCAGGCCGCCGTCGGTCATTACGAATGGCTGACGACGGCGCAGATGATGGACGGTCTGGCGCTGGGCGAAACCACGCCTGGCCCGCTGATCATGGTGGTGGCTTTCGTCGGCTTTGTGGGCGGCTGGGTCAAGCAAGTGGCCGGGCCGGATGCGCTGTTTCTGGGCGCGGCGCTGGCCGCCTGCGTGGCGACATGGTTCACTTTCTTGCCGTCGTTCATCTTCATTCTGGCGGGCGGGCCGTGGGTGGAATCGACACGCGGCAACCTGCAATTGACCGCGCCGCTGGCCGCCGTGACCGCCGCCGTGGTCGGCGTGATTGCCAATCTGGCGCTGTTTTTTATCGCGGCGATTGCCTATCCGCTGGGCGCTGCCGGTCTGGCCGCCCGGCCCGACTGGGCGGCGCTGGCGCTGGCCGCTGCTGCCGCGCTGGCGCTGTGGCGTTTGAAATGGGGCGTGATGACGGTCATTGCCGCGTCGGCGGCTGCCGGGTTGCTGCTGCGCGGGGTCGGGCTGGCCTGAGCGCGGCAGGTGAACCCGTCCGGCGGGTGCCCATGCGGCGCTGGCAGGTGGTAGTTTTTCGCAGACGGCCCGATTTTCATCAGTGCGGGCGTCTTGAACTGGCGGCTGTGCGTGGCAAGCCCTTATGCTGAGGTCTGACCATGCAAACTTCACGCACCCTGTCCCTTTTCACCCTGCCGGGCCGTCTGGCCGAGCGCCTGTTTGGCGACTGGGTGCGTTTTGTCTCGCCCGCCACGCTGCGTGCTGACGCGCTGGCCGGGCTGCTGGGCGCGGTGCTGGTCTTGCCGCAGGGTATTGCCTTTGCCACGCTGGCCGGGCTGCCGCCGGAATACGGGCTTTACACCGCCATCATTCCCTGCATCGTCGCGGCGCTGTTTGGTTCGAGCTGGCATGTGATGTCGGGGCCGACGAATGCCAATTCGCTGGCGCTGTTTGCCATGCTCGCGCCGCTCTCTATGGCGTTCAGCCCGGCCTATATTCAACTGGCGCTGGCCGTCACCGTGATGGTTGGCGCGCTGCAGTGGCTGATTGGCGCGCTGCGGCTGGGCATGCTGGCCAATTTCATCTCGCCCGCCGTGCTGTTTGGTTTTACCTCCGGCGCGGCGCTGTTGATTGCCGTGCATGCGCTGCCCGATTTGCTCGGACTGGCGGCGGCGCCCGAGCATGGCGCGGGCGCCGTCATCGTCCATGTGCTGAGTCAGCTGGCCTACGCCAACCCGGCGGCCATCGCCGTGGCAGGCGTGACGCTGGCGGTGGCGCTGGGGCTGCGCCGCTGGCGCCGCAACTGGCCTTCCATGCTGATCGGGCTGGCCGTCGCCACTGCGCTGGCCTGGGGCTGGAGCCAATTGAGCGCCGCCAGCGCCACGCCCGCGTCATCGCTGCGCACCGTCGGCCTGATGGCGACGCCGTGGCCGCGCTTTGAGCTGCCGCGCATCGGCTGGGCGCAGGCGTCGGAGCTGATCGGGCTGGCGTTTGCGCTGACCATCGTCGCGCTCGGTCAGGCGGTGTCGATTGCCAAGGCGGTGGCGCTGCGCTCGGGCCAGCGCATCGACGTGAACCGCGAGTTCCGGGGCCAGGGGCTGTCGAACATCGTCGGCGGATTTTTTTCCAGCTACGTCTCCTGCGGCTCGCTGAACCGCTCCATGCCGAACCTCGAAGCCGGGGCAAAAACGCCGCTATCGTCGGTGTTTTCGGCGCTGCTGCTGCTCGCGCTGGTGGCCGTCAGCGCGCCGGTGCTGGCGCAGATTCCGATGGCCGCGCTGGCGGGCTTGCTGGTGCTGGTCGCGCTGGGGTTGGTCGATCTGGCGCGCTGGCGCGAGCTGTTCGCCCTGAGCCGCAGCGATTTTGCGGTGGCGCTGGCGACGCTGCTGGCCACCGTCACCATCCGCATGGAAATGGCGATTTTGCTCGGCGTGCTGCTGTCGCTGATGTCGTTTCTGTACCGCACCTCGCGGCCCGCGATGCGGACGATGGGCTTTGACAGCCGGGGGCTGGAGCGCCAGTTTGTCGTGATTGATGACGCGCTCAACGCCGCCCCCGACGAGCGCCACCCGCCGCTGCCCGAATGTCCGCAACTGAAACTGCTGCGCATGGAAGGCGAAGTCTATTTCGGCGCGACCCAGCATGTCGCCGACATTTTGTATGCACTGCGCCACCAGCCCAATCCGCAAAAACACCTGCTGGTGATGGCCAAAAGCATGAACTTCATCGACCTGGCGGGCGCCGAACTCTGGGCCAGCGAGCTGGCGGCGCGCCGCGCGATGGGCGGCAACCTGTACTTTCACCGGCCACGCCCGGAAGTGATCCAGATGTGGCGCAAGACCGGCTTTACCAGCCTGCTCGGGCCTGAGCACCAGTTTGCCGACAAGTTCAGCGCCATTTCCACCATTTTTGGCAAGCTCGACCCCGAGATTTGCCGCCAGTGCAAAGCCCGGATTTTTTGGGAATGCAAAACCGCCCCCGGTAACCCCCTCGGTCAGATGTCGATTGATACTGCATAGGACTCTTTATGGAACGCGATCAGGCCAGTAAATTCATCAACGACCTTCTCAAGCTGATGGTCAGCCGGGGCGGCAGCGACATGTTCATCACCAGCGACTTTCCGCCGGCCATCAAGGTCGATGGCAGGATGACGAAGTTGTCTTCCCAGGCGCTGAACGCGGGCCATACGATGACGCTGGCGCGGGCCATCATGAACGACAAGCAGGCCGCCGAGTTCGAGCGCACCAAGGAGTGCAACTTTGCCATTTCGCCGCCGGGCATCGGGCGTTTCCGCGTCAACGCCTTTATCCAGCAAGGAAAAGTCGGCATGGTGCTGCGGGTGATTCCGGCCACGCTGCCGACGCTCGACGGCATGGGCATGCCGCCCATCCTGAAGGACGTGGTGATGACCAAGCGTGGCTTGGTGATTCTGGTCGGCTCGACGGGTTCGGGCAAATCGACGACGATGGCGGCGATGGTCGATTGGCGCAACGAGGAGTCTTACGGCCACATCATCACGATTGAAGACCCGGTGGAGTTTGTGCATCTGCACAAAAACTGCGTGATCACCCAGCGCGAAGTCGGCCTAGACACCGACAGTTGGGACGTGGCCCTGAAAAACACCCTGCGCCAAGCGCCCGACGTGATCCTGATGGGCGAAATCCGCGACCGCGAGACGATGGAGCATGCACTGGCGTTTGCCGAAACCGGCCACCTGTGTCTGGCCACGCTGCACGCCAACAGCGCCAATCAGGCGCTGGACCGGGTGATCAACTTTTTCCCGGAAGAGCGCCGCGTTCAGCTTTTGATGGACCTGTCACTCAACCTCAAGGCCATCGTGTCGCAGCGGCTGGTGCCCAAGCAAGATGGCAAGGGGCGGCTGGCAGCCGTCGAGATCCTGCTCAACTCCCCCTTGATTTCTGACTTGATCTTCAAGGGTAAAGTCACCGAGATCAAGGAGATCATGAAGAAAAGCCGCAATCTGGGCATGCAGACCTTCGATCAGGCGCTGTTTGACGCCTTTGAAAACAACCTCATCCATTACGAAGACGCGCTGCGCAATGCCGACTCGGTCAACGACTTGCGCCTGCAGATCAAGCTGTATTCCCGGCGCGGCAACAAGCCCACCGACCCCGACGACCCTAGCTTCACATTCTGAGCAACGCCATGCCCCAATTTGCCGCCAACCTGAACTGGCTCTACACCGAACTGCCTTTTGCCGAGCGCTTTGCCGCCGCCGCCCGCGACGGCTTCAAGGCCGTCGAGCTGCTCTCGCCCTACGCGCTGCCCGCCGCCGAGCTGAAAACGCTGTTAAGCGCCAGCGGCCTGCAACTGGTGCTGCTCAACACCCCGCCCGGCGGCACCGACGCGGCCAGCATCGAAGCGGCCTGGGCGTCAAAAACCAGCTGGGGAACGGCCTGCCAGCCGGGCCGCGAGGCGGAATTTAAAACCGGCCTGACGCTGGCGCTGGACTACGCGCAGCAATTGGACTGCCCGCGCATTCACGTCATGGCGGGCGTGCGGCCCGAGGGCGTGACGCCGCAGGCCGCGCACGCCGCTTATGTGAACAACCTGCGCCACGCAGCAGCGCAGGCGGCAGCCGCTGGTCTGGATGCGTTGATCGAGCCGATTAATACCCGCGATATTCCCGGTTATTTTTTAAACCGGCAGGATCAGGCGCATGCGATATTGGATGAAATCGGCGCGGCCAATTTAAAAGTGCAAATGGATTTGTACCACTGCCAGATCATGGAAGGCGATTTGGCAACCAAGCTGCGCCGCTACGTGCCGACGGGGCGCATCGGGCATATTCAAATTGCGGGCGTGCCGGGGCGCAACGAGCCGGACTTGGGGGAAGTCAATTACCGCTATGTATTGGCGCTGCTGGACGAGCTGGGGTATGACGACTGGGTGGGGTGTGAATACCGGCCGGTGCGCGGTGCGGTGGCGGGAGGGACTTCGGCGGGGCTAGCGTGGATAAACTGAGTTTCTTTCTTAATCGTTCTCTGGAAAGAACCGGGCCGGGTAACCCACTGGGTAGTAAAGCTCTCGAAGTCCAGGATTGTCATGCTCCCACAGTCTGCGAATTTCAGCTTCTCGTTCTTCTTCCCATGCCCTGTTATTTGCTGCAAGCTCTTGCTCTGAAGTGAGGGGAGAAGGATACCGCTCTGGATGCAGTTTCTTAAGCTCATGTTCACGAGCGGCCTCATATGCCGCTCGCTGCGATCTACTTTCTCTGCTGATTCCCCACGCTCTTTGGCCGTAAGCTCCGACGGTTGGAACAAGGTAGATGGTGATATTCAGCTTTTTTGCTAGTAATTTCGCTTTCTCGAATGCAACTTCCAATGTCCATGGCGGTTTTTCTTCTTCGACCATTATCAATTCCTCCTAAGAGCTTGTCATATGGTATTGCTATTTTTTATGTTCATGATGGATAAATTCAGATATTTAAATTTTAGCTAAACACTCAAAACTCCTTTTTTGTATTCAGTATCCAAGACGCTGCTTATTTGGGCGGCCGACTTCAGTTTCACCAGAAAATTGCATCCTTTATTGTCTGGCAACCAGCGCGGGCATCCTAAAAAATACTCATCCAATAGCTGACCCGCCGCCTGATTTTTTCGCTGCAATCGAAGACTCTCGCCGTGGATGGGACAACGGTATGTCGTAATTCCTAACCTTTTGCTTTTTTGCGAATCTCGGATGCCATCAAGAGCTTGGCGAATTCGATTGGCCTTCACCGGATTGATGGTTTCGCGTGTCAGGGTCAAAGATGCGATTTCAAACTCGGGCCGATTCAAATTGGCGAACAAGTTCAAATCTGCAAAGGTGAGCTGCTGTGTTTTTTGGCATGCTCGCCGGCCGTTTAGCTCAACGTAATAGCCAGAACAGCCCCAAAAGAAATCATGCAGTCCGGCGGTGGATGTGCGCCTATCCCATTGCAAAACCATACTGCGGCCACACTGACATAGCTTGTTGTGCGTGCTTTGTCCCACGTGGTATTGCAGCACCTGCGCATTCGCATCGGTAATGATGATCGGCTGATAATTTTTCTCTTCTTCAACTATTTCTTTTGTTGCCAACACTTGATCTAAAGCCGAGATTTCCTTGTTGAGCGCGTTGCGCTGCTCTTTTAGAGTGGCCCATTCTTGCCGTTGCTCTTTTGTTGGCTCCCCACGCCCCAGGGAAAGCTTTCGTAGCGTCATGATCTTTGCGTTAACTTCCTGTAATTCTCGTTCAAACTTCTCTTGTGCTGACTTGGGTTCGTCACGGATTCCCTCGCTAAAACCGGTAAAAACGCCATCCACAAAATCCTTGGCGCTTTTGACAATGACTTTTGCGATAGGTGCAATCACGCCGACGATTGCACGTCCCACCCGTGTCACGGTAGTGATAATGCTGGTTAAACGAGCCGCCCATCCCATGGTTACGCCCTCGCTCTCAATGCCTGATAGTGTTCTGACCGTGCAGCAAGCAAGCGGTTACGGGATCGAATGGCCTCAACCAACTCGTCGATATTTTGAGATCGATCAAAGAGCATCCCGACAGTCACTGCTCCGAGCGCCGACACAATCCAGCTGCCCGACAGGGCTTTAACAAAAGCCCCCGCCGCACTGGCGGCCAGACCGCGTGCGGCACGAGCTTTTGCGACCTCCATGACACCACTGACTTGCTCCTTCTTTACAGCTACTCGATACCCCTGAGTGGCGACAATGACCAACAGGGGGATCAAGGGATGAAAGTTGTCCCAGAATTCATCGAGATATCCATGATCAAGGCCGGTAGCCGTGGCATTGATCGCATGCTCCAAGTCAGCTTCCGACATTTTGGAATCAATCACCATATCGTTCGGCCCAAGCCGAGTCGATACTTCGCTGGTTGTCAGAATGGAAATTTCTGGATAGCGCTCCAGTGTGTCATGGAGGTAACCCACGCTATCGGTTGCCTTGAGTTGAAGCAGTTCCGCCGTGCCACCATGTTCGTCCACGATTTGCATATCCCAGCCTGGCTGTGTCATCGAAGATGCAAGATGTGCCGAATACCCATCGGGTAAGGTCAGGTCGCCCACGGTGCCGCCAGCATTCAGCTCAGCAACCACCAGATATTCAAAGTATTTCCCTTTGGCGCTGTTGACGATGCCCATCCATTCCTGATCGGAATAGCTCCCGACATGGCTGGGGTCAAAATTCGGATTGGTGTCGTGCAAGGCCTTCAGTGCCAAGGGGTTCAACTCATCGCTGCTGCCGGGCTGCTCGCCAAGGCTGAGTGCAACGGCAGCCAGATCAAGGGCGCGCGTGTTCTTGTACTGCTGATATCGTTTTAGCAGATCGCCCATCGGGTCAACGGCATCGTTATCAAGGCCGCCATATCGCGCCAAAAGTGCGCCCAAGTATTGCCGACGCATGGCTATCGTCCCGTGTAGATTGTGGACTGCGGCGCTGAAGGCTCAGGTTCATCTTGCCCTAGGGCTGCAGCGATTGCAGCCATCTGCCCTTCGAGCGTTGCTATACGCTTTTCAAGATTGGCAATATAAGCGTCCATACCGCTCAGAACTTCCTCCGTCCGAAGGTAGCCCTCACGAAGTTCGCCCTGGAGGTCTGTAAGTGAAAGACTCATCTTTTTATCCCTGATGCTGTTGAAGAGTTGTAGCCGACTGATTTAAGCAATAGTCGAACCCTTGTGGAAACTCACATATTTGTGAAAAAATGTTAAATCATCTAAAGCATAGCCTAGATATTCAAAATCACCCCGCCACCACCCGCCGCGCATCCTTCAAAAGCAGCAGCAACTGGTCCTCCCGCAGCGGTGACGGCTCAAAACCAAACCGCTTATAAAACCGGGCAGCCTCTTCATCCATCGGGTGCGTGAGCAGGGCGCGAATCCCAGCCTGGTCTGAAATCATCAGCGCCCGCCGGATGGCATCCTTCAGCAGCCCGATGCCAATGCCGCTCCCCTGATCCTGCACGGCCACGCCCAGCCGCGCCAGAATCACCACCGGCAGCGGGTACTGGCCCATGCCTTTGCGGATGCGCTCCGGCGCTTCCAGCGTGTCCACCTGGCCGACGGTCAGGCTGAAAAATCCCGCTACCCGCTCACCCTCAGCGGCCACAAAGGTTTTGGCCGACCCGCTGGACTGCGCCTGCCGGGCGTGGCGAATCAGCCAGTCGTTGAGCGCCGGTTTGCCGCAGTCAAACGTGTCCAGCCGGTGCCGCGCCTGCAACGGCTCGGGCGCGCCCAGCGTCACGCCGCATCCCACGGCGCTTTGCGCGCAAACAAGTTGCGCAGGCCGGGGTTGTCCTTGGGCGGCGCGTCCAGCGCGTCCATCAGCGCGCCGTACTGGCTGCCCGTCACCATAAACAGCCGCTGATCGAGCAAAGTCTGCTCGGCGGCATGGCAGGCGCTGTCCAGAATGAAATCGGTCAGCGACTTGTGCGCAGCATCGGCGGCGCGGCGCAGGATGGCTTCCTGCTGCGGCGTGGCGCGCAAGCCCAGACGGGCAGAGCGCGGGGCGCGGGCGGGCGGGGCAAGTGTCGGTGTCATGGGCGGCTTTCAAGACGGGTCATAAGTTTTGATGTTAGTACAAACGACAAACAAATTCAAACCGCTATCTTTGACAACTCGCGCCCCCCATGCATGCAAAAATCCTGCAAACCCCCAGGAGCCATGCCCATGAAATCCTACTCAGCCTATTTCGTCCGCGCCGCCGCCTTTGAACAAGCCCAGGCCGTGTTCGGCGCCAGCGTTCAGCCCTTGCCCGATTCGCCGTGGCTGCTGTGCGCTTACCTGCCCGATGACGAGTTGCCCGATGAAGACGTGCTGCGCGGCGAAACCTCTCTCACGCAGGCCAAATCCGAGGCGCTGGGCGAGGTGTTTTTTGTCTATGGCGACACCTCCGTCGATTGGTTTGTCTATGAGCACGCCCAGGACGGCGAGCTGCTGCGCAAGCTGGTCTGGGCGACTCTGCCCGAGGGCGACTGGGATGATTGCGGCTGGGCGCTGGCCGAAGGCGCGCCCGAGGCGTGGGAAGCGGCCTTGTTCCGCACCGACGGTCTGGCGCGCCACCTCTACAACGAATCGCTGCGCCTGCAGGACGAAGGGCGCGGCGGCGAAGTGGCCGCGATGCAGGCCGATGCCGAAAAGTTCTGGGCCGCCCAGCAAATCACGGCGGGCCAGACCCTGCCGATGGGCGACGGCACGGTTGCCATGCTGGTCGAAAAGAGCTACGGCATTGACCGCTTTCAAATCGCGTAATCACTTGGCACCAGGAGCCATCATGAAACTTTCAAAACTATGCGCTGTTTTTCTTCTGACGCCTGCGCTGGCCTTGTGCGCAGAGTGGCATTGCCAGAATCAGGACATGGAGGTCTCCTGCAGCCAGACAGTATGTGAAGCAGCGGAGGCATTTACCCCGATAGATGTCACGGTCAGCGATCTCGGTTCGATGATCGTCTGTGCTTATTCGGGCTGCTGGAGTGGCAAAGGAAAAGTGCTGAAATCCGGCGCTCACGTCATCATTTCTGCCAATAAGCTGAAGTGGAGCGGCACGTCGCCCAATCCGGCCACTTTCATCGTTGGCCTCGATAAAACCGACAACATTGCCGTGATCAAAGGCTCGAATTTCGCCATGCCTCTGATCTGCAAAAGCGGCGGCGCTTAACCCGCCAGCCCGCTCAAAATCGGGCAGTCGGGCCGCTGATTGCCCTGGCAGCAGCTCGCCAGCTCCTGCAGCGTCTGGCGCATGGCCTGCATCTCGGCGATGCGCCGCTCCAGGTCTGCCACATGGGCCTGGGCGATGCGTTTGACATCGGCGCTGGCGCGGTCCTGGTTCTGCCACAGCTTGAGCAGCTCGGCAATTTCAATCATGCTGAACCCCAGCAGCCGGGCACGGCGGATAAAGCGCAGCGTGTGAATCTGCGCCTCGCCGTATTGCCGGTAGCCCGCGTCGGTGCGCGGCACGGCGGGCAGCAGGCCCAGCGTTTCGTAATGGCGGATCATCTTGGCCGACACCCCCGATTGGGCAGCGGCTTGGCCAATATTGAACGGGCCGGAACTGGCTGCAGGCGCGGCGACGCTGGTGGCGGCTGACGATGTGCGGGCGCTCATTTCGGGCCGCCTTTCCAGCGCCGCAGCAGCAGCGCGTTGCTGACCACGCTGACGCTGCTGAACGCCATCGCCGCCCCGGCAATCACCGGACTGAGCAGCCCGAACGCGGCCAGCGGAATCCCGACCACGTTGTAGAAAAACGCCCAAAACAGGTTTTGCCGGATCTTGGCGTAGGTGCGGCGCGAGATGTCGATGGCGTCGGCCACCAGCGCCGGATCGCCGCGCATGAGCGTGATGCCTGCCGCCTGCATCGCCACGTCGGTGCCGGTGGACATGGCAATGCCAACATCGGCGGCGGCCAGCGCGGGCGCGTCGTTGATGCCGTCGCCGACCATCGCCACGCGGGCGTTTTTGTCGTTGATGCCAACAAGCCCGGTCTTGAGCTGGCCGACGATGTTGGCTTTGTGTTCGGGCAAAACCTGGGCGTGGACGATGGTGATGCCGAGCTGCTGGGCCACCGCGTCGGCGCTGCCCTGGTTGTCGCCGGTGATCAGCGCGGTTTGAATGCCCAGCGCGTGCAGGCGGGCGATGGCCGGGGCCGCTGTGGTTTTCACCGCGTCGCCAAAGGCCAGCAGCGCCAGCAGTTGCGGCGCGCCGCTTACATCGGCCAGCCATGACACGGTGCGGCCCTGCGCTTCGAGCGCGGCGGCCCGCTCTGCCAGGGCGCTTAAATCGACGTTCAATTCCTGCATAAAACGCGGGCTGCCGAGGCGCAATTCGCGCCCGTCCACGACCGCCGCCATGCCGCGCCCGGCCACGGCGCGCACCTGCGTGGCTGCTGGCACAGCGAGCCGCTCTTTCAACGCCAGCGCCGTGACGGTCTTGGCCAGCGGGTGTTCGCTGCCGGACTGGATGGCGGCGCTCCAGGCCAGCGCCGCCGAATGCGTTGCAGTCGTTCGCCCGGCAGGCTTTGCCGACGTGGCGGAGTCAGTCAACTCGGCCAGCGTCACCAGCACGACCAGCTCCGGCTTGCCTTCGGTCAGCGTGCCGGTTTTGTCGAAGGCCACGACTTTGACCTGATGCGCCACTTCCAGCGCCTCCGCGTCTTTGATCAAAATTCCGTGGCGCGCTGCCACGCCGGTTCCGGCCATGATGGCGGTCGGCGTGGCCAGTCCGAGCGCGCAGGGGCAGGCAATCACCAGCACGGCCACGGCGTTCAAAATGGCCGTTTCCCAATGGCCGTCGCCCGCGCCGAACCAGCCCCAGCCCAGCAGCGTGACCAGCGCCAGCGCAATGACCACCGGCACAAACACGCTGCTCACCTGATCGACCAGCCGCTGAATCGGCGCTTTTTTGGCCTGCGCCGACTCGACCATTCGCACAATGCGCGCCAGCGTCGATTCCGCGCCGACGGCGCTGGTTCGGACCACAATCAGGCCTTCGCCGTTGACGGCGCCGCCCGTCACCCGGTCGCCGGGCTGCTTGTTCACTGGCAGGCTTTCGCCGGTAATCAGCGACTCGTCGGCCTCGGTCGTGCCCTCGGTGATTTCGCCATCGACGGCGATGCGCTCACCGGGGCGCACGACGACCCAGTCGCCGACTTTCACTTCGGCCACCGGCACGTCGGTGTCCACGCCGTTGCGGCGCAAGCGGGCGGTTTCGGGGCGCAACGCGTTCAGGGCGCGTATCGCTTCGGTGGTCTGGCGCTTGGCGCGCGCTTCCAGCCATTTGCCCAGCAGCACCAGCGTGATGACGACTGCCGACGCCTCGAAATACAGGTGCGCCATCGCGTGGCTGCCGCCGCTGCCACCAGCGCCGTTGCCGCCATGCCGGAGCAACTGATAAACGCTCAGGCCGTAAGCCGCCGAGGTGCCCAGCGCGACCAGCAAATCCATATTGCCCGCGCCCGCCCGCAGCGCCTTCCAGCCCGATTTGTAAAAGCGCGCCCCCAGCCAGAACTGCACCGGCGTGGCCAGCGCCCACTGCAGCCAGCCGCCCAGCATCCACGACT
>Ga0302216_1000215_pt1 | contig 22560 bp, 20 predicted proteins | sample II_Fen_N3_2_FD_194575 | JGI IMG/M metagenome (GOLD analysis project Ga0302216, IMG submission 194575) | Peat permafrost microbial communities from Stordalen Mire near Abisko, Sweden - II_Fen_N3_2 | ecosystem: Environmental > Terrestrial > Soil > Wetlands > Permafrost | place: Sweden: Abisko...
ATCAGCGGCAATAAGCCTAGTAGTCTGGGGTACCTGTTTTTACTCATCTCACGACCTCTAAAGCAGCTTGCGCAATGCAGTTGGGTTTTGATCGCCAACACTTCACCCTGCCAAGGGTTGGCATTTCTCTTCGATTGAATAAGAGCCTGCCCGAGCGCCCTGATAGGACGGTTCACGGACCTGCGGTGAGTTCTTATTCGATTTCGTGGTTAAAGGCCTTGTTACAGACCAATTCCATTTGGTGCGGATAGTTGAAAGGCTGCCGGAACCTGGGGTCGCACAGAGCCATCCATCTGCCCCTCGACCGCTCCAATGCTCAAAGATTGAACAGCACCGGACATTCAGTGCGGCCGATTGTAGTTAGCTAGCGATGTATAAACCATGTCTTATAAAGAAATAATTTTTATCGATTCCAGCAATAATCCTTCACCTATTTTGCAAAGGTTCGCGATCTTATCGCGTTAGATTCTCAACAAAAACCACAAAAAATGCCGTGTTATAGGGCAAACTGCCACACCCCTTACCCCCTGTAAGGGCCTGAAAAACCGATCCAAGCCCCCATAAAACAAGGCATTAACAGATCACCGAAAGCCTCGAACAGCGCGCCATTCGCGGTGTTGCTCAAACGATGAACTGACAGCACACATTGACGGCGCGGGGCAAATTCAAGCGGTGGTTCGGCGGCTCGGAAACACCCTGCGACAGCGCCTGTGTGACAACATGTCGCACACTGCGCACCGTCAAAATTGTCCCGCGTCACTGTCCCTTCACTAATCCCTACAAACAAAAACGCCCCGGCTTTCCCTTGAGGAGGACCGGGGCGTTTCAGTGAACGACTCAGGCGTTGCGTTGGCGATTGCGATAGATGCCCAGGGGCACCAGGATCACCGTCAGCACGAACGCCACCAGCGCCCATTGCGCCAGTGACAGGCCGAGCACCGGCGGGTACGGCGTGCTGCAGAAGCCGTCGACCTGGAAAACCAGCGGAAACACCTTCGCCAAGGGCAGGCCGTCAACGATCGGTTGCAGCACATCCACGCCGCAACTGACCTCGGGGAAGAACTGGGTGTACACATGGTGGCCGGCAGCAGCCACGCCGCCCAGGGCACTGAGGACCACCAACCCTTCAAACAGCGTGATCGCGCCTTTGCTGCGCATGGCCGCACCGATAAACGCAAAGACCGCAATCAACAGCAAGGCATAGCGTTGCAGGATACACAGCGGGCACGGCGCCTCGCCCAATACCACCTGCATGTACAGCGCACCGCCGATCAGCGCCAGGCAGATGATGCCCAGCAACACCAGAAAGCGCCGTTCCCTGCCTAAACGCAATTCGTCACTCATCTCCGTATCCCTTTGTTTGATTGTGCCAATGGCCGCAAGTTTACACACAGAGAGTGGTTTAAACAGAGAGGGGTTAACAGGGGATTAATCGGGAGGAATGGAGCACTAAATGTGGGAGGGGGCTTGCCCCCGATAGCAGTGTGTCAGCCACAGATAAGCTGACTGATCCACCGCTATCGGGGGCAAGCCCCCTCCCACAATTTGAACAATTTGAATAATTTGAATAATTTGAACAGTTTGAACAGTTTGAACAGTTTGAACAGTTTGAACAGTTTGAACAGTTTGAACAGTGTGAACCTTTAGGTGGTTATTCCAGGGCGGCGGCTGGGCCGAAGAATTCGTAGCGGCTTTGTTTCTCGGGTACGCCCAAGGCTTTGAGGTGGTGCTTGATTGCGGCCATGAAGCCTTTAGGGCCAAGGAAGTACGCATCCAGGTCGCGCTGTTCGGGCAACCACGCTGCCAGTTGTTCCTGGCTCAGCAGCCCGACGGTGTCGCCTGCCGGGCTCACACCATCGTCCTCGGCGTAGCAGTAGAAGCGCTTGAGCTGTGGATGCTTGACCGCCAAGGCGTCCACCCACTCCCGAAACGCATGCACCCCGCCATTGCGCGCGCAGTGGATAAAATGCACCGGCCGCTCGGTGGCCAGGGCCGCTTCGAGCATCGGCAGCGTTGGCGTAATGCCCACCCCGCCGCTGATCAGCACCAGCGGTTTATCGCTGGCGGCCAGGGTGAACTCGCCCGAAGGCGGGAACAGGTCGATCGTCGCGCCGACCTGCAGTTGATCATGCAGGTAGTTGGACACCCGCCCACCGGTTTCACGCTTGACGCTGATGCGGTATTGGCCGGCGTCGCTCAGGGCCGACAAGGAATAGTTGCGGCGCACTTCCTCGCCATCGAGGACCAACTTCAAGCCGATGTACTGGCCGGGCGCAGCGGCGAGGATCGGGCCGTTGCCCACCGGGGCAAAATAGAAGGAGGTGATTTCGGCACTTTCCTCCACGCGCTTCACCAACTCGAACGACCGCGCACCACGCCAGCCGCCGGGCGCCTGGGCCTTCTCGTCATAGATCGCGGCTTCGGCGCCAATCAGGATATCCGCCAACTGGCCGTAGGCCGCGCCCCAGGCGCTCATTACCTCGGGGGTGGCAATCTCGCTGCCCAGCACTTCGGAAATCGCACGCAACAGGCAGGCACCCACGATCGGGTAATGTTCCGGCAGGATCTGCAAGGCCACGTGTTTGTTGATGATCTTCGCCACCAGGTCACCCAGTTGATCCAACTGGTCGATATGCCGTGCGTACATCAACACGCCATTCGCCAAGGCGCGCGGCTGGTCGCCGCTGGCCTGGTGAGCCTGGTTGAACAGCGGACGAACCTCCGGGTATTCGGAGAGCATCATGCGGTAGAAATGGGTGATCAGCGCTTCACCGCCGCTTTCCAGCAGCGGCACGGTGGATTTGACGATGGCACGGTCTTGGGCACTAAGCATGGGAGCCTCCTGGGCTTCTTTACTGATTGCCTTGAGGTAATCAGCATTCATGCCAACTAATAAATCGTTAACTTTCAACCAGTTAAATTAAACATAGTCAGTATGACTCCTACGCAATATAGTCATAAGGACTACAAGGAGTCATTATGACTGCTCAATCGCTGCTCACCACCCTGCTCCCCCTGGTCGCCGACCTGTCCCGTGAACTGCCCGAAGGCGAGCGTTACCGCCGCCTGCTGCACGCCATGCGCGCCCTGCTGCCGTGCGACGCCGCCGCACTGTTGCGCCTGGACGGCGAGTCGCTGGTGCCGCTGGCCGTGGACGGCTTGAGCGCCGATACCCTGGGCCGACGCTTCAAGGTCAGCGAACACCCGCGTTTCGCCGTGCTGCTCAGCAGCCCCAGCCCGACGCGTTTCGACAGTGACAGTGAATTACCCGACCCCTACGACGGCCTGGTGGATGGCCTGCACGGGCACCTCGAAATTCACGACTGCATGGGCTGCCCGCTGTTTGTCGATGACAAACCGTGGGGCCTGCTGACCCTGGACGCCCTCGACACCGAGCGTTTCGAACGGGTCGAACTGGATGCCCTGCACGCCTTCGCCAGCCTCGCCGCCGCCACGGTCAACGTCGCCGAACGCATCGAGCGCCTGGCGTTGCGTGCCGAAGACGAACACCAGCGCGCCGAGATCTACCGCCAGGCCAGCGGCCAGCAGCACAAAGAGATGATCGGCCAGAGCAAGACCCACAAGCGCCTGGTGGAAGAGATCAGCCTGGTGGGCGGCAGCGACCTCACTGTGCTGATCACCGGCGAAACCGGGGTCGGCAAGGAACTGGTGGCCCAGGCGATCCACGCCGCGTCGTCCCGTGCAGACAAGCCGCTGATCAGCCTCAACTGCGCCGCCCTGCCGGAAACCCTGGTGGAAAGCGAGCTGTTCGGCCATGTGCGCGGCGCCTTCACCGGCGCGTTGAACGAGCGCCGGGGCAAGTTCGAACTGGCCAATGGCGGCACGTTGTTCCTGGACGAAGTCGGCGAGTTGTCGTTGACGGTGCAAGCCAAGCTGCTGCGCGTCCTGCAAAGCGGCCAACTGCAACGCCTGGGCTCGGACAAGGAACATCAGGTGGACGTGCGCCTGATCGCCGCCACCAACCGCGACCTGGCTGAAGAGGTGCGCAACGGCCGCTACCGTGCCGACTTCTACCACCGCCTCAGCGTCTACCCGCTGCAAGTGCCGGCGCTGCGCGAGCGCGGGCGCGACGTGTTGCTGCTGGCCGGGTTCTTTCTCGAACAGAACCGTTCGCGCATGGGCCTGGGCAGCCTGCGCCTGACCAGCGACGCCCAGACGGCATTGCTGGCCTACAACTGGCCGGGCAATGTGCGCGAGCTGGAACATTTGATCGGACGCAGCGCACTAAAAGCCCTGGGTAACTGTCGCGAACGTCCGAAGATTCTCAGCCTGAGCGCCCAGGACCTGGACCTGCCCGACGTCAGCGCAGCGCTGATCGAACCCCCACCCGAAGTAGCCACCATCGCCAGCGGCGACCTGCGCCAGGCTACCGAGCACTACCAGCGCCAAGTGATCAACGCCTGCCTGGAACGCCACCAGCACAACTGGGCCAGCGCCGCCCGCGAACTAGGCCTGGACCGCGCCAACCTCGGCCGAATGGCCAAGCGCCTAGGCCTCAAATAACCCAAATAACCCAATCAAACCCAAACCCAACCCCCAAACCCCAAACAATGCAAACAATGCAAACAATGCAGGAAATGCAGGAAATGCAAAAAATGTGGGAGGGGGCTTGCCCCCGATAGCGGTGGTTCAGTCACTTATTTGTAGCTGAGCCACCGCTATCGGGGGCAAGCCCCCTCCCACCTAAAGCAATCCCCTCCCACATCAGACTTGCTTCGCCTTGAACACCGGGCTCCCCGCCTGAACCACCTTAACCCTACGAAACACCAACACATTCCCCACCATCACCAACACCAACCCCGCCAACGCCGGCGCAGTCCACTGATACCCCTCGACAAACGCCGACACATTCAGCGCCACCACCGGAAACAACACCGTGCAATACGCCGCACGCTCAGGCCCCATCCGCCCCACCAACGTCAAATACGCCGTAAACCCAATCACCGACCCCGGAATCACCAAATACCCCAACGCCCCGATATACCGCGCACTCCAATCCATCTCGAACGGAATACCGCGCACCACACAATAGGTCGCCAACATCACGGCACCATACGCCATGCCCCAGGCATTGGTAGTCAACGGCCGCAACCCCGCCTTCTGCTGCAAACTCGAAAGCATATTGCCAGCCGAAAAACACATCGTCCCCAGCAACGCCAGGCCCAGCCCGAGCAACGTCTGCGGGCTGGCGGTATGCCCCGCCAGCTCCGGCCAGAACAACAGGCCCAACCCCAACAAACCAAGCCCGCCGCCCATCAACACATTGCGCGCGACCCGCTGGCCAAAAAACACCCGCGCATTCAGGGCATTCCACAGCGTCGCCGTGGAAAACACCACCGCCACCAGCCCGCTGGGAATCCACTGGCTGGCGGTGAGAAAGCACATAAAGTTCACGCAGAACAGGCACAACCCCTGGGCCAGACAGATCAGATGCCCGCGCCGGTTCATCACCTGCAACTTGCGGCTGAGCAGCAACAGCGCGAACAACACCAACGCCGCCAGGCCGAAGCGATAGACGATCGACACGGGAATCGCCACCACGCCCAGTTGCCACTTGAGGGCGATCCAGGTGGTGCCCCAGATCAGCACGGTGAGTAAATACAGGGAAAGGTTCATAACAGGCTCCGGTGGTTGAGCCACAGTGTCACCTTCAACCGCTGGCCGGCACTTGCAGATTCTTGCGCTTTTGTCGGGCGGCGGGCTCACAGCGCCAGCCGCTCGGAGTAGGATGCAAGGCGTCGGAGAGTACACACCATGTCAGCGCTGGAATCCCTGCAAGTCTTTCAAGCCCTCAACCGCTCGCCCCACGCTCGCCTCGAAGCCTGCGCCGAGCTCGGTGACGGCTTGTCTGCGGCGCTGTGGAGCAACCACCACGACTCCCAGGATTACCAGGCGCCCGGCCATCACACCTTGTCCTGCTACATCGGCGGCGGCACGGGCACTTTTCGCCGTGACCAGCCGGGCACCAAAGGCGGGCCCGACAAGTTGTGCATCCTGCCGGCCGAGCATCAGTCGGCCTGGGTGATCAACGGCGACATCCGCCTGGCCCATGTGTATTTCAGCCAGGCGCAATTCGCCTTGGGCTGCATCACCCTGCTCGACCGCGAACCGCGCGCGCTGCAGTTGCAGGAAAGCACCTTCCTCGAAGACGCCAGCCAGGCGCGCCGCTTTCACCAGTTGATCGCCCTCAACTGGCACGAACCCGCCGAACGCCTGCTGACCAGCAGCCTGGCCCATGAAATGCTCAGCCACACCCTGCTCAACCAAGTCGGCGCACGCGACGGGCTGCGCTTGAAAGGCGGGCTGGCGGCGCATCAACGGCGCTTATTGGTGGACTACATCGAGCAACACCTGGACGACCCCATCAGCCTCGGCCAATTGGCCGGGATGTGCGCGCTGTCGGAATATCATTTTGCGCGGATGTTCCGCCAGAGCTTCGGCCTGCCGCCCCATCAATACCTGTTGGCGCGGCGCCTGGCCCGCGCGCAGAACCTGCTGCGCAGTGGCAGCCTGCCCGTGGGTGATATCGCGTTGATGTGCGGCTTCTCCAGCGCCAGCCACTTCACCCATCGTTTTCGCCAGGCCATGGGCGCGACGCCCGGCGAATACCGTCAGGCGTTCTGCGCTTAACCCATCAAACCCAATGTCTTGGCCTTGGCCACCGCCTGGGTGCGCCGCTCCACGCCGAGCTTGCTATGGATGCGCCGCGCATGGGTCTTGACGGTGTGCAGCGAGATAAACAACCGGTTGGCGATTTCCAGGTTGGAGTTGCCGAGGGCGATCAGTTGCAGCACTTCCAGCTCGCGCTGGCTCAGCGGGTTGTCTGCCGTGCCTGTCGGCGAGGCTTGCGGCTCCAGGCCCAATTCACTCAACAGCCCGGGCGAGCGTAACCGCAGTTCGCGGATGGCCTGCTGCACCTGGCAGCGCCCCGCCAGTTCCAGGCCATTTTGCAAGGCACGACGCGCCACCGCCGGTTCGCCCAGTTGCCAGGCCACCTCCCCCAGCACCAAGTGCAATTCGGCTTCCAGGCACAGCATGCCGCGTTGGCGGGAGGCTTCCAGCAGCGCTTCAAGCCGCGCCAGCGGTTGATCGGCGACGCCCAGTTTGACCTCGGCCAACACCAACAGGTATTCAAGGCGCGGGATCAATTCCAGCGTGGCCGGCGGTGCCTGCTTGGCGCCTGGCCCACGGAAATGGCGGAGTACCCGGCGTACCGCTTCCTCCGTCAGTTCGGCGCGGCCCTGCTGTAACCAAAAGTGCCCGCTGACCAGCAACAGCACCGCGCGGTATACCGTGTCCGGCACCTGGCGTTGCTGCATCAGGCGCTCGGCCTCGCGCAATTGGATAAAGGCCTGGGCGTAATCGCCACGGTTGGCCGCGAGCAATGCCAGGCCGAGAAAACCGTAGAGCACGCGCTTGTCCTGGCTGTGCAAACACATCGTCAAGCCGGCGTCGAAACACTCGGCAGCCAAGGCGTCCTGACCTTGGCGCAGCGCCAGATGCCCACGCCGCAGGGCGATGCGTCCGACCAGCGGCCCGGCCTTCAGCCGCTGGTTGAGCAACATCGCCTGCACCTGCTCCAACAGGCTCTGCGCCCGATACGGTGCGCCACGCTGTTCGAGCAATTGAGCGTGATCCAGCTCCAGCAGGGCCTCGAGCAACAGCGAGCCATGGGCCCGCGCCAGGCACAGCGCTTCGCGGTTCAGGGCTTGGGCCGCCTCCAGTTCACCGCGCAACAAGGCCTGCTGGGTCAGCCCAGACAGGCACATCAGGCGTGACGTCCACGCACTGTCGGGCAATGCCTGCAACGCCTCGAAGAAATGCTCGCGAGAGCCTTGCGCATCGCCTGCCAGATGCAGCAACCACCCCCACTGCGCCTGCCAGCGCGCCAACAGAAGGCGTTGTTGTGCCGCCGACGGTTGCGGGGCGAAACGCGCCAGTTGGCCGATGCACAACGCGGCCTGCTCGAAGCGCCCGGCGAACAGCAACGCGGCCGTGACCAGCCCCACCAACTGCGCGGAACAGAGCATCAGCTCATCACCCTGCTGCTCATGCAGGCGTAACAGCAGTGCAGCATTCTGCTGGCGGAACAGGTCTTCGAAGCTGAAGTGCTGCAACAGGCTGACGGCCACTTCGTACTCTTCGGCCAGCAGCGCCTGCTCGAACGCGGCTTGCCAGTCACGCTCGGTGCTGAACCACTGACAGGCCCGTCGGTGCCAGGAGCGTTTGGCCGGCCAGGGTTCATCACGCATCAATTGCGCAAGCGGCGGGAAGACTTGCAGCCAGTCGGCGTCATCCTCCCAGGGCTGGATAAATGCGCCGAGCGCCTGCAAGTCCCGCAGGTACTGATCGCCATCGCCAAAACCGAACAGGTGCTCACACAAGCCCACATTAAAACGCGGCAAATGCGCCAGCACACACCAGGCTTCAACCAGCTCTGCCGGCAAGGTGCTGAACAGCTCATGCTGCAGGTAGTCGAGCAAGGTTTTGTCAGGATGGCCGTCGCCAAGCAAGGCGATGCGCACCCCGGCGCACCAGCCGGCGCTGAACTGCATCACGCGCTCGACGCAGTGACCCGACGCCTGGCCGAGCAGGGCCTGGACTTCTTCGGCGCTGAACATCAACTCGGCCGCGCTGCACTCCAGCAGCTCATCGTCGAGCAGCAGCCGCGGCCAATTACACGCAGGACGCCGCCGCGCGCCCAGCCACCAGGTCAGCGAAGGGTGACTGGCGGTGAGCAGGCGGTCGAGCAAAGCGTCGAGTTCGGGCGCGGGCAGGCGGCTGAAATCATCGAGAAACAGCCACGCCGACGTCTGCCAGCGGCCGAGATCCTGCAGCAGCGTGGCTTCATCGGTAAACACCAGGCCCAGGTTGTGCGCCAGGCGCCTGCAGAAATCCACAGGGCTGAGCACCACGCCATTGAGCGGCAACCAGTACACCAGGCAACCCGCCGGCGCCTGCAAGGCACACTCGGCGAGCAGCGCGCTCTTGCCACTGCCGCCTGGGGCGCAGAGCAACTTGACCCGCGCCTGCGCCGCCAGCAAGGGCTCGGCCAGGCGCGGGCGCAACAGATGATGGGCGGACAGCCGGGGCATGAATCCAGGACGGTCCAGGCAGCGTGTCATGGCGGTCATTGCTGCATCCTGCGTTTTTATTGTTATGCAACCTGACACCTACCCTAGCCCTATGCTCGGCGATTCTTGAAGAAGTATTCAGCGCAGTGATTAATTGCCATGCACAAAACCCAATGTGGGAGGGGGCTTGCCCCCGATGGCGGTGGATCAGTCAGCTATCTGTAGCTGACACACCGCTATCGGGGGCAAGCCCCCTCCCACATTGGGATTGCATTTCAAACAGGCATCAGCGCACGCCCGAAGCCCTCAACGCCGCCGGCGTGTAATCCGCCGCCTTGGCCGCAAACCCGAAGACGAAGCTGCTCTTCTCCTCGTTCTTCATGCCCAGGGCGATGTAGCGTCCGGCGATGAGGTCGTACAGGGTTTCCACGGTGTAGGCCGGCACCTGGTGGTCATAGTAGAACTGCGCATGGCCTTCGGCGACACGCCACAGTTGGCCGCGGCCGTCGTAGTGATCCACCAGCGCGACCTGCCAGCTGTCTTCGTCGATGTACATGTGGCGCTTGGCATAGATGTGCCGTTCGCTCGGTTTGACGGTGCCGACCACTTCCCACACGCGGTGCAGCTCATAACGGGTCAGGTCCTGGTTGATGTGCCCGGCCTTGATGATGTCGTCGTACTTGAGGCTCGGCGAATCGAGTTTGTAGCTGTTGTAGGGGATGTACATCTCTTTCTTGCCCACCAACTTCCAGTCATAGCGATCGGGCGCGCCGGAGAACATGTCGAAGTTATCCGTGGTACGCAGGCCGTCGGACGCGGTGCCCGGGCCGTCGTAGGACACTTGCGGCGCGCGGCGCACGCGGCGCTGGCCGGCGTTGTAGATCCAGGCCAGGCGCGGTTCTTTGACCTGGTCGAGGGTCTCGTGCACCAGCAGCACGTTGCCCGCCAACCGCGCCGGGGCCGTTACCGATTGCTTGAAGAAACTCAGCACGTTGGCGGCCTTGGCCGCGTCGATGTCAGGGATCGCCTGCGGTACTGCGACTTCTTCTTCAAAGCGGATCGGCGTGTAGCTGCCGTTCGTCTGCGGGGTCGCCTGGGTGATGATGCGCCGCAGGTTACCGCCGTGGTAACGGGTGATGTGGTTCCACAGCACCTCCACGCCATTCTTGGGAATCGGGAAGGCGTAGTAGCGGTTGCCGGTGAAGTTCTCCAGGCCGTTGCCGTCGTTGATCGCATGCACGTTGAGCGCGCTGCGCTTGATCGACTCGTAGATATCCGGCGGCAGGTTGACCGTGCGGTGGCTCGGGTACACCGGGATCTTGTAGGTCTCGGGGTAGCGTTTGAACATTGCCACCTGGCCGTCGGAGAGCTTGTCCTTGTACTTGTCGACCGTCGCGGCGGTGATCACGAACAGCGGTTTTTCACTGGCGAACGGGTCGGCGAGGAAGCCCTTGCTGTCCACCGCACCGGCATTTTTCGGGAGGCCACCGGTCCAGGCCGGGATCGAGCCGTCGGCGTTGCCGGCTTTTTCGGCGCCGACGGGGGTCAGGCTGGTGCCCAGTTTGGCGGCTTCTTCGGGCGATACCGCGGCCATCACGTTGGCGGCCAACAGGCTGAGGGCCAATACGCCGCATTGCAGAATCATCTTGCGCATAAAGTCGTCCTTATCAAACCGTGATCAGAAGTTCACGCCGACGCTGAGGGCGAGGAAGTCGCGGTCGGTCAGGGTGTTGTAGTCGCCACCAAAAAAGTCGGTGTAGTTCAGGCTGGCGGTGTAGGTGTTGCGGTAGTCCGCATCGACGCCGACGCTGATCGCCTTGGCACCCTGGTTGAACAAGCCGTTGGGGCCGTAACCGTTGACGTCATGGGACCAGGACAGGTTGGGCTTGAGGTTCACCCCGGCAAACACGTTGTTGTAGTCGAGGATGGCGCGGGCACGATAACCCCAGGAATTAGCCGTGACGAAACCATCGGTGTCGCCACCGAAACCGTAGGCGCCGTATACCGAGTCGCGGCCGTAGCGCAGTTTGCTTTTCGCTTCCAGCCCGCCGACGTGGACGAAGGCGGCCTCACCCACCAGGGTCAGGCGTTCGGCCCCCAGTACCTGGTCGAAGAACTGCGTCATGGTGCTCTGGATCTGGGTGATTTCCTTGCGACGGTAACCGCTATTGTCGGCGCCAAACGAGCTGTGGATCGGCGATGCGGTATTGCCGGCAATCGGGTTGATCAGGGCCAGGGTCAGGTCAGTGGTATTGAGTTGCACCGGCGCATTCGGGCGGTAGCTGATTTCCCCGGTCCAGGCCGTACCGGTGGGCAAGGTGGTGGAGAAACTCGCACCGTACAGGCGAATATCTTCCGGGTAATCGAGATAGTACTGGCCACGGCCGAGCATGGTGCTTTGGGCCAGGGCCGAGCCGGTGCCCGGCGCAATGGCGTTGGCGGTGTTGACGATGCGCCCGATGGTGGCCAGGTTGGTGTTGGCCGTGAGGGTGCCGACGGTCGGCGTGCGGCTGTGGTAATTCATGAAGTACAGGCCGTACTCAGTGTCGTCGCCCAGCCAGCGCAGGGCCGCACCGAACTGGCCGCCATCGCGGGCATCACGGTCCTTGGCCCGCTGCACCACCACACCTTCGTTGGTCACCTGGAAGCCCTGGCCGAACGCTGCGGCCACGGGTTGCAACGGTGCAATCGCAGGGCTGCCGACCGTGTAGTTACCGTTGCAACCATGGGCCGCCACGTCACCACCAAAGAACGTGCCGCAGTTATCCAGCACGGTGTTTTCCCAGTTCAACTGGTAGAAGCCTTCCATCGTCAGTTGGTTGGTGAGGCTCTGGGAGGCGAACAGCATATTGACCGGTATCAGCCCTTCCTTGATCTCGGCGCCGGGGCGACGGAAGGCCGATACATCGATGGGGTTGATGCTGTTGATGGAGTTACCGATAAACGTACTCTCGCCCCAACTCACCACCTGCTTGCCGACGCGCACGTTGCCCGGCAGGTCGGCGATGGAATAGTTGTGATAGACGAACGCATCCAGCAGCTCGTAGCCGGAAGAGCGCGCGCCTTCGTCGCGATGGTGATTGCTGATCTGCTTGAACTCGCGGTCTTCGTCCTGCAGCTCGAAGTCGTACCAGTACTTGCCGCGCACGAAGACGCCGCTGTCGCCGTACTTGAGCTCCAGGTCGTGGATGCCTTTGAAGATCTTGGAGAAGGTCTCGCCCTTCTTGAAGTTCAGTCGCCCGTCATCCCCGGTGGAAGCCTGCCCCGTGCCGCCATTGGACACGCCCACCAGCTTCTTGTCGGCATCGCGCATGCCCCAACTGGCGCCGACCGACAGCGAGGAATCGAATTGCCCTTCGATCTCGCCGATGTTGAACGAAACAGCCTGCGCCTGGGCACAGCATCCCAACGCAACCGCAGTGGCCAGCGCCTGCGGCGTGAAGATGGCGCGCATTGTTGTTTTTGTCATGCGTCTTCCCCGGTGAGTGACAGAAGGCCCCACCCTACTGCCGCCCTTCGGGAGCGATAAGCGCACCAAGGAGGTATTCGTGTTGTCGCTCGAAAGGATTAACAGCCGCTCTGGCGCGGCTCTGCGCGGGGGCATGCACCCTGTGGATGGCGGGTTATCAGGCCGGTGGATAGCGCCGAGGGAACTGTTTCCATATCGGTAACAGTCCTTGTCATGAACCGCTATTACTCATTTGGTTACAACCCTCTATTCTTGCCTGGCTTTCAGGGCAAATGGCCCGCTCCCAGCTTCGGGAGAAAAGCTTAAATTTTACGGATTGGCTACTGTATTCAATCTGTTACCGGTGTTCACTGACGTTGAATCTGTCGCTCCTTGATCCAACGTCTTATTTCGGCCGCTGCTTTGCAGCGGCCTTTTTTATGCCTGAAAAAAAGCGGGGCGCCGTCAGCGCCCCGCAGTATTCATTGTCCATCTGGCAATGATCAGAGGCTGAACTTCTGCAAATTGGCCATCATCTCCTTCAAAGCCTCAATCGTGTCCTTGGGATGCACCGCCCCTTCGAAGTCACAGATCTGTTGCCAGTGCGCGGCCACGTCATCCGGCGAGAACCCGGCCTGCGGGTCGAAGCCCACGCCGAGGCTGCGTTCCCAGCGGGTCTTGCCGATCCAGCCGCCGCCCACTTCAAACAAGCCTGAGGTTTCCTGGCACGCCTCGCTGCCGAGGTACACCACCAGCGGGCTGACCAGTTCCGGCTTGAGGCGCTCGAACACCTGCGGCGGGATCAAGCCTTCGGTCATACGTGTGCCGCCGGTGGGGGCGATGGCGTTGACCAGGATGTTGTTCTTGCGCCCTTCCAGCGCCAGGGTCCGGGTCAAGCCATACAGGCCGAGCTTGGCCATGCCGTAGTTGGACTGCCCGAAGTTGCCGTAGATGCCCGACGTGGACGCAGTAAAGATCACCCGACCATAGCTTTGCTCACGCAGATGGGGCCAGGCGGCGCGGGTGACTTTGTAGGCACCTTCGACATGCACCCGGTAAACCAAGTCCCAGTCGCTGTCGTCCATTTTGTGGAAAGTCTTGTCGCGCAGGATGCCGGCGTTGTTCACCACCACGTCGATACGGCCGAAAGCGTCCAGGGCGTTCTGTACGATTTTTTCGCCATCGGTGACGGAATCATGGTTGGCTTCGGCAATGCCGCCGGCCTCGCGGATTTGTGCGACCACACGGTCGGCCGCCGACGCATTGGCGCCTTCGCCCTGGGTGGAACCGCCGAGATCATTGACCAGCACTTTGGCCCCATGCCTGGCGAACAGCAGCGCATGGGCCCGGCCCAACCCGCCGCCGGCACCGGTGACGATCACGACCTTATCCTGGAACTGCACTGACTCACTCATACCGAACTCCAATGGCGACAATGGGAATGGGTCGAGTGTCAGGCACAGGGCCTTCGGTCACAATAAATACGGCCAGGGCTGAATGGTGCGCGATAAGGCTGAAGGATGATTGCCTGTCTCAGGAATAGGCCATGCGCGGCGCCACCTGCGCGATCCGCTGTCGAAACTCCAGGTAATGCTTGAGCACCTGCACCGGCGCTTCGATCTGCGGGTAGTGGCCGATATTGGCCAGCAATACCGTGTCGGCGTGGGGCACCAACTGGTGGTATCGCTCAACCATGTGGGCGCCGGAAATCGGGTCGACTTCGCCGTCGATCACCCGTAGCGGTACGTCGCCACGCTGCAGGGCGCCCACCCAACGCTCACGCAGGCGACGGCGCTGGGGAATGTAGTTGATCAGTTTATGCAGGATACGCGGCCCGTCATTGCAGTTGATCAGGCTCCAGAAATCATCGAGGGCGCTCTCGCTGGGGCGGGTCTGCGCGCCGAAGATCTGGCTGAAACTGTCGGACAAGGCATTGCGCCCAAACGCACGGCCGATCATCCAGCCCAGGGGGCTGAGCAGCAGTTTCTGCACCAGCACCAGGCGATGGGTTTCGGGGAACAGCCCGCCATTGAGGAAGACACAACTGGCCATCTGGAAACGGCCTTCGTGATGCCGCGCCAATAATTCCTGGGCGACGCTGTCCCCGTAATCATGGGCCAGCACATGCACCGGTTGCCGCACACGCAGGTGGTCGAGCAGCGCCTGTTGCAAATCGGCCTGTTCCAACAGGCAATAGTCGTGGTCCAGCGGCTTAGCCGAATCGCCAAACCCGAGCATGTCGCAGGCGATCACCAGATTGCGCTGGGCCAGGGGCTGCCACAGGTAATGCCAGTCCCAACTGGCGGTCGGGAAGCCATGGATCAGCAGCAGCGGCTCGCCCTGCCCGGCCACCCAATACCGAATGGTGTGGCCACGAAAAACGAAACTTTGGCCGCGCTTGCGCCAGGCCCTGAGCGGAATCTCGGCGAGAGGCATCAATTTTTATACCCCGGGTCTTGCAGGTCCAATTTACGCAGCAACGCCGGCCAGGCCAGCGCGCCCCCCATACCTTGGGCGCTCTTTGTGACAGCCGCCACCATCGCCCTGGCCCCAGCGAGAATCTGCGGGTCGATGGTGATCAATTCAGCCGCGCCGTTTTGCGCAAGCACTTGGATATCACAGGCGCGCTGAAAGGTGAACATCATCAGGAAGGTGTCAGCAATCGTCCCGCCGCAGGTCAGCAGGCCATGGTTGTGCAGCATCAGGAAATTGTTTTCGCCAAGGTCGGCCTGCAAGCGGGCTTTTTCCTCGTGGTTCAACGCCACGCCTTCATACGCGTGATAGGCCAGGCTGGACAACACGAACAAGGACTGCTGGCTGATGGGCAATACGCCCTGCTTCTGCGCAGACACGGCAACCCCCGCCGCCGTATGGGTATGCAGCACGCACACCACGTCGTGGCGCACTTCATGGATGGCGCTGTGGATGGTGTAGCCGGCCGGGTTGATGTCGTAGGGGCTGTCCATCCGCTTGTTGCCGGCCTGGTCGACCTTGACCAGGCTCGACGCCGTGATCTCGTGGAACATCAGCCCATAAGGGTTGATCAAAAAATCTTCGGTGCCCGGCACCTTGGCCGAGATATGCGTGAAAATCAGATCATCCCAGCCATGCATGGCGACCAGGCGATAGCACGCAGCCAGGTCGACGCGGGTCTGCCATTCGGCGGCGCTGACCTGACCTTTGACATTCTGTGGCGATACAACGGGGGCTAGGCTCACGGCAACGACCTCCTTGGCGTATTTTTTATTATTTTAAGTGAAGGGTCAGTGTAGTCAGACCTCGTGGCGCAGGGAGTTGCCTTAGCAGCCAGCTTGATGGCCGCACGAGTCAGTCAAGAGAATAGTTCAAATTTGTACAAGTCGCGTCAGAGAAACGTCGCCAATAAAGGCGCCGCAAACAGGTTGAGCAGCCCCGTCAACACCATCACCAGGCCCGCGACAGAGCCCTCTTCACCGCCCACTTCATGGGCCCGGCTCACGCCTGCACCGTGCGCGCCCACCCCAAACAATGCCCCGCGCGCCAACGGGGTGCGCAACGGCAGCCACTTGAGCAGCACCCCACCGAGCAAGGCGCCGAACACGCCGGTGAACATCACGAACACGGCCGTCAGTTCCGGCACACCGCCCAGGTCGGAAGACATCGGCATGGCAAACGGTGTGGTGATTGAACGCGGCACCAGGGACATCGTCACCGCACTGTCCAGCGCCAGCGCCTTGGCCAAACCGAACGAGGTGCCGATGGACGCCGCGCTGCCAGCCACCATGCCCAGCAGCAAGGCCGACCAATACCGCGCCAGCAAACGTCGCTGCTGCCAGATCGGCACGGCAAACGCCACGGTCACCGGGCCCAGCACCAGCATCAGCCAATGGGTGTCGCGGGCGTATTCGGCATAGGCGGTGTGCATCGGCACGGCCACCGCGAGCAACAGCGCGGGCACCAGGATCAGCGGCGACAACAGGTAGCGCCCGGTCCGACGGTAGATCCAGCGGCTGAAGATATAGGCGCCCAGGGTCAGGGCCAGCCAAAACACCGGCATCAGTTCAAGCTTCATGGCGCACCTTCCAGCGACACACTATTTCCACGGTGAAGGCCGTCACCAGCATGACCGCCAGGGTGCTCACGCCGATCACCAGCAGAATGCGCCAACCGTCATTGCGCACCAGGCCGCCGTAATCCAACAGGCTCATCAAGGCCGGAATAAAGAACAACAACATTTCCGCCATCAACACGCCCGCTCCCAATTGCAGGGCAGCCGGCTTGACCAGGCCGGTGGCGAAGGTCGCCAGCAACAGGCCCAGGCCCATCACGCCACCGGGGATGGGCCACGCCAACCAGGCCACCAGTTGAGTACCGAGCTGGTAGATGGCCAGCAGCACGACCAATTCAGTCAGCAGACGGCCGACGTGTTTGAAGCTGAAACGTTTCATGGGCTTTGGGTCCTCGTAGGCCTCTATTTTAGAGAGCCCCCTTCCATCCCCAAAGCGAATTGTTAGACTGCCAACTATTCCAAACTGGAATCAGAACCATGGAATTCAAACAGCTGCGCAGTTTTGTCGAAGTCATCCACCGCGGCGGTTTTACCCAGGCCGGGAAAACCCTGCACATCAGCCAGTCCGCCGTGAGCAAACAGGTCGCACAACTGGAACACAGCCTGGGCACACCGTTGCTCGACCGCATCGGCTCGCAGATCCGCCTGACCGCCGCCGGCCAGGTCGTCCTGCAACGCGCCGAAGCCATGCTGCGCCTGCAGAACGAGTTGCTCAGTGAGCTGGATGACATGCAGCACCTGACCCGTGGCGAGTTGCGCCTGGGCTTGCCGCAGTTGGGCGGCGATACGCTGTTTGCCGAGCTGTTCGCCGAGTACCGCCGGCGCTATCCAAACGTCACCATCCAGTTGTTGGAGGGTGGCAGTCGCAGTATCGAGCAGGCGATTTTGAGCGGCGAGCTGGAAGTCGGTGGCAGCTTGAAGCCCAGCGACCCGGCCTTCGCCTGGCAAGCCTTCTGCGACGAACCGCTGGATGCCTTGCTGCCGATGAACCATCCCTTGGCGCAGAACGCCCAGGTGCGCCTGGAGGAATTGGCGGACACTCCGTTCCTGATGTATCAGCGCAGCTTTGTCTTGAACGACCGCTTGCTGCAGGCGTGTCAGCGGGTGGGCTTTACGCCGAAGGAAGCCGGCCGCAGTGGCCAGGCGGACTTTCTCGCGGCCCTGGTCGCGGCCGGTCAAGGCGTGGTGCTGTTGCCCAGCGTGGTCGCCCGTGGGCTGGTGCGGCCTGGGGTGGTACGCCTCACACTGAAGGCGCCCGATTACCTGCGCTGGGACATTGCGTTTATCTGGCGTGAGGGCGCCTATCTGTCGAAAGCCGCCCAGGCCTGGCTGGCGTTGCTGCGGGAGTTCCCGGTCAGCCGCGCAGTACAGTGACCAGCTCGGCCAACCAGGGTTCGGCGTCGGTTTCCGGGTTGACGCTTTCGCTGGCGTCCAGGCGCAGCATCGGCAGCACTTCATGCACGCCCAGCTCGCTGAACAGCTCACGCATGTGCTCACCGCCGGCGCAGAAGGTATCGCCGTAGCTGGCGTCGCCCAGGCCGATGACCGCGCCCGGCAAACCGCGCCAGGCCGCGGGCAACTGGTCGCGAATGCTCGAATACAGCGGTTGCAGGTTGTCCGGTAGTTCTCCCATGCCCGTGGTGGAGGTCACCGCCAGTAAAGCCTGCGGGGCGAAGGCCAGCACGTCCGCCAGGCTCGCGCGCGAGTTGTGCCAGGCCTCGAAGCCGGCCGCGTTAAGGATGTCGGCAGCGTGGCGGGCGACTTCTTCAGCCGTGCCGTACACCGAGCCGGAAAGGATGGCGACTTTCATCAATCTGATCCTGTCATTGAGCGAAAGCCTGGGATATTACCAGTTGGGGCAAATATTTCGGCGCACACCGTGCAACATTCAAGACTTGCCATAAACTGCCAGTTCAAGAACACGCCAGGGACCGCGCAATGATTAACGCCAAGCTGCTGCAAATGGTCGTCAACGCTTCCAACGACGGTATTGTTGTCGCCGAACGGGAAGGCAAGGATAAACCGCTGATCTACGTCAACCCGGCATTCGAGCGACTGACCGGCTACACCCTGGACGACGTCCTGTATCAGGACTGCCGCTTTCTGCAGTCCGGCGACCGTGATCAACCGGCGCTGATGGCCATTCGTGAAGCACTGGACAGCGGCGGTACCTGCCGGGAAATCCTGCGCAACTATCGCAAGGACGGCAGCCATTTCTGGAACGAGCTGTCGCTTTCAACGGTTTACAACCATGCCGACAAGCAGACCTATTTCGTCGGTGTGCAAAAGGACGTGACCTTGCAGGTCAAGGCCCAGCAGCGCGTCGCGCAATTAGAGGCGGAGTTGGCGCAGGTCAAGGCCGAGCTGGCAGCGCTCAAGGCGACGAGCGGATCTAACAAAACTTAGAAAATGCGCTCATTAGAGCGGATACTGGCGTTTTAACACCCTCCCGATTGAGCAATATCAATGCAACGCGACGCGCTTCTGACTCAGGACGAGCTGGATTTCATTCGTAACATGCAGCACAACCCCCAGCTCAACCTGCGGGATACCTCGTCAAGCCTGACTCTCAACGGCGGTTCCCAGCTTCGCGACTTGCTCACACGGCTCGCTGCCCACGATCACGTCACCCTCCAGGCGCAATTCGATAACCAGCAACTCACCTTCCCGCTGCACTTGGTGGAAGACGAGTTTCATGCCGTGCATTTACGCCTGGGCGTACCGAGCATTTTTGAAGATGGGCCGATGATTCGTCCGTGGCGCCTGGCACTTGAAGCACCGGTAGCGCTGGAAAATGTCAGGGGCAACCCCAGTGCGCTGTGGGTGCATGAGGTGTCGTTCAAGGGCGTGCTGCTGGAAATTCGTGGCCGGATCAAAGCGCCGAAAACCTTTGCCCTGTGGTTCAGCCCTTCCGGTTATGAACGCATCGCGATACGCGGCACGTTGGAGCGGGAAACCGCGCGGGGCTTGTTTGCCTATCGCCTGGGCCAAGGCGATGCGGATGAAACCGAGCGCCTGCGCCAATTCATCCTGCACCAGCACCGCTTGATGCATCCACAGATGCACGCCTGACCTCAGGTATCCAAGTTACCGCTGAGAAATCGCTGCAAGCGGCGTTGCATCAAGCGTCCTTCATTGCCCAGGCAACCGACGGTGGAGCCTGCCAGGTCTTCCTGGGCCAGGTCCGACGCCGCACCGGCAAGAAACAACGGGCAATCCAGGGTCAACGCCAGGCGACTCAAGCGCCCGACCAGCGCCTGATTGTGTGAGTGATTGGAGAAGAGCACCAGCGCCTCGGGTTGCGTCTTTTCACACACCAGCGTCAATTCATCGAAAGGCTGGCCCATCCCCAGCACCCTCACGGCCAGATCGTCGCGACCGATCAACAGCCCCGCCACCAGCAATTCCAATTTACGGCACTCGCCGGGAATGGCCGCGAGCAACACCCGGGGCGCCGCCGACGCACACGCCAGTTGCAGACGCTGCAACGCCCGCACCCGCAGGAAATTGTCGAAGAACAGCCACTCACTGGCCTGGCCGAATCCTCCCTGATGGCGCAACAGGTCGCTCCAAAGAGGCATCAGGATGTCCTGGAACGCCACGTTGAGCGGGTAGGTGGCAATCACCTGGTTGTACAGATGCTCCAGTTGACGGTCATCGAATGCGCTGACGGCCAGCACCAAGCGCGCCTGCCACTGCGGCCATTCGCCCTCCTCGACCGTGTCGTGCTCGATGCGCACGGCGGCGGCCTGCTGATCGTCACGCGCGAGGATCTTGCCCACTTTGCTCACGGCCACGCCACGCTCGATCCAATCGACAATGCGATGAACCGTTTGAATATCGGCTTTGGAGTACAGGCGATGCCCGCTTTCGGTGCGCGTGGGTTGAATCAGACCGTAACGCCGCTCCCAGGCACGCAGGGTGACCGGGTTGATGCCCGTCAATCTCGACACTTCACGAATCGGAAGCAACTCATCGGAATCGGCAAGGCTGGCGAAGGAGGATTCGCCAATAGGCGCAATGATTTCGGGCATCAGAGGTCAAGAACGTCCGTTTGAAAGTGAGTTCCATTTAACGCTTTTACCGCGATGTATATCAAGGTGTGTACCTATCGGACCGATGCCGCTGGTGTATTTCTACAAAACAGGAATAATCCTTGCTTACCGATATTTGCAACAACGAACCAAGCGTCGCTGCAACACCCCCGCAGCGTCGTCTGTGCGCCACCTACCCGGTTCAGCGCACCCGTCTATTTGGAGATACACAATGTCTACCTCACCCGTCACCCTGATGGTTGCGCGCCGCGTCGCCAAGGGCCGCTATGAAGAGTTGATGGCCTGGCTGCGCGAAGGCGAGCAACTGGCCACTGACTTCCCCGGCTACCTGGGCTCGGGCGTCCTCGCACCGCCGCCCCTTGATGATGAATTCCAGATCATTTTCCGCTTCGCCGACGAAAAAACCCTGCATGCCTGGGAATTTTCCGCGTCGCGCAGCGCATGGCTGGGCCGTGGCAGCGAGCTGTTTGCCGACCCGTCCGAGCATCGCGTGCGTGGCATCGATGGCTGGTTCGGTGCCGCCGGTGCACGGCCGCCGCGCTGGAAACAGGCGGTGGCGATCTGGCTGGCGTTTTTTCCGGTGTCGTTGCTGTTCAACTTCGGCCTGGGGCCACTGCTCAGCGAACTGGACCTGTTCAGCCGCGTGCTGGTCAGCACCCTGGCGCTCACACCGCTGATGGTCTACCTGTTCATTCCACTCTCGACCCACCTGCTGTCCAACTGGCTGCACCCTTCGCCGCCGCGGGCCAAGGCTACCGAAGCCGCGGCGTGAGTACAGGGCGGCTCGTCACTGGTATGATTTGACCCTGCCAGCGACTCGAGCCTCCCATGACTGCAACGAACGCCCCGATCCTGATCACCGGCGCCGGCCAGCGCGTCGGCCTGCATTGTGCCGAACGCCTGCTGGACGAGGGCCACTCGGTGATTTTCAGCTATCGCAGCGAACGCCCCGGCGTGCAGGCCCTGCGCGAGCGGGGCGCGATCGGCGTGTTTGCCGACTTCTCCAGCGAAGCCGGGATTCTCGCGTTTATCACCGAGCTGCAGCGCCACACCCAAAGCCTGCGCGCGATCATCCACAACGCCTCGGCCTGGATCGCCGAAACCCCGGGCGACGAAAGCCATGCATTTACCGACATGTTCAGCGTACACATGCTTGCGCCGTACCTGATCAACCTGCATTGTTCACCCTTGCTGCACCGCTCTTCACCCGCCGACATCGTGCATATCAGCGATGATGTGGTGCGCAAGGGCAGCCGCCAGCACATCGCCTACTGCGCCACCAAGGCCGGGCTCGACAGCCTCACGCTGTCGTTTGCCGCGCAGTTTGCGCCGCTGATCAAAGTCAACGGCATCGCCCCGGCGATGGTGATGTTCAACGAAGGCGACGACGCGGCCTACCGGACCAAGGTGCTGGCCAAGTCGGCACTGGGCATCGAGCCCGGGCCCGAAGTGATCTACCAGAGTCTGCGTTACCTGCTGGACAACCCCTACGTCACCGGTACCACCCTGACCGTCAACGGTGGGCGGCATATCAAGTAAGCCGTTTGTGAGGATGTTGTATGACCTTATCCCTGCCCCAGCACTATCGCGAGATCCTTAAAGGCCTGGGTGAAGACCCGGAACGCGAAGGCCTGCTCGACACCCCCAAGCGTGCCGCCAAAGCCATGCAATACCTGTGTCATGGCTACGCGCAAAACCTCGAAGAAATCGTCAACGGTGCGCTGTTCGCCTCCGACAATGACGAGATGGTGATCCTCAAGGACATCGAGCTGTATTCGCTGTGCGAACACCACCTGCTGCCCTTTATCGGCAAGGCCCATGTGGCCTATATTCCGACCGGCAAGGTCCTGGGCCTGTCGAAGCTGGCGCGCATCGTCGACATGTTCGCCCGGCGCCTGCAGATCCAGGAAAACC
>Ga0302216_1000216_pt1 | contig 22493 bp, 10 predicted proteins | sample II_Fen_N3_2_FD_194575 | JGI IMG/M metagenome (GOLD analysis project Ga0302216, IMG submission 194575) | Peat permafrost microbial communities from Stordalen Mire near Abisko, Sweden - II_Fen_N3_2 | ecosystem: Environmental > Terrestrial > Soil > Wetlands > Permafrost | place: Sweden: Abisko...
ATCCATTCCTGTCGTGAACCCAAAATTATGGTCACCAAACTCACCCTTCCTGTACGACCTGAAAATAACATTGCTTAGCGGTACTACTCCAATTGATTCATTGGGAAGTTATTTCGGCATGCGAAAAATTGCCATGAAACAGGTTGGGAATGTTCAAAAACTTTTTCTCAACAACGAATCCCTCTTTCAATTCGGTCCACTTGATCAGGGATACTGGCCGGATGGTAATTATACCGCTCCAACCGATGAAGCCATACAATTCGACATTCAAAGCATGAAAGAGTTGGGATATAACATGGTGCGCAAACATATTAAGGTGGAACCCTACCGGTGGTATTACTATGCCGACAAGCTGGGATTACTGGTTTGGCAGGATATGCCTTCGTCAAATTCATATACCAATTCGCCACAAACCATTGATAAAGTACAATTCGAAAAAGAACTGACAACACTGGTAAAAACCCACTGGAACAGTCCAAGCATTATCATGTGGGTGATATTCAACGAAGAACAGGGCCAGCATGACACGGAAGCATTAGTGGCCGAAGTAATGAATATGGATACAACACGAATGGTAAATGAAAATAGCGGTGTTGTTTATAAAAACGTAGGGAATATCCGTGATTTACATAACTATCCTCAGCCGGCATGTCCTGTCAGTACGACAAAAGTGCTGGCATGTGGCGAGTACGGAAGTCTTGGACTCGATATACCGGGTCATTCATGGGGTACCGGTTTGAGCGGGATTATGACCAAAGACACTGCCGAATTTATGAGCTACTATAAAAATTACGCCGATAAACTGATTCAGTTAAAATCGGATAACGGACTCAGTGCGGCTGTCTTTACCCAAATCACCGATGTGGAAGTGGAAATCAACGGCATCTATACCTACGATCGCGAAGTTTGCAAATTTGACAAAGCGAAACTGGCAGCAATCAATAAGGGGGTTATCGAAAATAATCTCACTATAAATTATGTGCTTCCAAGTTCCCGTGATGCAGCCCGGACATGGAAAATAACAACCTCACAACCTGCTACGGGCTGGTACAACACCTCTTTTGTTGATTCGAACTGGACAACAGCATCGGGGGGATTCGGTTCAGCAGGGACAACCGGTGGCACCATTCGCACAAACTGGAACTCGAACGATATCTGGATGCGCCAAAAGTTTGATATGGGGATTTTATCGGCCTCAGACATAGATAAGCTTGAGTTATCAATATTTCACGATGAAAATTGCGAGATCTATTTCAACGGAGTTTTAGCAGCTACCTTTACGGGTTACAATTCGACTTATGAATTTTTACCGATTACCGCAGCGGGTAAAAAAGCACTCATTCCCAACGGATCGAATATCATTGCGATTCATTGTCATCAAACAGGAGGTGGACAATACATTGATGCAGGCATATTGTTGCGAAGCTATGAAACGCCGGTGAATACATCTACAGCTACGATCAGGTCGGCAGGCAACTGCTGGATATGTCCGAACCCGGCAAAAAACGAATTAACGGTAGTAAGAGATAATCCAAAAACTGTCTTAGCAGGAATTTATAACATTCAGGGACGAAGGATACTCACATTAAATAAATACGAATCTAAAATAAATATATCTTCTCTTCAGCCGGGAATGTATTATATAAGAACTGAAACTGAAAGTGTGGTTCAGAGCATCTCGTTTATTAAAAATTAAAATTCAACTAAATAGAGTTAACAACCTCAAATTCATTAATTATTAATTCCATGAGAAGATCTTTCAAATTGTGTTTTTATGTAACGACTTTGTTTTTATCCCTATCGGCTTTACAGGCTCAGAACTGGAAAATGGGGGAAGCCAAATTAATGACTCCCTATGCTTCAACGGTTGACACAGCCAATGTCCTCGGTGAATATCCACGGCCTCAGATGGAACGTGAGAAATGGATGAACCTGAATGGTATCTGGCAGTTCCAAGCCGGATTAAGCATCACCGAATCACTTCCTAAAGGCAAACTTTCGAGTAAGATATTAGTACCGTTTCCTGTTGAGTCAGCCTTATCAGGAATCATGAAACATTACGATAAAATGTGGTACCGTCGTACGTTCACCGTACCTGCCAGTTGGGCGGGAGAACGTCTGCTCATTCATTTTGGAGCGGTAGATTACGAATGTGAAGTATTTGTCAATAACCAATCTGTAGGAGTACACAAAGGAGGATACGATCCATTCAGTTTTGATATCACTTCAAAACTAAAAAGTCGCGGACAACAGGTAATCACAGTCCGTGTTTTCGATCCAACCGATGCAGGTGGACAACCACGCGGGAAACAGACATTGAATCCCGAAGGCATTATGTACACTCCATCTTCAGGAATCTGGCAGACAGTATGGCTGGAACCAATGCCACTAACTTCGATATCTGATATTAAGCTGGTACCAAATGTTGACAATTCCACATTAACGCTTAAAGCATTTACATCAGGAAAAGCTACTGCGCAAACTATCACGGTAGAAGTAAAAGATGGTGCAAAAACCGTGGCTACCTTCACCGGAAAAGCCAATACCGATTTAGTAATCCCCATTGCAAAAGCTAAATTATGGTCGCCTACTTCACCATTTCTTTACGATTTAAAAATCACCTTGAAAAGTGGAAATAAAAAACTGGATATCCTAAAAAGTTACTTTGGTATGCGTAAAATATCCATGGCTCAGGTGGGTGATTTCAAGAAAATGATGTTAAACAATGAGTTTCTGTTCCAATTTGGACCATTGGATCAGGGTTTTTGGCCTGATGGGCTTTATACAGCCCCGACAGATTTAGCAATAAAAAATGATTTATTAAAAACCAAGGAGTTTGGTTTTAATATGATCCGCAAGCACATCAAGGTGGAACCCTATCGTTGGTATTACTGGGCTGATAAACTGGGAATACTGGTTTGGCAGGATATGCCATCGCCAAATTCATACACCAGTCATCCACAACCGATTGATGAAAGTGCTTTTAAATCCGAAATGGAAACAATGATCAAGACCCACTGGAATAGTCCGTGTATTATCTCATGGGTAGTCTTTAACGAAAGCCAGGCACAACACAACACAAAAGAGTTAGTGGCAGATGTCATGTCACTTGATCCTTCAAGAATTGTAAATCAGGCCAGTGGCGGAGAATATCATGATGCAGGTCATGTGCTGGATGCACACAGTTATCCACCACCAGCCTGCCCGGCCAGCACATCGCAGATTTTAGTTTGTGGAGAATATGGAGGCATCGGGTATACCATTCCAAATCACACGTGGAAAACCGGTCCAACCTATGTGATGATAAAAGACGAAAATGAACTGCTTGGCATGTATGAAAGATTTACAGAAGATTTAATGCAGTTCAAAACAAACAATGGCCTTAGTGCAGCTGTCTATACTGAACTTACGGATGTGGAAGCCGAACTGAACGGATTAATGACTTACGACAGAAAGGTTATAAAAGCTGATATAAAGAAATTTTATGAAATTAACCAGCGGGCGATCTATAAAAATTCGTATCTGACTGAAGTACTTCCAACGTCATTAGTGAATGGGAACCTTTGGAAATATACGACTACGAAACCAACTGACGACTGGAATTCAATAACATTCAGTGATACAAAATGGACGTCAGCAGCAGGCGGATTTGGCAGCAAGGGCACACCGGGAGGCAATATCCGCACTTCATGGACAACATCGGACATCTGGATGCGTCAGGATTTCAAACTGGGCAATTTAACTCCGGATTTGTTAGATAGCCTGATACTTCTGGTACACCACGATGAAAACTGCGAGATTTATCTGAATGGAGTATTAGCAAGTACATTAAGTGGATATACTTCGGGATATGTATCTTCCCGGATAAATGATCTGGCAAAAAAGGCATTAAAGCCGAATGCGCCAAACACACTTTCGATCCATTGCCATCAAATTGAAGGCGGTCAATATATTGACGCAGGGATCTCTTTTAAAAGTTATGAAAAGAAGATGGCTCCTTTAACTATTCAATAGTCACCGGCATTTGGTCATTACAAACGCGCATAAAAACTGATTATCAGGCGATTTTTCTACTATTAAATATTCTGACGTTGGTAAAGTTATTCAACGTAATTTTTTGAAAAAGCTAAATAATCAATCTCTTTATCAAAATATAAAAAACAAACAATCACAAATAAAACAAATATCTGACAGCATGAGAAAATTTTCTAAATTAAGTATTTTAGTAATGGGTTTTTGCCTATCCATTTCCTTTTTGCATGCAGCAAACTGGAGAATGAAGACTGCAAATTTAATGACTCAATACGCAGCAAAAATCGACACAGCCAATGTCCTTGGTGAATATCCACGTCCCCAAATGACCCGGGAAAACTGGAAAAACCTAAATGGTATCTGGCAATTTCAACCAAGCTCAGACGCCTCTGAGGCCATACCAACAGGCACACTTTCAAGCAAAATATTAGTTCCATTTCCAGTAGAGTCAGCGATATCGGGTGTTATGGAATTTCATGACCGCATGTGGTATCGCCGGACATTTACGGTTCCTGCTGCATGGGCCGGACAACGTATCCTGGTTCATTTTGGTGCAGTGGATTACGAATCGGAAGTATATATCAACAAACAGAGTCTTGGCATTCATAAAGGAGGGTACGATTCTTTTACGTATGATATTACCCCAAAACTGACCGGTACGGGCGCACAGGAAATCACGGTAAGGGTCTTCGATCCAACTGATAATGGCGGGCAACCCCGTGGGAAGCAAACGAATACAAAGCCTACAGCCGGCATCATGTATACCCCCACTTCAGGAATCTGGCAAACAGTATGGCTGGAACCTGTACCTCAAACATCCATATCAGAAATTAAACTGGTTCCGAATGTCGATAATTCGACATTGAAACTCAAGGCAATTACCAGTGGAACCGCTACCGGTTTAACCATCACCGGAGAAGTAAAAGATGGGGCGACTACTGTAGCAACATTTACAGGAAATGCGAATACCGATTTAACCATTTCAGTACTAAATCCGAAACTCTGGTCACCGGATTCTCCTTTTCTTTATGATCTGAAAATAACACTGAAAAGCGGAACTGAGAAGATTGATTCATTGAAAAGTTATTTCGGAATGCGTAAAATATCGATGGCAAAGGTGGGTGCGTATCAAAAAATGATGCTAAATAATGAATTTTTATTTCAGATGGGACCATTGGATCAGGGTTTCTGGCCGGACGGACTTTACACTGCACCAACGGATGAAGCGATAATAAATGATCTTACGAAAGCCAAACAATTTGGCTTCAATATGATCCGCAAGCATATCAAGGTAGAACCACAACGTTGGTATTATTGGGCAGACAAATTGGGTCTTTTGATCTGGCAGGATATGCCATCTCCAAATTCGTATACCGGAAATCCACAGCCCCTTGATGTACCTGAATTCAAGTCCGAAATGGAACAAATGATCAAGACACACTGGAACAGTCCGAGTATTATCATGTGGGTTGTTTTCAATGAAGGGCAGGCTCAGCACGACACTCCGTTATTGGTGGCCGATGTTAAGAGTCTTGACCCTTCGAGACTTGTAAATCAAGCCAGTGGCAATAATTGGGAAGGTGTTGGACATGTACTTGATGTACACAGTTATCCACAACCCGGATGTCCTTCCGGCTCTACACAGATTTTAGCTTGTGGCGAATACGGTGGAATCGGTTTAAAAGTAGCGGGTCATATGTGGGCTACGGGTGAAACATATATTTCGGTGAACAATACCACCGATTTAATGAATTTGTACAACAAATACTCAGACATGTTGATTCAATTCAAAACAAATAATGGATTAAGTGCTGCAGTATATACCGAACTAACGGATGTTGAAACAGAGCTTAACGGACTGCTGACATATGACAGAGCATTTATAAAAGGCAGTTTGTCGAGATATTTTGATATTAATCAGGGAGTCATTCACAATAATATTTTCATGACAGACGTACTTCCGACTTCACTGGTTACACCAAGAAACTGGAAATACACAACGACACAGCCTACTACTGATTGGTATACGAATTCATTTGACGATACAAACTGGTTAACAGGCAGTGCAGGTTTTGGCACAGCGGGAACTCCGGGTGGCAATATCAGCACCAACTGGGATACAAATGATATCTGGATACGTCAAAAATTTAATCTTGGAACTTTATCGTCTACTGACCTGGATAGTTTAATATTAAATGTCCATCATGATGAAGCCTGTGAAATATACCTGAACGGAGTATTGGCAAGTACATTAACAGGTTACACTTCAAATTACGGTATTTTTACAATCAATAGTGAGGCAAAAAATGCATTAATATCAAATGGTGCAAACACAATATCTATCCATTGTAATCAAACTTATGGCGGTCAATATATCGATGCCGGACTTTCATTACTAAGTTATGAGAAAAAACCGGTTTATACGGATGTAAAAAACGCTACTGTTCAAAACAATTGTAGAATATACCCGAATCCGGCCAGCAGCAAATTATCGATTATCAGAAAGAATGCTCAGACTAAATTAATCGGTGTTTACAACCTGGTTGGAAGTGAAGTCATGAAATTAAACAAGTCGGCCGAGCAGGTGGATATTTCGAAATTACAATCAGGAATGTATTTTATAAAAACACAAACCGACCATGAAGTGGAAACTATTTCCTTTATTAAGAAGTAAAATACAAATTACAAAAACTACTTCGACTGAATTTTAATAAGATCCGGCGTGTAAATAGTATATTGATTTCAATATACATTTACACGCTATTTTCTTTTTCAAAGTAAAAAAACTATGTATAACGAACAAGTAATCGATATTAAATAATGATATATCTGTTAAAATAAAACACTTGTATTCTTGCATTTATTATATTCCCGACCACAAACCCCCAAAGGGGGATTTAAGACGCAGTATTTGAAAAATTACAAGTCGTAAATTTAATATGATAATGAATTTTAAGCCGTCATTTAGGGTTTGGGATCATGAGTCAAAATAGTTCATTAAATAATTTGAGGTTCTTTTTTCTTTTATCTTTGTTCTTTTGTCTTTTGTCTTATGTCTTTGTTCTTATGTCTTTGTTCTTATGTCTTTGTTCTTTTGTCTTATGTCTTATGTCTTATGTCTTTGTTCTTTTGTCTTGGCTCTTGACTCTTGACTCTTTATTCCAGCTTTTTAAATAATTAATTCACTATACTTTATTTATCATGAAAAAACCCAGAAACACAAAGAAAAGCCCTCAAATTCTTCTTGTACTTTCGTTCGTCTGCTTTTCAGTATTTTCCTTGACAACGAATGCTCAGAATACGAATTACATTACCAACAAGTCGCCATTGATTGAAGTTCCTTTTACGGCTCTTCCGATTGGTACGGTAAAAGCAGATGGTTGGTTGCTTCAACAACTTCAGTTGCAAAAAGATGGTTTAACCGGTAATGCGGAGACCTTATACAGCGGTGTCGACGAATTAGGTGCCGGAAGTGACTGGCTGGGCGGTACAGGCAACAGCTGGGAAAAAGCACCCTATTACACCAAAGGAATGGTAGCGTTGGCCTACACCCTGGGAGATGCTACGCTAATAACAAAAGTATCAAAATGGATCAACTGGTCGATAGACCACCAACAGGCAAACGGTTTCTTCGGGCCTCCGAATAATACTGACTGGTGGCCCCGCATGCCAATGCTTTATGCCATCCGTGATTTTTATGAAGCCACCAATGATGCAAGGGTGATACCCTTTTTCACAAAATACTTCAACTATCAGAACAACACCATCGACAGCCAACACCTGAGCAGTTGGGGACAATCCAGGGCGGGCGATAATATCGAAATTGTATTCTGGTTATATAATCGTACCGGCGATGCATTTCTGCTTACCCTGGCCGATAAGTTAAAGAAACAAGCCTACGACTGGACTGACATTTTCACGAATAACAGGTTTTTTTCTTTTCAGGCGGACTTTCAGCCAAAGCATAATGTAAACGTTCCACAGGCTATGAAGATGCCTGCCATTTATTACCAGAAATCACAGGTTACAGCTGATAAAGATGCGTATATCCATGGATTTGATCATTTAATGCGCGATCATGGTCAGCCGGAGGGCATGCAGTCAGGAAATGAAATGATCGGTGGTAAATCGGCCATGACGGGACTTGAAATGTGTTCCATCGTTGAACAAATGCAGAGTTGCGAGACCGCCCAAATGATTCTTGGGGATGCCACCATTGGCGATCAGTTGGAAAAAGTGGCTTTCAATGCACTGCCCGGGGGTATGGCAAAAGATATCAAAGGGTCGCAATACTATACCCAGGCCAATCAGGTAAATAGTAAAAACGGGAATAACAGTTTCGGTCAGGAATACGACAATGGATTATTACCCGGACCTATGTCAGGATATCCATGCTGTCGTTTTAACATGCATATGGGCTGGCCTTATTTTGTAAAAACCATGTGGGCAGCCACGAATGATAACGGACTGGCAACCATGGCCTACGGTCCGAGTCACCTGACCGCTAAAGTGGGTAACGGAGTGGATGTTACCATTGTAGAAGCTACCGATTACCCGTTTTCCGAACAATTAAACTTTACCATCACCACCGGCACTGATGTGGCCTTTCCATTGAAATTACGCCTACCTGCATGGTGTTCGAATCCTCAGGTAGAAGTAAACGGTGTTGTACAACCCGGTACCGAAAAAGGAGGCTTTTATTCCATCAACCGCACCTGGAGCAACAACGATGTAGTCGTATTGAAACTTCCGATGACGATTCAACTGAATGATGAAGTAAACAATGCAGTAAGCGTACAACGCGGTCCACTGGTCTATTCCCTTAAAATCAGCGAACAATGGACATCCCGTACCGATTACGGGAATGGCTTCAGGGAATATGAAGTTTTGCCACTTTCGAACTGGAATTACGGACTGGTAGTGGATAAATCCAATCCGCAAGCATCCATTGTAGTAAATAAAGGCACTATGCCCGTTAATCCTTTTATCCAGGGCACTACTCCGGTTACATTGACGGCAAGTGCAAAAAAGATACCTGCATGGGGATACACCTTTAATGGCAATCTCGCCCTTGATCCGCCTTACGGACCAACAGAGACTTCAGAAGCAACCGAACAGGTTACATTGGTTCCTTTTGGAGCAGAGAACCTGCGAGCAACCTGCTTACCAATTGTAGGGACACCGGAATTTGCAACTACCACCTATCAGGATGACTTTTCAACAGGCAATCAAATTGGCTGGGTAAATTACAACGGTAGTTTTATGGTGGATAACGGCGAATATTTTGCTACCAACACCGAGGGATATTCAGGATCTAAATCGGTTCAATCGTCTACTTTATTCTCCGATTTCACGTACGATGCGAAAGTACAGGTCAGCGGAAGTGGTGATGGAGGGTTACTATTCAGGGCCAGCAAACTCTCGTTGGGAGCCGATGAGTACAACGGATATTATGTCGGTATCAGTTCAGGGGGTCAAAATGTCGTATTGGGCAAAGCCAATGGTGGCTGGTCATCTCTGAAAACAGCTTCCATGGCTATTGTTGCCAACACCTGGTATCAGGTCAGAGTCGTTGCAAAAGGCACGAGCATTAAAATCTACGTGAATGATATGACTACGCCGAAAATCAATTACACCGATGCTTCGTTTGCTACAGGTGCCATAGGGGTTCGTTGTTACAATGCCATCACCCGTTGGGATAATCTGTCGGTAACAAGTTCGGTAGTAAGTGGAATAAATGATGTGAAGACTTCTGAAGCCATTCATATTTATCCCAATCCTGCAAAGAATTACCTGGATGTTTCGTTTGGCAAGGAACTCGCCAACGAATACATTATTGATGTGATCGGTACGAACGGTGCTTTGCTGCAAACGAAAACCCGGAGCAACAACGAAGCCTTGATACAGGTAGATACAAAAAAACTGGTACCTGCCATCTATGTGCTGAATGTACATTCCAAAACTGATTCATTTCAATACCGGTTTGTGAAAGAATAGTTCTTTAAACTTACAAATGGAAGACCTCCGGATTTATGATCCGGGGGTTTTTTTATAGCTATGAATTAAATTTATACTTTCGGATTAAATTCCTGCTCGTTTAAATCTGAAACATTTTAAATCAAATAGATTAGCCTAGAAACACTTTCTTCTGGCGAATTTGAAATGCAATATTTAATAGTTTCCATTTGTTATTTTCAATACTTATATTTTTATTAAAATTAGTAAGTTATCTTTTTGCATTGTTAAATATAGTTCGTACATTTGGTGCTGTTAAAAAACAGATAAAGAATTGTAAATCCAAGGGATAAAAGACCTGGAATTGAAAATTTCTAAGACAGTACTCACTTTTGGACATTTGAAAAAGTTTATAGATCAGGATTGAAAGAGAACAACTTTCTTATTGCCCGGCTACCATTATGCTTAAAGTAAAACTTCAAATTAAATAAAAAATCACAACTATGAAAAGAACGTTATTCCTGATTCTAACAATTATGTGTCTCTTGGAAACTAAAGCACAGTATGTAGGTTCTTCGGAAATTCCACTCAATAAGTTTACTGTTCTTGATTCAGCCCGGATGAAATTCACGTATCTTTTCAAATATAAAAAAAGCTACTCCCGAATTGATTCAGACAGTTCATTGGCAGAAGATAAACAAAGTTTAATAATTGGAAATAGGATCTCAAAATATTACAGTGAGTATTATTTTAATTCTTGTGAACGGGTAATGAACAACGAGCGAAACATACCCATGGAAGATGGTGCCTGTGGTTTTGAGATTTTTAAGAATTATCCAACCTCTAAAATGACAGTCACTGACCAGGCCGGATCATTTTCTCTTGGTGGTAATTATAAATATGAAGAAAGCTCGCCTTCCTTTCAGTGGAAAATAGAAAATGATACAACCACTATTCTGAGTTATTCCTGCCAGAAAGCAACAAACACTTTCAGAGGTCGAAACTATACAGCATGGTTTGCACCTGAAATACCCTCGAACAATGGTCCGTGGAAATTCGGCGGACTGCCGGGTTTAATCTTAAAAATATCCGATGAAAGCAACAGGTATCAATTTGAATGTATTGGTATTCAGCAATTAGAAAAACCTGAACCGATTAAATTTTATAATTTAAGATATATAACTCTGAAACGTAAGGAAATGGATAAAGTATACAGACGTTTTTTCAAAGATCCCATTCAGTTCTGGAATGCAGTTGGTTCAGAGATGCGTGGACAAGTTACTGCCGCTGATCTACCAAAGATGACTTATAATCCGATAGAACTGGAATAACCAATCATTATTCTTTAGAACCACTAAAAAAGAATTTGCTCTGCATGGAGGATGTTAATAAAGTTGGAGTTAGGCAATAACTGCAGGTATTTATATCAATAATCATAGGTAGTTAGAAGATTCTTACCTGAGAGTATTAAATATACTTCCTCATAATCTTGTATCAGTATTCTGCCCTTAACTAAATAATAAATCACAATCCAGAATGAATAATATTAAACAAAAATACCCCAACAACTTGTTCCAAGCAATTGGGTTATTATCAGGAGTAATTCTTCTTTCCAGTCCTATAATATTTTTCGCAACCCAACGGAATTTATTAAATTCCGAAAACTTTAGAACCATTTTTGGGATATTGTTTATCGTTACATTATGCATGATTCCCTATATTGTCAACAAAAGACGAGGGATTACACTTACTTTCTCATACAAGCGGGTTAAAAAGTTTCCATTGTTAGCTTTCTCTATTGTTTTAGTTGTGTTATTTCAATTGGGGGTATCCCCACTAATTACTTCGGTATTTCATGTGTTTTCTAATACGCCATTGCATCTGGAGAATCCATCCTCATACACTGGTTTTAAATTATTATCAATACTCATAATTGCCCCTGCTATTGAAGAATTGCTTTTCAGAGGAATTATACTAAATGGGTTTTTGTCAAATTACTCGTCTTCCAAAGCAATAATATTCTCCGCACTTCTATTTGGAGTAATTCACTTAGTACCCTCAAACATCTGTACTGCGACAATAGTAGGCCTTTTATTGGGATGGGTTTATTATCAAACTAAAAGTTTATTGTATACTACGATATTACATGTTACTGCAAATATTTTTGGTCTGATTGCCGTTTACTTTCGGTTGAAAACAAATAGTCATGCAGGCGTATTTGATTTTTACGGTCAATACACCTGGTATGCGCTGATTGTATGTTTAACAATAGGAGTTTTTTTAGTTGTAATTTCATATAAAAGAAGGATAATAAAACATGAGACTGTTTGAAAATCTTGATTTTCTTGAAGTTTTCTAAGGTTGACTTAGGGAGTCGGAGAATAAGTGCTGAAACGGTGACGGAGAATGGGGTGATTGGAGTGTTGAATAAATAATGATTAAGAACCCCTGCTTCCTGGATATGTCATTCATGATTGAAGATAACAGTAGTTTTGTTGTTGTAAGATGCTATCCCGTCTTTTTTATTAATTTCAATAGATTGATTCGATATATTCTAATAAAATTAAAAAAATAAATTATTGGATCAATTGTATTTAATATATTTATTTTTACATTTGCAATTAGTTTATTTAAAAAGGTCCCGGTATACACAGATTTTCATTTTCTCAATTTACGATTCAGAAATACCTTTAATCTAAAATCTATGTCCACAACATTCGAAACCGGCCATGCTAAAAACATAGCCAATTTCTACCATTTGCTTATCTTGCTTCGAAACATTGGCCCGGCATATAATCCATCACTGGTTTCAATTCAGCTTCCTCAACTCGAAAAGTTGTACCTGGATGCAGAGGAAGCGCACGCATTGACTCATTCCGCCTTTGTAACGCTCTCGGAAGCTTCCGCCGTGCGCAGTGTGAGTTTCAAACCACTTGGCGTCTTGTTAACCCGCGCTTTTAATGCCTTTAAAGTGTGTGGAGCTCCTGCACCTTTAATTGATTCGGCCATACCCGTTATCCGGAAATTCAGGGGAAAACGTGCTTCTGCCAAAATTAAAACATCAGCTGTTCTATCGACTGATGTTGTGCAATCTGATATTGATTCACAAACAACTGATGATGAAATACCGGCAGCCTCTGTACAACCTGTTATAAAACAGATTTCAACTGCCCAGGTGAGTTTCGATATGAAGTTGGAAAACTTCGATAAACTTATTAATATACTCGAATACTGCAACGACTACCATCCAAATGAAGATGAATTAAAAGTAGGTTCGTTGAAAGCCAGGTTTGAAAGTATGAATACTCAGAATAAACTGGTGATGGATGCTCAGGTGGTAATGAATACCATCCGGTTTAAACGCAACAAAATTCTGTACGATCCACATTCAGGATTAACGGCTACAACCATCATCATTAAAGACTATCTGAAATCGGCTTTTGGTACCTCCAGCAATGAATACAAACAAGTGATAGCGCTGCATTTCTCCAGAAAGTAAAGGTAGGATTAAAAAGATACAATTCAGATCCGGGTAGACAGATTTAAGATCTTAAAATGCTGTTTATCCTGTCTGACTAATTTTTTCTTAGAACTTAATTTTCCATACAGAGATTTCGGTGAATGAGAAAACAAACAACATTAAAAAATTACAATGCTCCTGATTTCATTTCTTTAATAAGGTAAATAAGGGTAGTTTCGTGAGGTATCAGGTTTTCTCTCATGAAACTAATTAACCACATAGGCACATAGAACACATAGTTTAGAAAAAAAAATCCCTTAAATCAATGATATACACCTTATTTGTTTCTTATCGTTTTCGGTTCCGCAGGGCGGAATAAGGCGCTCTTATGTAACTAATTTGACAGGATTAACAAGATTAACATGTAAATCCTTTAAATTCTGTCAAAATAGTTATTTGTATTGGGGCTTTGTTTTTATACGTTGAGGGACTATTAAGGTTTAATACCTTAAATATATGGGTCTTAAAAATTAAACCTTATTTTTTATTTTAACCCTTAGTAGAAATATTATGAAAAAAAACTAACCCTTATTCACTTATTTAATTTAAAATTATACGACTTTATTTTTTGACTTTTACTTATGTTTATTAATCTGAAAGTCCTGTTGCATGAATTTGTAATTCCATTTGCATAATTGGGATTCCAAGTGAGATATTTTACAATACCAGAGAGATAATTGGCAATACCAGTGGGATATTTTACAATACCAATGAGATATTTTGCAATACCAGTGAGTTATTTTGCAATACCAGCGGGATATTTTGCAATACCAGTGAGATATATTGCAATACCAGCGGGATATTTTGCAATACCAGCGGGATATTTTGCAATACCAGTGGGATATTTTACAATACCAGTGAGATATTTTGCAATACCAGTGGGATATTTTGCAATACCAGTGGGATATTTTACAATACCAGTGGGATATTTTGCTATACCAGTGGGATATTTTACAATACCAGCGGGATATTTTGCAATACCAGTGGGATATTTTGCAATACCAGTGGGATATTTTGCAATACCAGTGAGATATTTTACAATACCAGTGGGATATTTTGCAATACCAGTGGGATATTTTGCAATACCAGTGAGATATTTTACAATACCAGTGGGATATTTTGCAATACCAGTGGGATATTTTGCAATACCAGTGAGATATTTAGCAATACCTTATGGCTGTGTGGTTAGTTATTCTATTCGGGAAGTTTCAACGGATCTTAAATTACAACCTTCCTGGTCATCCCTTTAATCCCATCCGATACTTTTACAAGATACATGCCCCGGGCCAGGGGTACCGACACATAACTGCCTGCCTTGATTTGGTTAAGCAGACTTCCGGTAAGGGTATAAACGTTTATGTCCAGCGTATTTCCGCTTTTATTAGTTACAACAAGTTTCCCGTCGGTCGTACCAATGGTTATTTCCGAATTAATTTCACTGACATCCGTAGCAGCAATGGTAAAAGTCTTTGCATTTGCAAATGATCCTCCCACAAAATTCGCATCAATGGCCTGGACCGTCCATTCGTACGTTCCGACTGGTAAACCGGTAAGTACCCATTTCCGGTTTGTAAATACATTGCCCAATTCGGCTACTTTCCTCCAACCATTCGTGGTGCCATACATCACTGCCATGGGATTATACAGCCATTTACCGGTCACGGTATTTTTCAATGACAGGTTATAAGTGAGCGAAGCCAGGGGTGTTTTGTCATCAGTCGAAGCATTCCAGCTAACGGCAACGGTGGATCTGTCTCCGATGTTCGAAACAAGTGATATCAGATTGCCCGGAGTTGAAGGTTTAGCATTCTTGGCTACCGATTGGTTCAGATAATAGCCACAGATATTCCGATTGAATTTTCCAACCTGATTTGCCTGCGATCCATTAAATCCGGTGATCAATAAATCGATCTTGCCATCGTTGTTCAGGTCGGCAGTTTCTATGCTACTTTGGGACACCCCCGGGAAGTCCGTATTGCCGAGCGTATTCTCCGAAAAGGTAAAGGCAGCTGCATTGGTACCATTAAGCATCACAGTCGTTTCACGACCTTTAGAAGCGCTCCAGCCGGTGAGTATGATATCCAGTTTCCCATCATTATCCCAGTCAACCATCCGTGCACCATCACCCACGCTGATCTGACGATAGTCGTTGAACACCGTTTTTGGTTCGAGCACCCCGTGATTGTTTCTATACAGCCGGTACATATCCGAACCGGCTTCTCCATTCGCACCGCCATCACCATTCAGCAACAAGTCGAGCCACCCATCCCCATCCACATCACCCCAAACAGAGGAACCGTATCCTTTTTGAATAAGACCGGGCTGATCCATGGCGGTAAACTTTCCGGCACCGTTGTTCAGGAGAATGGCCGAATAACGTTGTTGTAAGGTATTGTCAAAGCCTGTGATAAATAGATCGATAAACCCATCGTTGTTGAAATCAACGGTCGTAATATCAGCATCGTTCAAATTCAATCCGGTGAAGGAAGACTGATCTTTGGTAAATGTTCCATCCGTATTCTGAAAAAAGATCGCACCCGTATTGGCTGTTCCGTTCCCGATCACATAATAATCCAGCAATCCATTATTGTCGAGATCGGCAAATCCACACGACGAGGTGGCAGCAGTAACGTCAAGTGGCGTTCGTGTAAAAATGCCGGTTCCATCATTCAACACAATACCTTTGCCGGCTTCCGCAATGCTGTTCCCGCCGTAAATAACATCCAGGTAGCCGTCACCATCAATATCCCCAAATTTAATATCGGCATATTGACCTGGAACAATCCCGTTGTCGGTTGTTTGTAATGTATACGTGCCGTTCGCATTGACTGAAAAAGCTTTTTTTGTGATAGGGGGTGCCGGTTGTGCCTGAACCATCGAAATAATGAAACAGGCTGTCAAAAAGATCTTTATTTTCATGTTGATTCTGATAATTACGATTTAAGGTAGAGAGTGTTTAATTTATAACCGGTGCAGTCTGCAACCCTTTACCCGGTACACCACCGGCTATAACGGGCCATCCGGTTGTCCAGGTAATCTTGTCCATCAGCAACGGGCGGCGGGTAGCACCTCCGGGGAGCAGTGGTTTAGTTACATCGATGGCGTGATACAAGAAGTAATCGGTACCGGCATCATCGGTCATGATTCGGGAATTATGTCCCGGTCCCACCCAACCTATCGACGCATTACCGGCGAGGAAAGGGCTTCCGAATTGTCCATCATTCAGGATGGAAATCCCAACCTTATCAAAATAAGGACCTTTTATGTTGTAAGCAGAGGCTACATTCACTTTGTACTGGCTGTTCACACCCTCACAACAGCTTCCTGTGGAACCAAAGAAATAGAACTTCCCGTTCTTTTCACGGATATAAGAAGCTTCAAAGGCGTTGCCGGCAATCTTGAATTTAGCCCCGACCGTTGTTTTAAAATTAGCAGCCAGTTCAATTCCGTAAATTCCGTTGAAGCTACCCCAGAATAAATACGACTTTAAGGTAGCCCCTGTGCCGGTTTGCATAAAATAAGGATCGATACTGTTCGACACACCTATACTATTTGAGTCGAATACTTTACCCTGATCAATAAACGGTCCTGTTGGAAGGTTCGAGACTGCCAGACCTATTCCGGGATTGCTGTCTCCCCAGGTCGAGATGCTGTAGAACATATAATATTTCCCATCGATACACGAAACATCAGGTGCCCAAATACCCCCATCACTTCTCCAGGTTGGCCGGGTAGTAAATGCATCTTTCACAAATTGCCATTGGACAAGATTTTTAGATTTAATCACAGGAATCAGATGATGAACTCCGTCAGCCCATGTATTTTCGGTACCATAAGCATAGAACCAACCATCAGTTCCACGTATCACGGAAGGATCAGCCACATCCGGCTCAAATACCGGGTTCTGATAGCTTGCCGGCCCCGCTGTAGAGCCCTGCACCTGATATAAGCCATTGTTGTTTATATAAATTACAGTTTTATCAACCTGAACTCCATCGACCGTAGTAACTCCAGAGGCTATTATATCCAGGTCACCGTCATTGTCAATGTCGGCCGTGATTATATCTGCATGCTGCAATCCCTGCCCCGCATCGAAATGACTGAATTGTGCGTTTACCATCGAATAGACAGAAAGCGTCATTGATAATACTATTGTTCTAAACTTCATAATCTTCTGTTTTTACTGTAATAAGTTATTAACCGGGTCATTCATTCCAATACTATATGAATCAGATAAACGGCATAAAATTGTAAATCGTAAATATCTTCAAAGCTTTCTAAAAGGTTAACCAACTAAATAAACCAGCCCTCTCCCACCTCTGTTTGAGGAAAGAAAGGGCAGGTACAGTCTTACATCATTCCTTTGTAAATATAGGGAATTTTCTTTAGTAACGTATTATATAAACACTTTTATCCCATGGATGGAAACAAAACATCCTTCATTGAATTTATATTATTCCTTCTTAATGTACCAATTTGCCTGATTCATTAATAATGTCTTTATGGCTGCTTCATTACCAACATGTTTTGCTGATATCGGATTGGCCAGATAGGATTCATCTCCTTCACCATTTTTAATTCTCCTCAAAGTGAATCGCATTAAATCAGTGAAACGGTTTCCTTCAAAAGCAGTTTCCAGAGCCAGCTCTTTCTGAATTAAATCCTCCACATAAAGAACAGAATCTTTCAAAGAGTTCTGAGCATGAAAAGTATAAAACAGGGTATCCTTATCACAGGCTCCCAGTCCACGCATTCTGATGCCCACATTGTTGGTGAATTTTACGCTGGAAAAATCCATATAGGTAGCTGATGCATCTTTTTCATTCGCTGTAAAGATTTTTGGATTATACATGTTGGCATTATTTAAACCGTATTTTAGAACTGCAAAAGCTAAATTTGGTTTATTAAGCCTGTTAACTGCTTCGGCATACCGTAAATAAAGCAATGAATTACGATAAATCACTACATTCTGATTGTAAACTTTGTACTTGAGAATAACAGGTGGAATGGATGTTATATCGTTAGCATTAAAAATTGTAGTTATACCGGTTCTTGCAGTGACAACATCTCCCCATGATACTGAACCATATTTACGTAAATCACCTTGTGCATTGGAAGCTTCATTCAGGAAATAGATTTGATTATCCCAGTTACTCAATGCCTGTGTTGAAGGCACTATTTTATGTTGATAATTTAAAGTGTCCAATGCAAATTTCTGACCATACTCTGTTGGACAGGTGATAGTAGCCGAAACCTCGCTTGAACCTGGAGCAAATGATGCCATCCAATTCAGATTTGCATTTTTGGTAATCGTATTGTTCGTGGTTAACCACGCAGAAGAATTCCATCCGGGAATTAGAATACCAAACTTTAACATGAAATCATGATACTCAGTAGCTGATTTTTCATATTCGCCCTTCCATAAATATAAATCTCCCAACAGAAAACTTATAGGGAAATAGGAATAAGAAGTATCGTAAAATCCAACAGTACCTAAATCCTGAAACAAGACATTCTTGAGTGGCAACAGATCAGCAATTAAAACATCGGCTAAAGCAGTAATGTCTAATTCCGGATATGATTTCTTTGAATCCTCTACTGTCAAAATAGCATTCGTATAATATTTTGCGGTTTTAAAATTCAGGGCTATTTGCATATACGTCCAGGCTCTGATCGATTTAATAGCTGCCATTTGCCCTAACTGCAGTTTTTCACCTTTCACAACTACTGACGAATCCAGGTTTTGCAATATATAATTGCAGTTATTGATTACAGCATAATAATTTTTTATATTTACATACTTGTTTGTAGGGGTAATGGCAAAGTCATTGATTTCTTTTAAACTTAAATCAGAAGTTTCGGATGTATTCATTAAATCACCCCTTAATTCGCCCAGTAATACATAACTGTCTGCCAGTTTTTGCATTTGAGAAAGCACACCAAACGTTGAATACAGCACATCGTTCGGAGTGTGTCCAAATTCCTGTTCGGTAAGTAATCGCTTTGAATCAACTCCCAGCATATCATTGCAACTGACCAGAAATATCGATGATATAAACAGGCATATCAACAGGTTGCATATTTTCTTCATATCGTTGTTTTTTATTTTATTTTGAAATAGATTGTCAATAATTTTTTCTTACAAATTGAATTTAAGCCCAACATAGTAACTCCTGCTTAATGGAATTAAACCGGCATCAACACCCTGAAAAAGCACTGCGTTTTGAGTAGAGAATTCAGGATCACCACCCAAATAGTTGGTAAGTGTAAATACATTATTAGCCGAAACCCAGACATTAATACCTTCAATAAAATTTGTTTTTAGTGGAATATTATACGACAACATCAATGTTTTCAAACGGATATATGATCCATCCTCTATCCAGCGATCCGAGAATCGTGAATTACCCATTGGGTCGCCATATACTGCTTTTGGCTGAGCAGTCACCTGTCCTTCGGTGACCCAACGTGTAAGCATGGTGGTCGATTGATTGCTAAAATCGTAACCGGCTTCCAGTTGACTCCGTTGATAATTGTATACATCGTTACCATACGAATAGGTAAACAAAGTGGATAAAGTCAGTTTTTTGTATGTAAATTTATTGCTGATCGTACCATACAGTTTCGGGTTCGGATCGCCAATAATTTGTTTATCCTTCGCATCAATGATTCCATCTTTGTGAGCATCGTCAAATATGATATCGCCGGCACCAAATGAAGTATAAGTTCCGTTATAGTTTTGGATTTTTAAATTGCCTGCCGTCGCCTGAGCTTCTGTTGCAAATACTCCAAGAGTTTTGTATCCGTAAAACATTCCGGCAGCATTACCCACTGATGTCAACACTTCACCACCATAAACTCTAGTTGTGTAGTTTCCGTTTGGTAATTCTGTAATTTTATTCACATAATGACCGACACTCAATCCCAGCTCCCAATGTAAATTTTTAAGATTGATCAGTTTCGCATTAATCGTAAATTCGGCTCCTTTATTTGACAATTTACCTTCGTTGCTCCAGTAGGCATTTAATCCGGCAACATCCTGAAATTGTTTCAGGGTTAACAGGTTACTGGTATTGCTCGAATAAACATCCAGCGACATTGTTAACCTGTCGTTTAAGAGTTCCATATCCAATCCTAAATTTGCTCTTCCTGTCGTTTCCCATTGAATTTGTGGATTTGCGAGATTTGTCAGTATCACCCCGTTTCCAACATCTTTAAATCTTAAAGACGAAAAATAAGCCTGTGTTTGATAATCGCGAATATCATCATTTCCGGTTATTCCATAGCCAGCCCTGAATTTAAGCAAACTCACCGCACTGATATTCTTCATAAACTTTTCGGAAGAAATCAGCCAGGATCCGTTCAAAGAAGGAAAAACACCCCAGCTACGACCAAATAAAGAAAAGCCACCTGTTGTCTCATTTCCAAAACGGGAAGAAGCATCCATCGACACAACTGCATTCAGAAAATACCGGTTATCAAAATTATAATCCACATTCGCATAGTTGGATATCGATTTTGTTAAATTGTTTATCCCGTCTGTTTGTAAATAGGTAAAACTTCCATGTAAATTCACAGAGGAGTTGGATCCTGAATTGTGACCTTCCACGTAATCAGACTCGAAATAATTATTGATATACCGTGTTCCAAGGAATACATTTAAGTGATTGGTCGGATTAAACTGTTTTGTAAAATTTATACGGGTATCACTGAACACTGAATTATTCCTGCTTACCTGACTTTCTCTCTCGTTTGCTGAATAGCCATATCCTGTAATATAGATCGGATATGTAAAGAGTAATGGCCGGTAATAATCTTCATTCGACTTATTCAGACTATAGTCAAATTGCTCACTAATGAAGATAGATGGCGAAACTTTAAATACAGGTTTCAATGTAATATTAAAACTGTTTTGTTTGAGGGTATTGTTTGAGTTATTAATAATTCCACCCGGATTACCTATCCCCAAAATATCAGCATAGGTATATTCCGAAGTCTTTACTCCCAGCGAAGTGAAAGTAAATGGACTTATAAAGGGGGCTTTCGTTAAAGAAAGCCAGGTTGGTGAGGTGTAATTATCAACTCCATCATCTAGCAGTTTTCTGTTGATGCGGGAGAATCCTACATTTACTGCCAAGGATACATTCTGGAATAATTTAATATCAGCATTCAATCGCAGATTATACCGCTGGAAGTCTGTCGTTTTTACGACTCCGCTATTTCCTGTATATCCCAGGGTTAGATAATACAGTGCTTTATCATCCCCTCCTTTTACATTGATAGCATAACTTTTTGATAATCCTGTTTGATACACCTGATCGGACCAGTCGGTGTTATTATGATAAAGTTTGTACGTTGACCGGTTCGGGTTATCATTAAGAAAAGGGATTTGAGAAATCACTTCATTAGTCAGACCCGTAGTACCGATTATATTTGTAAGGTAAGTTTTGTACCCATCACTATTCATGACAGGAAGGGTTTTGGGAAGTGTTGTCATACCCATGACGATATTCAGATTGATTTTTGTCACTGTGCTGGTTGCACGTTTGGTTTTTATCAGGATAACCCCGTTTGCTGCTTTGCTGCCATACAAGGAAGTTCCATCTTTCATCAGTGAAATACTTTCGATGTCATTGATATCAATATTGTCCAAAGGGTTTGAGAAAAAGCCCTTATGAATTGAAGCAAAATCGTATAAATTATTCCATATTACCCCATCAATTACAAACAATGGCTGAGCATTTGCATTTACTGAATTTAATCCCCGGATAAACAACGAAGCTCCCAATCCGGATACACCCGATCGGCTGATAGCTCTGACATCACCACCTAATTCCGATTGAAGGATTTCATCTGCACCAACAGCCGTAGTATGATTTATATCAGTAATTCCTTTTATTGAATTGGTCGTTGTAATATTATCTACAGGTCCATTGGGTCCTTCTATCATTTTATAGTAATTTCCCAGGACATCACTATAGAGTTC
>Ga0302216_1000223_pt1 | contig 21996 bp, 12 predicted proteins | sample II_Fen_N3_2_FD_194575 | JGI IMG/M metagenome (GOLD analysis project Ga0302216, IMG submission 194575) | Peat permafrost microbial communities from Stordalen Mire near Abisko, Sweden - II_Fen_N3_2 | ecosystem: Environmental > Terrestrial > Soil > Wetlands > Permafrost | place: Sweden: Abisko...
TGGAAAATTCTGTTGGCAGGATGGTTATGGAGCATTTACCTATTCTAAATCACATATTGACAAAGTAGTAAAATATATACTCAATCAACCTGAGCATCATAATAAGCAATCATTTAGGGAAGAATATTTATCGTTTCTAAATAAATTTGAGATTGATTATGACCCTAATTACCTTTTTGAATGGTATGAAGAATGATAAGATGTCAGGGCTACGCCCCTTCACGAAAAAGAGGAATACGTGTGCTACGAAGATCTCAGGGCTACGCCCCTCAAAAAAACAAATACATGCTCCATTAAAATAAGGTGTGTAGCCCTGACATCTTCATCCGTTTTGTTAGTGTAGTGAGGGGGTGACTTCAAGTCACCCCCTCACTAAGGACACGTACAACTCTGACAGCGGTTGCAGACCCTGTCAGCAGTTGTGTGCGGACGTTAGAATCCCTGCTCCACTTCGGTGGTATGCCCCGGTAGGTCCGAAGCACGAATGATAATTTTGTCGCCCGTCAGTGAGTCGTTGTTGGCAGTGGCTGTGTATATCCATTCTACACCACCGGCCGTCTGCTGTGCATAACCCTCTTCCACTTCGGTGCCGTCCTGATTCAGAATGATGACAAATACTTCGGCCACTTTAAAGTCGTCGGTAGCGGTGATGCTAATCTTACCACCTGCCTTGCCGCTGTACTGGCTTAGGTTTACCTCGCTGATGTCCGGTGCACGCATAAAATCGGCCAGAGCCACATTGTAAGGACTTTCTCCCTCTTTAGCCGCAGCTTTGTACTGGTCTTTCAGTGCCGGATCGGCTACGGCCGATTTGGCATAGATAGTGGCTTGCTGGAAGCGTTTCTGATTTTCTTTTTGTGCTTCCGACAACTCGCCTTTTCGTTCTGTCGGTTTGCTTGCTACTATCGTTTTGCCATTCACGTTACGAAATACGATAAGATCGCCAATTTTCCCACTCATTCCGTGGGTGATAATGTTGTTTTTTGATTGAGCCATAGTGGTTCTTTTTTTTAGTTAAGTAATTGTTTTTGAACGCAAATAACGCAAAATGCGCAAATTCACGCTATATCTTTTAGTGAGGGGGTGACTTGGAGTCACCCTCTCACTTGGTTTGAAATTACCACCGTCTCCCATCGGACAGGTCGCGACCTGTCCCTACAGACTTTCTATTCTTTTTATCCGACAAACCGCCCGAAGCGGTTGTTCGGCTCGCACCTCACATATGTCCCCTTTAGACTTCGACAAGGCTCAGTCGCCGCACTAAATCTCGAGCGGAGGGGTTTCTTACTTGTAACTCGTAACTTGTAACTTGTAACTATCTCCGTATATTTATAACAAATTTCCTGTATGGTTATCCATTTCGGCTGTTTTTTTCTATACCTTTTCTCCAAGCTTCCTCCAAGGTTCCTATAAGGTTCCTCCAAGCTAGCTCCTAAATGTGTATTTATGCATCTTTTTTAGTGAGAGGGTGACTTAGAGTCACCCTCTCACTTCGTATAAGTATACCCTCTTGGCCTACGTAGTACCCCTTTCCCTCATCAGTTGGCAAAGTTTTTTATACAACGCACAGGAACACCGGTATTATAGCTCACCCAGGAGTTCCGTAGACCGGTGCCGTCACCGTTCCAATTTAAGATCACCTGTCCAGCGACATTGCTCTGACTGTTGATAGTCCACAGTTCGGTATACGTTAAGCTTCCCAGGGTCCCGGCGTTGTCGACGAGCTGACCGGTTAGACTTAATTTCCACAATAAGTAGTATGAGTTGAGGACATAACCGCTCCACGCGGCGAGTGCTTCTGTCGAGGTTGGTAGGCGCCAGGCTCCTCCAAGCATCACGTTACACGGATCAGTCGTGATGGACCAGCTACTCCCCGGGGTTGCGTAAACGTTATTCACCCACGTGGCGAGGTTGGCACTGGCAGTGGTGGTTGTCCAGCCACGCGGGCGCCCGAACTGGAAGTACCAGCCGGCACCGTTGGCATAGTCGGAAGAGTTGGTCGGTAGCGTTGTAACCCCTAGGTTCCGGTCGAGAATGCAATAACCGCTGGCGGCAGCACCAAAAACATTGGTTTGAGACACGTTATAGGTAATATCTCCTGTTACGGGCGATATATTGCCTGCCTTGTGGTGCACCGTAATGGAGGCGGGGCAGAAGCCCGTGGAGCATGTTTGGGCATGCAGACTAGCAGCAAAAGCTGCCAGCAAGAAGCTGAAAATAATTGAAATCTTTTTCATGTTGTTGTATTTTTAAATTGTTTGTTACTAATTAATTTCTAATTACACGAATTAGGACGAATTACACTAATTTCGTTGGGTACTTTATTTTCATTGTTCTCAACTGCTGACAGGGTTTTCAACCGCTGCCAGAGTTGTTGTTTTCTTAGTGAGGGGGTGACTTCAAGTCACCCTCTCACTTGTCTACTTTTGTCTCTTAATTAAGTATTAATAAGAATCTCCTTGCACGTCACTCTTTAAGCCCCTTTAGGCTTCGGCGTGAGCTCAGTCGAACGGGGTTTGGGGTATCAGGTCGCGACCTATCCCTACGCATTTCTTTTTATTCCGTTTATCCGACAAACCGCTTATTCGGCTTCACGAATTGATTTATTCTACATTTTACATTCCTTCATTCTACATTTTTTTACGGTATTGCTGTAGCCGAGAAACCTAAACTTTCGGTGCCTATGCTATAACCGGTGGTAGCTTTAGGCGTTACACCCACACCAATAAACTTACCCGAATCGCCGCCAACCAGTGTATAGGTAGCCCCGGTAGCCCCACTAATGGCTGTTTTGCCCGTTCCGGCAGCATCGCTTGCCTGATACCACTGATAGGTGCTGGTGCCTTCGGCATTGCCTTCCTTATCGTAGTAGGCATATCCGGCTGTAAGCACGCTGTTTACGGTTAATGTTCCCTGTATGGTTACCCCGCTAACCTGTGGCGGGCAGTTTTTGAGTTGAAACGAACCAATGGTTTCGGCAGAGGTGGAATAACCTTTGGTGGCACCGGTTATCACGCCCAGGTTCAGGTATTTTCCGTCGTCACCATCAGTGTAAGTATAGGTATAGCCGGAACTGGTACCGAGTGCCATGGTGGTGCCGGTGCCGCCTGCCCCGGTGGATAAAAACCATCGGTAGGTGGTGGCGGAAGTGTTTTCCGGATCTCCTTCGCGGTCGTAATACGAATATCCACCATACGAAAACGTGTTGCTCGTCATGGCGGCAAAGTCGCCATTGATTGTTACTGCTCCTACCTGTGGCGGGCAGTTCCATATCTGCACCGTGGGCGAGGCAATGGTAGTGCCGGTGGAGTAGCCGCTGGCTGCCTTGGGCGTAACGTCCGCCAGCAGGTATTTACCATTGTCGGCATCGGTGTAGGTATAGGTATACGGGCTGGCATTCGTGCCTGTGCCCAGCGTTGTTTTGTTGGTGGTACCTGCCGCGTCGTCGGCTCTGTACCAGTTAATCACGCTGGAACCTTCGGTGTTTCCTTCTTTATCATAATAAGTGTAACTCACCGGTAGCAGCGTTGGAGCCGAGAAACCCAGATCAACCGGACTAAGCAGGGCTGCTGCTGCCTGCGGCGGGCAGTTTTTAAGCAGGTATGAGCTTACGCCCTCTACCGAAGTAGAGTATCCCTTGGTGGCTTTGGTTATCACACCCAGATTCAGGTATTTTCCATCATCGGCATCGGTGTAGGTGTAGGTATAGCCGGTACTGGTGCTCAGGGCGGTAGTTGATGTACCACCCGCTGTGGCAGATAAAAACCATCGGTAACTTTGCCCCGTGCCAGCTTCCACGTTACCTTCATAATCGAAATATGAATATCCCCCATAGGTAAATGTATTAGCCATCATATTGGTAAAATCGCCGTTAATCAGTACACCGTTTACCTGTGGCGGGCAGTTGTGTATCAGTGTCCAGGGCGAAGTAACCGCCGTGCCCAGTATACCGGCCGTAGCCCGCGGACGTACTTCAAACTGGAGGTATTTACCATCCAGCGCATCGCTGTAGCCGGGGGTATAGCCAATGGTGGTAGTAGGGTCGAGCGCAGCACCGGTACCCACAGCATCGCTAGCTATGCGCCAGCGGTATGCACTGGTGGCTTCGGCTATGGCGGTTTTCTGGAAATAGGAGTAGCCGCCTACAATGCTGGTCATGTTTACAGGGTCGTCCACATTCACCGTTACCCCACCTGCATAAGCCGGGCACGCTCCACAGTCCACCGCCACCCAGGCAGTGCCGTTGTTTACGTGTAGCTTAAAGTCGGTAGAGTTCAGGTACACGGTGCCCTTGTCGGTAGCGGCAAAAGTAGGGTTGGCCGCCATAACCGGTATGGCCACGCCTCCGGCAAGCCCCGCCAGGTTTCCGGCGGTGGTGGCGGTAGTAGTGGCAGGTGCAGCCACCAGCGTGTTGGGAGTAAACCAGTTTAGGCTGTTGTTTATCCGCACCCCGGCATTGTCTGATGGATAATACAAGGCTCCGGCCTTGCCGGTAGTACTTGTAACGGCAGTGGTGGCAAACACCGGCAGACAGGGTACTCCGCCCACCACGGTAAACTGCGCGTAGGCTCCGGTGGTGAGTGCCAGCTGCTGGGTACAGAAAGAGTCCCAGGTATCGCCGGAGTATATCATCACTGTGCCGTCGGCGGTGCTGTAAATCATGGCTCCCGGCTTAAGTGCAGCTGCAGGCACCGCCGCCGTATTGGCAAACACCGGCAAGTGCGGCATACCGCCCACTACGCTAAAATAGTTGTTTTGCGCCTGCATGGTCACCGCGCCACAGCACAGCAGCAACATTGCCATCAGCCTCAAGCCGTAAAAAGTTAGTTTTATGCGCATTGTATTATTAATTATTTCATTGTTATCAACTGCTGACAGGGTTTTCAACCGCTGTCAGAGTTGTTGTATGTTATCATTGACCCCCAACCCCGTTCGACTGAGCTCACGCCGAAGCCTAAAGGGGGGCTTGAAGTTTGTTTTGTCTCCTAATCGTCTCCTAAAAGCAGTTCGCATAACTGCTGTAAATCATCTTGAATACCACTCTTGAAGCCCCTTTAGGGGTTTGGGGCGGTTTCCCTTTTTCGCGAAGGGGCGTAGCCCTGACATCTAGCATCTAATATCTGTTGTATCATTCAAAAAGGTAATCCTGATTAAGATTGCAGGGCTACGCCCCTTTTCTTATATTTTATATTTTGAGCGGAGGGGTTTTCTTTCGGGTCTCTTTTTCTTCTTAGTGAGGGGGTGACTTCAAGTCACCCTCTCACTTTGTTTATCTAACCCTTCACCCGGTTATCAACTCTGACTGCGGTTGAAAACCCTGTCAGCAGTTGTATGCTACTTTCGTCTCCTAAATTGTGCAGTTACCAGACAGGTCGCGACCTGTCCCTACATTCTTTCTATTCTTCTTATCCGACAAACCGCTCGAAGCGGTTGTCGTCTCGCACCTCACGGATGTCCCCTTTTTTTTTAAGGGGACGAGCGCAGCGGAGGGGTTTCTTTCGGGTCTCGCGATTTCTAATCGCGGTTTCATTTATAAGATCGCGATTAGAAATCGCGAGACCCATTATCTAACCCTTCCCGCGGTTCGACTGAGCTCACGCCGAAGGCTCTGGGGTACTTCCCTTTCAAAAAGGGAAGAGCACTGTGTTCAGGAATTTGCTCATTAATTAAAATGGCAGAATTACTCACGTCATCTAACGACCCCCAACCCCGTTCGACTGAGCTCACGCCGAAGCCTAAAGGGGAGTTTAAAATTAGTTTTGTCTCCTAATCGTCTCCTAAAAGCAGTTCGCATAACTGCTGTAAATCATCTTGAATACCACTCTTGAAGCCCCTTTAGGGGTTTGGGGTAGTTTACTCGTTTACTCTTAACTCTTAACTATCAACTGTCAACTATCAACTGTTATCGAAGATCCAGCTTTTCCATCACCCGCTTCATTTGTCCTTTCAGCTCGTTAATTTCGGTTTGTTGTTCTTTCACAGCCTGTATGAGCACCGCGGTAAGTTGAGTGTAGTTCACCGAATAGAACCCGTCGGAACCGAGTTTAACCAGTTCGGGGAATACTTTCTGCAGTTCCTGTGCAATAACCCCTATCTGAGGTCCTTTGGCATATTTTGTTTGGTCTTTAAATTCGTAAGTCACACCGCGCATCTGCTCCAGCCTGCTGAGTACGTCGGTGAGTGTTTCCACTTTTGTTTTCAGGCGAATATCCGAAGGGCACGTAAATGTTCCGCTCACTTTTGCATCGCCGGTTACATCCAGAGTTACTGTGGGTGCCGCGTTTCCGATACCCACAAAGCCGTTGGCCAATACGGTAATTCCCGAACCCGCTGTGGAGTTAGCCTGAACAGTAGCCACTGTACCGGTGGAAGAGGCTGCTGTATTTATTACTGAAAAAATACCGTTGGTAACCGTGGTGGCTGCCACCTTACCCGAAACGTTCAGCAAGCTACCGGTAGTTATTCCTGTTCCTGTAGAGGCAACCGAGAGCGCGTTACCCGTTGTCAGGGCGTTAGCAGCAATGCCCAGTCCCGCGCCGGTAGTTAGTAAGTTAGCATTTATTTGTGCAGCAGTACCCGTTAGTGTTTTATCGTCAATCTGGAATCCGCTACCCGTATGCGCTCCGGTGAAGTTTAAGTTTACACCACCGTTGGTAAAGGCCGAAGTAGAAGCCGAAGTAACAGCAAGCAAATTGCCGGTAGTACCCGTAGCCGTAGAAGCCAGGCTCAATGCCGAACCGGTAGTCAGAGCGTTGGCAGCAATGCCCAGTCCCTTACCGGTAGTTAGTAAGTTAGCATTTATTTGTGCGGCAGTACCCGTAGTTGTGACATCACTTACCAGAAATCCTGTACCTTGATGATCTCCTCCAAAAATAAAATTTATTCCTCCGTTGGTAAATGTCCCTGCTGAAGAAGAAGTCACCCTTAACAAATTACCTGTGGCAGCAGCAGTAGCAGAGCTAAGCGTAAGACCCGTACCGGTGGTCAGGGCATCAGCATTGATGTTAAGCAAACTTTGGATATCACCCGTTGTCCAGTTCCATGTCTGCGACAGGTTTTTATTGTCTAGGGTATTTGGCACTGTAGCAGCCGTAAGTCCGCTAAACGGTACGGTAGAAGCCGTAGCCGAAGGAATGCTCCACGCACCTCCGTCCCATACCAGCTGTGCTACACTTCCTTTCGGTATGGTATAGGTTCCCACCGTTAGCGGGTAGGCAGATCCTACACCATCGTTGGCTATGGTAAATGTGCGCCCTGCAGTTTTATCTGTAGGTGGAGTTACGGTAATTGCTCCTGCCGAGCCGGTTTGCGTAATCACCACACCCGAATAACCATCCACCGAGGTGACTGGCACGGTATAGGTAGATGTAGCATTGGTAGCCGTGGTTACACCCAGTATGGTAGACCCGGCATTGTGCAGCGTAGCCACCGGAGCGGCAATTCCCAGACCTGTATTTCCACTGGCCAGTACGGTAAGCCCGGAGCCTGCCGTGGAGTTAGCCTGTGCTCTCAATATCGTTCCCGTAGTAGTAGCGGTGGTATTAGCCACGTTTAATAAGCCAGCGGTGGACGTATTGGCGGTGGAAGACGAAGTAATACTTAAGCCAGAACCGGTAGTGAGTGAGTATAGTTTAATTTTTGCGGCATTGCCCGTAAGTGTGTTGTCGTCTATGTAAAGTCCGTTACCTGAATGAGAACCATTAAAATAAAAGGTAACTCCCCCAATACCAAAATAGGTCGAATTTGAAGTAGTAGAAAGCAAACTGCCCGAAGTCATAGATGAACTTGTAGACGAGATAGATAAACCCTTGCCATTAGTCAACGAATTCACATTGATATCAAGTGCCGTACCGGTAGTCAGTGTGTTGGCGTTTATTTGCGCTGTTTTTCCCGTTAGGGTGGCATCGTCTATCTGTAATCCGTTACCTGTATGTGCTCCACTGAATTTGAAATTTATACCACCGTTGGCAAAAGCCGAAGTAGAAGCCGAAGTAAGGTTCAACAACTTACCCGTGGCAGCCGTAGCCGTAGAAGCAACATTCAGCAGAGAACCTCCTGCGGTTAAACCTGTGGAAGCAGAACTGATATTCAGTGCCGTACCGGTAGTCAGCGCATCGGCATTGATAGTTAATGGGTTTTGGACATCAGCTGTTGTCCAGTTCCATGTTTGAGCCAGGTTTTTATTGTCTAGCGTATTGGTTGCAGTAGCAGCAGCAAGCCCGTTAAATGGAACCGAACTGCCAATACCGTCCCAGTTGGCGGTATCGGTGGCAGGGTTGGTAGCCCCGGTAATGGTACCGGCTGCTTTGGCCTGCACCAGCGTTTTGTTGTACAAAAACACATCACCCACAGCAAAGGTAGCCCCCGTAGCCCATGTTTTAATCAGACTCACCTGTCCCCAGGCAGCGGTGGTTCCGTTCCATTGGTAACAGGCATTATCGGCGGTAACCCACACCAGCATCCCGTCGGCTTTCATATTGGCCGGTAAAGCATCCCGCTCGGTCTGATTAGCCACCTGATGGAGCCCTCCCTGCACATTAGCCTGATATACTACAGGAATTGTACTAAGCATGGGCGTCAGAGTTTTGGTTACCTTAGATTGCAGCTGTGCAAACAATCCAAGCCCCAAACACAGCAAAAGCGATAACATACATATCTTTCTCATTATCGGAATTCTATTAAAGTTTGAAATTTCTTTCTGTTTGTAAATCGGCCTCCCTGCCACGGCGTGCTTTGTTGGTCGATTTTGTATTTTGTATTTTTTCAGCCTGCGTTGCGTTTCTCACTCCACAGAGTAAGCATAACCGCAGCGGGCATCGTTGTATTCTGTTTCTAAAATTCTATAAGCCTTCCCATTGGTCAGCTATTACTAAGGCGCTGCTATTTTTTAATCGGTACCGATTCGGGATACAAGCATATTCGCGCGGGCGAAAACCCCGTTCATACATTCTAATTGCCTGGCGGCAACTGCAGCGCCAATCATAAGTTGATTTCCTGTTGTATTTTGTTGAATCAGCATATTAGTTTGTTTTTAAGTTACATTACTACCTATTGCCACGAAGTGGCTAAATTTGCATAACCCCCAGTGAAGCTTGCGAAACTGGGGGATATGAATGACTCTACATCCACAACCCCGAAGTGGGTTGAACAATAAGATCGTTTGGATTCTTATCTGTCATGCTTGCATGACTAAAATCAGATTTAGATCCGTTCAGGTATCATCCGTTTATATCCGCCCAATCCGTAAGATCAGCGTTCCATTCTTTTTCTTCCATTATTTCTATGTGTCCTATGTGATAACATTGCCTCTCCCGGCAAGGTATTTCGGGTTTTAAAGAAGGAGTCCCTGTTGCAGCTAACAACACATGAATTTGAGAAAACCGCATCAGGAACTCCTCTGAAAAAAAACATAGTTGATATTCTATTTATGATTAAGCATGTTATCGAAATCTGTTTATATTATTTTTGTTTACCCGACAAACCGCCGTTTGACTGAGACTTCGACTAACGCGTTCGACTGAGCGTTCGACTGAGCTCACGCCGAAGGTCTCAGTCGGCCTCTTCACGCCGAAGCCCGAAGCGGTTGCACGGCTTGTTTGCCTCCGACCGATTTGCGGTCTGAGGCGTAAAAATGTATAAATCAATTTTTACCACACACCTGCCCGATATAGGATCTTAAATCCTTTGCTACTCCGTTAGGAGTTAAACATCGGTAGAAACGATTGATTCATCTCCCTGTCTTCGACCCCGTCGGGGTCGAACTTTCTTTTGGATGCCGTTTTCTACCAACCTTGAATCCCGTTCGACTGAGCGTTTGACTGAGCGTTCGCCGAAGGTCTCACGCCGAAGCCTACAAGATGCATTAGGATATATATCGGGTAGTCATTTCTATTTGCAATAGAGGGAGCAGTCGCATCTGCTCCCGGGTTGTATTAAGTTTTATTGTACAATAAGTGTTGAACCGGCAGGAATAGCTGTCTCGAAAGCTGTATCGGCAACCCAAAGTTGGTACGAGATACCATCAATTGTTTGGTAACTCTTCACCCAGCAGTCAAGTAACTGATATGTGCTGGTTCCGTCGTTAATATAGAAAGTAGGGTTAGCCCAGGCAGCAGGTAAAGCAACCACTGGAACATTAGCTCCTGCATTAAGGCTGAATTTAACTCCTGTTGGCATACCCGAAAGTCTTGCAGTAGTGCCTATAGTAATTGCACCCGAAGCGGCAGCACCTTTAAACCAACCGGTTGCATGAGTAGAAGCAGAAGTACCAAGGGCAGCTTCTTCGAAGAAAACATAACCGGATCCTGCACTGGTACCGCTGGCAGAATACCAATCATCAGTACCGTCAGTCTTAACAGTGCCATCACCGTTAGCATCGAATAAGCCCGCAGCATAAATAAACGATTCAGCTACACCCTTGCCATTGTCTTTTACCACAACAGTAGTTCCGGGTGCAAGGCTTACTTTAGAATTATCGGTTACAATCAATCCATTGCGGGTACTTATGTCAGCAACAACTACCATGTCACCCACGCGTTCCCATTCACCCAGTGTAGGAAGAGCAGTGTTAATAGCCCATGATTTCAGACGATAAGTAGCTTTGTCAGCTTCAATAGTAACCAACATACCAAGTTGTACCTGAGATGTTTTTAAGTTTGTACCAAGCGTAGCCCACGAAGCATAGGTGTGCATGCCACCTGCTGCATCGTTTGCATCAATTACGGCTGTGTTCAGCCACGGAAGCACTTTAATCTGCTTCGATACTTTTGTTGTCGTTTGTGCAGCTACTGCACCTGCAAATGCCAGCACTACGCCGACGAGTAAAATTACCTTTTTCATTTTTCTACTAAATTAAATTATTATAACTAAATCTATTATGAGTTTCGCAAGAAACGGAACATTCTCTTTTCTTAGTGAGAGGGTGACTTGGAGTCACCCCCTCACTAGTATGCTACCTTCGCCTTCTAAATTATGATCTACCGGACAGGTCGCGACCTGTCCCTACACTTTTTATTTTTTTATCCGACAAACCGCCGTTCGACTGAGCGTTCGACTGAGCTCACGCCGAAGGTCTCACGCCGAAGCCCGAAGCGGTTGTTCGGCTTGCCCACCACTCTTAACTATCAATTATCAACCGTCAACTGCGAAGCTCAACTTCGGTTATTACCGGACATAGCTATCGCATAAAGCCCTGTTTTAGGTCAGTCAACCGCCCGGAGGATCACACATCCTACAGGATAAGAAAATCAAGATTCATTAAGAGCAATTACCTGAGTTCAGCACCACGCTGAGGCAAAGTAACCGGAAGTAAGGAGGTTTCTTTTTCTAAATTACTTGACAACTATCGCCACCCCCGAAGCCAACGATATGTCGGTTTGCCACACCTGATAAGTAACGTTATTGACAACTACCGTCGAAGTGGCGTTAAACACATTCCATGTATCGCTGCCATCCACCTTCAACGCCGGATTTCGCCACGAGATAGGGACAGCAAGCGTAAAATACCCCGCGGCAGCTAGTGTCTGATCAAAATTATTAGTATACGACCCACTCCCCACGCTTTTGTTAGCTAGTGTCTGTATATCGGTAGCAGTAGGCGTGACGGTAGACAATACACCATAGTAAGCAGTACCCGAGGCTGCATTTACAGCGTCATTTGCATCAGTCACCCGGATCCAAGTACCTCCGGTAACAGTGGTTGATGTATTGGCATAGTAATAAAACCCCGGAGTTACAGCAGCACCTCCCATAGCAGCAGTGCCTGTTGCCGAGTTATATACAATCATACCATCAAAACGGGTAGGATAATTAGTACTCAAACCAGCTGTACCACCATATGCGAATGCTGCGAATGTGGTCAGATTGACCCTTGGAAAAAGCAAGCCTTTCCCCGTATTGGTCGATGAGTTCCAAACGGGAGTACTGGAGGCATCCAGAAAAGCTGAACTTGTATTAATAGATCCGTTACCAACAGCCTGATTAGTTTTAATCTGAGCTGTTACTAAAAACAGATTTAAAACAAGAGTCATTAGAATAATTACCTTTTTCATAATTTATATTTAAACAATATGAAATGAAACAACCCAAAACTTATTGAGCACATATACGCCAGTTTGTACCATCACAAACCATTAGATAAGATAACCCTGATCCCACCGACTGAGTAGCACCGACACAAAGTCCGTTATCAAAAGTTATAACGCCAGCTCCTGTCCCTTCAATAAAAATTAATGATCTTCCTATTGATGTGGCAGGGTTAGGTAATGTAACGAGTGTACTACCAGACATAGCCTTAATGATATAATCCGTAGGTGTTACAGTATAAGTCGTAGCATTCATACTAATGAAATTTGTATTAATGGCTGTAAGCGTAGTCCCATTAAAACTTAATCCGGCACCTAGTGTAACAGCCTGTGGTGCAGCAGCAGCACCTGTACTGTTACCAATAAGTGAAGTAGCAGCTACATTAGCCATTTTAGGTAAAGTAACAGCGGCATCATTAATTTTAGCCGTAGTTACTGCATTCGCAGCAATGGTAGTAGCACCGGTATTAGCCATAGTAACATCACCGGTTACGGGCACTTTAGCATTGCCTGTGGCTGTACCTACTATAATATTTCCGTCAGTCAGCGTTTCTAACTTAGCCACAGTTACAGCAGCATTATTAATTTTAATTGTAGTAACTGCATTGGTTTTAATGGCTATATCTGCACCTGTGTTATCAAAATCAGTTGCATTCAGTTCTTTAGGATCTACTGTTCCGGCCACCTGTACTTTTGAGTCGGTAACAGTAGTTGGTTTCCATACTGAGTTGGTATTATCCCAGGTAAGCACCTGCTTATCAGTAGCAGTCATTTGGGCTATTTTATCACCTGTTACGGCAGCAGTAGCCAGCTTAGAGTTGGTAACGGCAGCATCAATAATCTTTGTAGTAGTTACAGCATTGGCAGCAATGGTCGTAGCACCCGTATTAGCCATAGTTACATCACCGGTTACAGGCACTTTAGCATTGCCGGTAGCAGTACCCACAATAATGTTTCCGTCAGTCAGTGTTTCTAACTTAGCTGTAGTTACAGCAGCATCAGTAATTTTAGCGGTAGTTACTGCATTGGCACCTAAATCGGCAGCCGCAATGGTTCCGTCTAAAATAGTGGTGGAGGTAACAGCATCGGTAGCCAGTTTAGCACTAGTTACAGCACCGTTGGCAATGGTTGGTGCAATAGCAGTACCGCTCAAGTCACCAGCCAGTTGTATTTTCCCAGTGGCTAGTGTTGTAGCATCGGGGGTGGCTGCATCCACATACGTTTTTACCGCTTTTGCACTTGGGTATTTGGTGTCGGAAGCTCCGTCAGTTGTTACGCTTGTAGTTTTATTGGTAAGGTCTTCTTTCAGTAGCAGTCCCGGCACAGTTGGTGTGGTAGCAGTACCACCCAAATCACCTGTCAGTTGTATTTTTCCTTTGATCAGGTTCGTAGCGTCGGGAGTTGCAGCAGCAACAGCAGAAGTAACAAAGGCAGTGGTTGCAATTTCTGTATTGTTTGTAAGAGCAGCAGCTGTTGGTGCTGTTGGTGTTCCTGTCAATGCTGGCGAAACTAAAGGTGCTTTTAAATCTAATGCAGCTTGTGTTAAAGTTGAAATAGGTTTGCTGGCATCGCTGGTATTGTCTGCATTACTCAGACCCACATCGGTTTTTGTCAAAGTAACGTTAGCACTTAATGCCTGTCCGTTTACGGTTATTGATTTGTCAGCCTTTAAATTAAGGGCTGTTTGAGTAGCTGTGCTTATCGGTTTATTTACATCGCTGGTATTGTCTGCATTACTCAGACCCATATCGGTTTTTGTCAAAGTAACGTTAGCACTTAATGCTTGTCCGTTTACGGTAATGGTTTTATCAACTTTAAGGGCAAGCCCGGGTACAGTAGGTGCAGCAGCAGTGCCACTTAAGTCGCCTGCCAGTTGTATCTTTCCTTTGGTAGCAGCATCAGCGTCGGCAATGGTAGCCCCGGCTACAGCCACATCCACATAGTCTTTAATGGCTTTTACGCCCGGATACTTGGTATTCGATGCCCCATCGGCAGTTACATTTGTGCTTTTATTGGTAAGATCTTCTTTCAATAGCAACCCGGGTACGGTTGGTGCAGCAGCAGTACCACTTAAGTCGCCTGCCAGTTGTATCTTTCCTTTGGTAGCAGCATCAGCGTCGGCAATGGTAGCTCCGGCTACAGCCACATCCACATAATCTTTAATGGCTTTTACGCCCGGATATTTGGTATTCGTTGCAGCATCAGCTACAATGTCTGTACTTCTATTGGCTACGTTTTCCTTAATTCTAAGTTCGGGCACAGTTGGAAGATCGGCAGTTCCACTCAAATCACCGGCCAGTTGTATTTTACCCTTGGTAGCAGCATCGGCATCGGGAATGGTAGCTCCGGTAACAGCAGCATCCACATAGGTTTTAACTGCTTTTACGCTCGGATATTTGCTGTCTGATGTAGCATCAGTAGTTACATCGGTACTCTTATTGGTAATATCTTCTTTCTTGGCAAGTTCCGATATTAGTTTTGAAAGAGTGGTCACCTGATCCCATTGTGCTGTATCCGTATTCCAGCAATACAGTCCGTGAGGTACTGTTCCGTTGTCGTTGAAAATTACCATACCGCTGGCTGGTGATCCGTCCAATGTCCATTTGGTGACATCATTCAGCGGAATACGGGGCAAACGTAAGCCTTTAGTCAGGCTTTCCAGTTCCAGTAAAGATCCGGTCTGGATAACTGCTGGGTTATCTCCGATTTTGTTTTGTGCAATTACAGATACACTAAACACAAGGAGAAAAGCAACTAGCAAAAAGTGTCTATTTTTCATATCTTTATGTATTAATTAATATTTGTTTTTATTGAATATGTTGAAAGAAACTGTATATATAAAACAATGTAAAAAGAGACAAACAATACTCACAAAAACAGCTTATTACAAGAACAAAGTTCAAAAACAGCATTAACTCCATGCTATCGGAACAGATTGCTTAATTTTATGATACAAATAAACGATATATATATATTTAAATAATAGCTCATTTATTGATTTATATCAAGAAAAACAGCGATTCTTGTGAGCTGGATACTGAACTTAGTTCAGTATCCCTATTGCTTCTATCAGGGCTGCCATCTTCTCAGCCTCTACTAACGATTTTGAAAAGCCTACCCGGACATTGTGGAAATCATTTTCGTCTACCACATAGATATTCTCAGGTATAATTTTCCTTAGTCTCGACACAAGTGCAAATGCATTTGCATTACTTTTAAAAGCCCCCACCTGCACCACGAATTTGCCTCTTTCCCTGAGCACGTATATCTTTTTGGAATAAATCTTTTCGTGATTAACGAGCAACTCAGCCGACAATAAGCTGTCAACACTTAGGTTACAACCTGTAGGTGCCGCATCGAATAATACCCTTCGGTTTATCGCTTTTTCTACAGCGTTCTTATTTTCATTTAGTTGCTGTGTTTTGCCTAAACACACTGTATCCAGTCGGGATGACTTAATGCCTTTTCTAATTAAATAATTACGGGTATAAATGGCTCTGCACTTGCTCAAATTCCGATTAAACGCATCGCTACCATCGGTATCGGTGTACGACTTTATTTGCAATTTCAAACATGGATATTTCTTCATCACCTTCAGCAAAGCATTTATCAAATAATAATTGGATGGAGTAATATTACATTTATTGCTATTGAATAATATCGAGAACAGATACTTGGTGTCAAGAACCGGCAGCTGATTTAGCTCCTGATTGACTTTTTCCAGTTGAATATCTTGTACCTCTTTCTTATCATCTTTATTTATAATGTTCGCTTTCAGAGGTTCTTTATAACTGTAGCTATAGCTGTATATATCATTATTACCCAAACGGTCGGAAGTGAAATAGCCGGTTGCATCTGTTGCGCCCTGTGTCCAGCCAAAATCGTCGGACGAGCTATTAATCGGGTAACTTAAATGTTCTGGGCTTCCGGTTCCGCTTATAGCATCTTTCAGAGGAATTTTGAAAATATCCAATCCACCCAAACCCGGAGCTGCATCGGAGCTATAATAGAGGTCATCATTCGCTGTGATGGAGGGAAACACTTCATCGCCCATCGTATTTACATTATGCCCTAAGGGTTTCAATTCGCCCCAGGGTTTACCAATGCTTTTTCGTTCAGCATAATACAAGTCATAGCCCCCGGCTCCATTTGGTTTGTTGCTTGTCAGTACCAGTAATGTTCCATCGGCATTAATAGCAGGATGCATAACCGTGTACAATTTAGGATCACCAAAAGGCATAACAGTCGTCTTTAAACTACCTTTAGTCGTATAAAAAGCTTCCATCAAACAAAGGCGCTTCACACCCATTTTATCGGATATACTGGAGTTGGTAGAAAAATAGAAGTGCTTATTCTTATCTATAGAAACCGGAGCCGTGTTATAGCGAATATCTTTAAATCCATCAACTAAGGCAACTTTTGTATTAGTTTTATAAAAGGCTTTGCCAATGGAAGTACTCGTATTCACATCCTTTACCGGTAGTCTCCACAGTCGGGCATAACTAAGTCCGGCTTCTTCCTCCTTCGATTTTTTCTGTGAACCATCAGACCTGTTGCTACTAAAATATAGTAAGTTATCAGACAGATAAGGAGAAAACTCATGATAAAGCGTATTCAGGTCTAACAACTCGATCTTCCAGCTCAACGAGTCTTTTTTCATCAACTCCAGTTCGGAAACACTATTGTATACATCGGCTTTAGCCTTGTATCCGTCTACAGCGCGCAGCCATTGCGAAGCATGTTCATAGTCATTAATCCTCGCGTACAACTCGCCAATGCGCAACTGCAATTGTCTGGGAGCTCCGCTAGTAGCCGTGGAAAACAACTGTTTATAGCTACTAAGTGCGGCATCATATTTACCAATCCGCCAATAGCTATCGGCCAGTTTAGACAATACACTTTTATTTTCATTGTTTGCTGCCTGCAGGTATTCTTCGTAATAATTAGATGCATCTGAATAATTCAATTTTTTATAAGCCTGATCGGCTCTTTTCAATATCGCTTTCTGCTGATTCTCTGTTGACTTCCTGCTCTGAGCACACAAATCTACATCGCCTGCAATACCTGCAAAAAGGAGTAACACAATGGTTATACTTACTAATACTAACTGTTTCATTTTTTTTCTATTTTAATGATTTAGTAATAACGGGGCGATTGAACCTGTTGAGTTTTCCCTTTAGAAAATTCAAACCGAAGCATTAACTCATGACTGCCTGAACTATAGGCTTTCATGTTTGAAATCAAATAATCGTATGCATACCCGAGCGTAATTCCGGGAGCAATTTGAAACTCAACCATCCCAGCTATAGCATCATTACTACGATAACTGACTCCTAATCCAACATTATTGTTAATCCAGGAATTAAGGTTTATATCATATTGTAAGGGTGTTCCAGAAGTGGATCTAAGCATTGCAGATGGTTTTAGTTTCAATATAGGCGAAACATCAAAGATATAGCCCCCTGTTAAAAAAAACCTGTTGTTATCGATAGTTACGACCTGAGCATCGTTATTACGAACTTTTGTTTTCAATAAAGATGGTGCCGAGAGTCCCACATACCAATTGGTTGTGGAATACAAAGCTCCAACTCCTGCGGTAGGAACTAAAACATTTATATCTTGGCTAAACGTTGGATCTATACCTCCACCCTGAGTGGGATCAGTACTGGTAAGATAGGCTCCGCGAAAATTCATTGCACCACCACTCAAGCCAAAGATCAGAGACGATCTTTCAAACGGAATGTGATATGAGTAAAATGCTTGAAAACCGGTACTGGTTTCAACACCAATTTTATCATTATAAACTTGCAACCCGTAACCTACGCGGCTATCTTCCTGACGACAATCCCAAGACAAAGAAGCAGTAGTAGGAGCTCCTTCAACATTTACCCATTGTTTTCGGAACAAAGCGGTTACATTATTCACTGTACGATTACCTGCATACGCGGGGTTTACATTTAACATATTGTTCATGTATTGAGAGTACATTAAATCTTGCTGTGCCTGAACGAATGTACATCCAAACAAAAAGCAAAAACAAAGTACCAATTGTGCTTTTAAGCGATTCGGGATAATCGATAAAGCGTAAATAGTTTTATGAGTCATAGTAATTATGTATTAATTCTGTTAGAAATATTCAGTAAGAATAATTTTAGGTATTCCGCTAAACTTATCGGGAAAGTTATCCAATCCGGCAAACGCAATTGCATTTGCCGGATTGGAATTTTCCGTCATAGGATCAACGACGTAGAGTTATATACCGAACACCCTTAGTTATAATTTCACCTGTCGATTTATTAATCATCTTGAATGATATGAAATAGGTACCGTCAGCCAATTCTCCTCCGAGCAATCCATTTGTTCCTTTTCCTTCCCAATCGTTTTGATAATCTTTACTCTGATAGACCAAACCACCACCGCGGTTAAATACTTCCAATTCTATTTTAGAGTTTGTATCGTGTACAATTATCAATTTATCATTGATGCCGTCTCCATTTGGAGAGAATGCATTTGGTATAAAGATATGTACTGGTGGAATCGTAGTCTTTGTTGGGTCTTGAGTTCCGGTCACAGTCTTATCATCTGATAGCATAGACACATTTGTCAATCCCATCTTACCCGTCAATACAGCTTGGTTAGATACTTCGATTGAATCAGTTTGACTGTGGGTATCTACTTTTACTTCAATCCGGATAGAATCCAAACGACCAACAGCTAAGCTCGAACCGCTTAATAAGGTATTCACATCACTTGATCCGTTATACAATCCATTGGATTTCAAACTTCCTGAAGCAATGATGCTTGTTATGGTATATGCGCAATTCTTATTTTTAAATACATCATCCAGATTGTCTGTTAATTGTATATTATCAACAGCAAGTGCTGTATTATTATGTACTGATAATGTATATATCCAACTATACGTTCCGTCGTTGTTCATTGTAGCCTTGGAGCTTGATTTCTGGAATTCAGGCAATGCAAAGACATTAATGATTACGCTACCAGTAGCTGGCAGACCGGCATCATCAGCGATGCTGTAAGTTATTGTAGGAACACTGCCGCTGTAGTTCAGTGCTGGCTTAAATGTATATGTACCGTCGGCAGCAACAGTGATTGTACCTGCACTTGCAATGGTAGCAGTAGCTCCCACAGTATACGCAGTACCTGCAACAGCAAAGCCGGTCACAGTAAGTGCTGTGCCATTTGATACCTGATCGTTGGCTAACAGATTTCCTGTCGATGACACGTTTTCAAACGAATTGATTGTATCGTTTACAGCCACCGGAGGATTAAGAAGGGTACTACCCAACGTAAAGATTCCATAGCCAGTAACATTGGCTGTAACGGTACCGGCAGTTACATCGCCGGTAGTTGAAACATTGCCTTCGTTAATCCACTTTGTGCCGTCCCAACGTGCAACAGTCAATGCTTTTAGATAAGCCGGTGTGGTTGCACTGGTTTTATTCACATCCCAACTTAGTGTAACCTGACCAGTAGAAGTACCGCTGGTTTGGTTTATCACCCAGTACTCTTTGTCACTCACCTTCACTAGCGGAGCCTGTAATTGAGTATGTGTATACCCGGCATTATCAGGGTTAGCGTAAATGTAACGTGCGACAAAAGCGTCGGTTGCATTGGCAGGAGCCGAAATGCCGACAGGGCGGTAAAAGCCGCCATTACCAATAGGAAAAGTAAATGCATCATTACCCACTTTGCTTACAAAGCCATCCACAAAACTGTTATCCGAAGCATTTATGCTGGTGGCACCGGTTTCAAACAGTACCATATTCATAGCTGTTTCGGGAGTAGTTTGTAAAGTGGTTACAACTCCTTTCGTAAAGTCTGCCTGATGAGCCACTTTAATGTTTTGCTCCAGACTATAGGCTCCTGCAGTCAATTGATTATTAAACTGCAGGCTGTAAAAATGCGTAGAACCTGTACCCGAAATACGCTGTTGAGATGTTCCTGAGAATTGACTCAAAGCAGGATTAGTAGCCAGCGTATTTACAAAACTAACATCACCGTTATTTGTGAAGTTTTTACTGTACGAAATTGTGCCGTTGTTTACCAACGACCCTGTAGTAGCGTTGATAAAGTCCATCCCCACATACTTTTGAGCCGTAGGGTACACCCAGTTGCTACCCATGTTATATTCCGCCTGCTGAGCTATAGCTGCAACATGGAAAAGGATTAGCAACCATAATACTAAAATGTTTTCTCTTATTCTCACAACGTTTTGTATTTTAAATTATTATATTATTCTTCATGTCTTTCTGTCTTTTTCAATACTCATAATTAGTTCAATTCTTTCTTTGATTATTCGTAGCTTAGCTTATGTCAATATTATGTCCTGAGCTTAGTATATGCTTAAAATTAATGTCAATAGCTTTGAAAAATAAAGAGGCTTTCCTAATAGGTTTTATTTAGCTATGGGACATAAAACCACTCTATCTGATTGAGTTCTACAAATTAAGTGTATTATTTATTCTATTATTTCAGGTATTTATTGATAAAAATCAAGAAAACACCCTGTGCTGTTAAACGCCGAGGCTTAACAAAATAAGTTGAAAATGATACAATTGCTAAATAGCGGAATTTGAATACCGGTAAGAAACAGCAAATTGCCAATAAAAGAAGAGGTTATTATTGGTAATTTTTCAGCGGAATCGAAGAACATGATTTGTTTTGCAAGAAACCTTTGCACGGATACGACTAATACATTCTGCTGTGCATCCTATATAATTGGCTATATGAGCTAGTGATACTGACTTTACTAGTTGAGGTTGTTGTTGTAACATTGCTTCATATCTTTCCGTAGCACTCTTTTCCTGCATATCTACAAGCCTACTTTCAAATGCAGAGAGCAGACACACAATGATAAGTTCTTCAATCTTCCAAATTACAGGATACCGAAGCTTATACTTATTGAGTAAACACCAATCAAACTCAAAAACTGTAGCATCAGATAATAATTGAATACTTACAGAAGAGGGTACTTTAAGCACCGAACTTTGGTATGAGTCAATGAACTCATTAGGAAAAGTAAAAAACATAGTCATTTCGCGCTTTCCTCTCCGTTGAAATGAATGTGCAATTCCTTCTTTAATGTAAAAGCACTTTGTTGACACTTCACCTTCAGTCAACAAATAGGTGCCCTTTGCCAATTTTCGTTCCTTAAACAAGTCGTAGAACTCCTCACCTGCTTGTTCTTCAAATTCCATAAAAAGTGCATACAACTTATTTGTATGAGGATGCATGTAATTGTTTTTTGCGTCAGAAGATCTGACACCTTCTTTGAGTAGTTGTGAAATCATAAACTGTTGGATTAAATAAGTTAATGGTATAATTTAAATTAAGAAATACATAATTCAAAACATCTGATATATCTTTTTAAATTGAATGTGCCATACAGGTAAAAACACGACTTAAGGGATTAACCTCGCATAACAAAATATTAAATATAATTTAATATGTAGTAATTGTTATTTCTGCTCGTAGTATTTATTACGTTATGTGTCAGCTCAAAAAGAACGTTTATTGCTTGATGCGCACTTAACGAATGTATGTATTTTATAAATTAAATTATGCTTTTATTCACATACATAATTGAAACACGACAATTGGAAAATTGAAACATTATTGAAACATCATTGATATATTAAGTAAAAAGCTAATGTGTTTGCAGGAAAAAACATAAGAAGAAATCCTAAACATTTGTTTGTTTAGGATTTCTTTCATAGCAACCTTGTAGTAAATTATACTACATTAATATGTTTTGAACACTTAGAAAAATTGGAAGGGGCTCAATATGTTATTAGAAATTTATTCAAATCAGCACTCTTGGAGTTAGATAGTTTGGTGGAACATGATTGCTTAGTATTAATATGTTTACAATTAATTCAGTTGAACAAGC
>Ga0302216_1000228_pt1 | contig 21844 bp, 8 predicted proteins | sample II_Fen_N3_2_FD_194575 | JGI IMG/M metagenome (GOLD analysis project Ga0302216, IMG submission 194575) | Peat permafrost microbial communities from Stordalen Mire near Abisko, Sweden - II_Fen_N3_2 | ecosystem: Environmental > Terrestrial > Soil > Wetlands > Permafrost | place: Sweden: Abisko...
GCTTTCGAATTTTTTGTAAGTTTTCCATTCTGTTTCGCCGGGTTGCTGAATGGTTAGCTGACCAGAAATTACGGTCATAACTTCTACGGTACCTGTTCCGAATTCATATTCACCGGCTGCCATTACACCAACAGTAGCAGTTCCCTCTGCTGATTCTAATCCGATAGAAACAACTTTTCCATCGAAATACTGATTTGTTTTAAACATAGATTATGTATTTATTTTTTATTAATATGCAATAATAGATAAAAAACTGTATTTTATTGCAAAGGTAGAATTATTTCCAAATAATTCCAATCAAATTTCGTTATTTCACTGCCAAAATTGATGTAAACAGGGTTTCGCAGAACAATTCTATTTCTTTATCTTTGCTACCCAATTTAAATAAAAATAATGTAACCATGAAGCGAATAACTTTTTTGTTAGTTTTATTAGTGCTTTGCCAGTTCGGGTTTTCAAAAACTCAGGTTGATACCATTTCTGTTTTCTCTCCCAAAATGAAGAAAGAGGTGAAAAGTGTAGTTATTGTTCCTGAAAATTACTCAATAAAAAAACATTATCCGGTGGTATTTTTACTTCATGGATATAGCGATAATTATGCAACGTGGATTAAAACTGTTCCTACTATAAAAACATTGGCAACCGAACATCAGTTTATTCTGGTTTGCCCTGATGGAGGTTACAGTAGTTGGTACTTTGATAGTCCGATTGACTCAACTTACCAATACGAAAGTTTTATTACCAAGAATCTGCTGACTTATGTCGATGCACATTATTCTACCATACCTGAGCGCTCACAAAGAGCTATAACCGGCTTGAGTATGGGTGGGCATGGCGCATTATATATTGCCATTCGAAATAAAAATCTATTTGGAAGTGCAGGAAGCATGAGTGGCGGAGTAGATTTAAGATCATCCACTAAGTTATTCGATATTTCCAAACGAATTGGTAGTATTGAAACCAATTCGGATGAATGGGATAATCGTTCAGTAGTAAATATGGTGAGTTCATTGAAAAATAATGAACTAAATCTGATTCTTGATTGCGGAGTTTCGGACTTTTATTACCAGATAAATGCAGGCTTACACCGCAGATTATTATCATTAAAAATAGATCACGATTATATAGAACGTCCCGGCGAGCATAACTGGGCATACTGGACAAACTCAATACAGTATCAGATGTTGTTTTTTGATAGTTGCTTTGAAAAGGGTAAGAAGAAATAAACAGGTATTATAACTGAAATAAAAAATGAGCTGTCCGAAATTAATCGGATAGCTCATTCTATTTCTTTGAGCTTAGTTCCGAATCAATTATAATTTAATAATTTTTCTTCACAATTTATATTTGTATGGCTATTGTTCTGTTTTTTTAATTTATTTTTATATATTTGCATAGTTAAAATAATAGAATAAATAATAGATGCTAATGAAAAAAAATCTACTCCTCTTTTGCTTCCTCTTTTCTTTATCTCTACATGCTGTGACAACTATAAATGTAACCACGGCGGGAACGCTTACGAACCTTATTTCGGCCGAAGACAAAGCTATTATCACTAATCTTACTCTAACGGGTAACATTGATGCACGAGACTTTAAATGTATACGTGATGAAATGCCTTTGCTTGAAGTGTTGGATATGAGTACGGTGACGATTGATGCTTTTACCGGAGATGGTGGAACATATGATGATTTTTTCAATAAGACATATCTTGCAAACGAAGTTCCTCGAAGTTCCTTTTCAATCTATGGAAGCACGTCGCTAATAAAATCTTTGACTCTTCCAACTTCGCTTACTTCAATAGGGATAGCAGCTATAGCTCATTGTAGTAAGCTGGAAAGTATAACTATTCCTAGCGGAGTTAAAACGATTAAAGATAATGCGTTTTCTAATTGTGATAAACTCACAGGGATTACGCTACCTGGTTCACTTACTTCAATTGGTGCTTCTGCTTTTGAAAATTGTTTGGCGCTGACTAGTGTAAATATACCTAGTTCAGTTCAGTCAATAGGAAGTAGTGCTTTTTACTATTGCCCCAATTTGAATACCATTTATGCTTATCCGGCTGTTCCAATTGATTTGAGTTCTTCTTCGACTGTTTTTGGCGGAGTTAATTTTCATGTTTTATTTGTTCCCTCAGGTTCTGTGGATGCTTACAAAGCTGCAAATCAATGGGGAGATTTAATAAATGTGTATGATATCGCTACTCCGGTTTCTAAGACGATTGATGTGCCGACCGCTGGTTTATTAAGCAGTCTACTCTCTGCAGATGAAAAAAATATACTTGTTACTCTTACTATAAACGGAAACATTGATGCCAGAGATGTAAAATGCTTGAGAGATGAAATGCAATGTGTAGCAAATATAGATTTAAGTGCTGCTACAATTCAGGCATTTAATGGCAGTGGTGGTACAAATTTTAATTTGGATACAGACACTTACCCTGCTAATCAGATGCCAATAACATCATTTGAGGCAAGATTTGGATCGAAGAAAACGCTTAAGACAATAAAATTGCCTAATACGCTTACTTCTATAGGATTGGGGGCATTTGAGGGCTGTAAGAATCTTACAACTGTTACAATTCCGGCGACAGTCACATCAATTGGAGATGCGGCTTTTTCTACTTGCTATTCTTTAAACTCTATTTATGCACTTTCAGCCTCTCCGATTAATATAGCCACTTCTTCTGATGTATTTTATGGTGTCGAAAATAGCACTTGTACTTTGTATGTTTCAGCCGGATCAAAAGTGCCCTATCAAGCTGCAGATAAATGGAAAGACTTTACAAATATTGTTGAAATTACGTTATTGCCAATAATTACCACGAATGTGGCAAGTTCAATAACAACTACTTCAACCATTTCTGGTGGAACTATTAGTAACACTGGTGCTTCTCCGGTCACAATGCGTGGTGTTTGTTGGAGTACAGCTGCTAATCCAACTATAAGTGATTCTAAAACTATCGATGGGGTAGGTGTTGGCGTATTTTCAAGTTCCATTACCGGTCTTCTATCAGGTATTACTTATCACGTAAGAGCCTATGCAACGAACGATTTTGGGACATCTTATGGAAGTGATTTGACATTTGCCACTACCGGATCAGCCCCTACTATTATAACTACTGCTGCCGGTGCAATTCATAGCACCACTGCTGTTGCGGGTGGTAATATTACAAGCGAAGGATCACCGCCGGTTACTGCCCGCGGTGTTTGTTGGAGTACGGCTGCTAATCCTACTGTATCTGACTCAAAAACTATTAATGGTACTGCTTCGGGTACATTTGTTAGCTCAATGACGGGGTTAACTTCTAATACTACGTATCATTTTAGAGCTTATGCCACCAATAGTGTTGGGACATCGTATGGAGATGACCTAACATTTAAAACATTAGTTAATGATCCGACTGTAACCATCGACGTTCCTACAGCCGGTACTCTGTCTACTTTAATTTCTGCGGCAGATAAGGCTACTATTACTAATCTTACTTTAACAGGCAATATCGATGCACGTGATGTAAAGTGTTTGCGTGATGAAATGCCTTTGCTTGCGAGGTTGGATATGAGTGAAGTAAGTATACAGGCATATACAGGAACAGCTGGAACATCAACAAATACTTGGACTATTAATTATCCGGCAAATGAAATGCCGGAGAGTTCATTTAAATTGAATAGCTATTCAAATTATCACCTTAAAGAATTTTATTTCCCAAAAACAATAATATCGATAGGTGAAACTGCTTTTGATGGTTGTGCCGGGCTAACCAATATAGTAATTCCGGAAAAAGTAACAACGATTCGTCCCTGGGCTTTTAGATGTTGTTATGGATTAATAAACATTGCGATTTCTGCCTCTGTGTCCACTATCGGCGATAATGCATTTCGATTTTGTTATATAAATACAGCTTATAATGTAGCATCTGATAACCCTTATTACTCATCTATGGATGGAGTATTGTATAATAAGGATAAAACCGTGTTAATTTGCTTTCCTGAGGGGAAAGAAGGCGATTTTGTTGTCCCAAATTCTGTTACTTCAATTGCTAATTCGGCTTTTCGTGAGAATCATTTGAAAAATATAACTATTCCTACAACAGTTTCTTCGATAGGTAGCTATGCTTTTATGGATAGTTATTACTTAACCCAAATAACAATTCCTTCGTCAATTGTTACAATTGCAGAATACAGTTTCTCTTACTGTGAAAAACTTACAAGTATAACAATTCCGGCATCAGTCACAACTATTGAATATAGAGCATTTTATGGCGACGATAGTATATCGGAATATAAAGTTGATTCGGCTAACCCTAATTATGCTTCGGTTGATGGGATATTGTTCGACAAAAATAAAACAGTTCTGGTTCAATTTCCTGCAGCCAAAACAAACAATTCATATAGCATTCCTAATTCAGTTACTACATTAAGCGATGCATCATTCTTTGAATGTCTGAATTTAACGACTGTTTTTATTCCAAACTCAGTTTCTGTCATAAAAGGATCAGCATTTTCTGGTTGCAAAAATCTAGCTACTATTGTTGTTGATAAAGCTACCCCTATTAATTTATCGACTTCTTATAATACATTTTATTCTGTAGATAAAGCTAAATGTGTTTTATATGTTCCTATTGGCTCGAAAGCCGCCTATCAAGCCGCTGATCAATGGAAAGATTTTACAAATATAGTGGAAGGAGTTCCGCCAACGGTTGTTACAAGCTTACCTAATTCAATTACAACCAATACTGCCATTGTTGGAGGAAATGTGATAAGTGAGGGTGCATACCCGGTTATAGGGCGTGGTGTTTGTTGGAGTACTTCTGCTAACCCCACTATTGCAAACTCTAAAACTACTGATGGTACGGGGTCAGGTGAGTTTTCAAGTTCAATTACAGGTCTTGCATCATACGTAAGTTATTATGTCAGAGCGTATGCTACAACCAGTATTGGTACATATTACAGTGATGATGTGACATTTACCACATTGGCCACTACCATTAATGTTGCGACTGCCGGGACTCTTAGCAGCTTAATATCATCAACCGACAAAACAACTCTTACCAAGCTTATACTTACAGGTAATATCGATGCGAGGGATGTGAAGTGTATGCGTGATGAACTAACTAACCTTGCAGTTTTGGATATTAGTGGGGTTAACATCATAGCTTATTCCGGTATAGATGGTACGCAGTCCGGATCAGCAAGTACGATTTATCCGGCAAATGAAATGCCGAACTCGTCTTTTAGCAATCCGAATAAGAATGCTGGTAAGAATTCTCTTAAGAGCATTAGCTTGCCGAAGTCTATAACTTCAATTGGTGCATCTGCATTTGGATATTGCAAGGGACTTAACGTTGATTTTGAAATCCCAAATTCAGTGACTTCTATAGGGATTGGAGTTTTTTTTGGATGCGAAAATATAAAAAGTGTGATGTTGGGTAGTAAGGTTACTTCAATTGGCTTATCTGCATTTAATCAGTGTAAAGCTTTAAACGCATTTTCAGTGGATCCAGAGAATTTGAATTATTCCTCTTCTGAAGGTATTTTGTTTGATAAAAATAAAACTATTCTAATTCAGTATCCAAGCGCTAAGCAGGGTGTGTCCTATATAATTCCAAATTCGATCACTTCAATTGGAGATGATGCATTTGGATATTGTTTGAAATTAACAGATGTAGTAATCCCGAATTCAGTTACTTCGATTGGGTATGGTGCTTTCGGCTCTTGTGCTTATCTTACTAGTATAACAATCCCCAATTCAGTTACTTCTCTAGACGGTTATGCGTTTGGTAATTGTCAAAACCTTACGAATGTGTCTATTGGCAATAAAGTTACTTTACTTCCTAGTCAAGCTTTCGATGGGTGTGTTAAATTGAGCTCAATAGTAATTCCGAATTTAGTTAAGGGTATAGACTTCTACGCATTTAATAACTGTACAAAACTAACTAGTGTGACCATACCTAAATCTGTTACTTCTATTGGAAGTTGTACTTTTAGTAATTGTGGTAGCCTGACTTCTGTTTATGCATTTGGAACCACTCCGGTAGATTTGTCAAGTGGTTCTTCACCTAATGTTTTTAATGGGGTTGATAAGGCTGCTTGTACGCTTTATGTACCCTTGGGTTCTAAGTCAGCTTATCAGGCGGCAGTTCAATGGAAAGATTTTTTGAATATAGTTGAGATTTTTCCACCATCTGTAAGTACCGGATTACCGAGCTCAATAACCACTACCGGAGCTATGGTTACATCTACGGTTACTGCCGAAGGTTCGGCACCGGTTACAGCACGTGGTGTTTGCTGGAGCATTTCTGCAAATCCAACTATAGCAAACAACATAACAAGTGATGGCAGTGGAGTAGGCGAATTTACAAGTTCACTTACCGGATTGACTTCCGGTTTTGCTTATCATATTAGAGCTTATGCAACTAACGATATTGGAACTGCTTACGGTGATGATTTGACCTTTACAACTTTGTATACAGCCCCAACAGTTACTACTACTGCAGCGAGTTCCATCACTAGTACTTCGGCAATTTCAGGGGGTAATGTAACTAATGTAGGAACATCCTCTGTTACTGCTCGTGGTGTTTGTTGGAGTACTTCTGCTAATCCTACAATTGCTGATAAAAAAACCACTGATGGTACAGGAGCCGGAGTATTTTCAAGTTCGCTAACCGGTTTGAAGTCCAGTTTGACGTATCATATTCGTGCATATGCCACTACTGCTGTTGGAACAAGTTATGGTTCTGATCTTACCATCCTGACAACTACTACAGGCATTACAGATGAAAGAATGGAGTTGATAACACTGTATCCAAATCCGGTGAGCGATGTCTTGCATGTAAAAGGTTTTGAAGGATCTGGAAGCTTTTCAATGACTGACATAAGTGGTAGAGTAGTTATCGATAAACGAATTGCAAGCGATGAATTGATAGGTATAAGTGGTCTTCCTAAAGGTGTTTATATTGTAAAAATAGTAACTACAAATGGCATTATTGAAAAGAAAGTAATTAAGAAATAAAACAATTAAATTCAACAAATTAGTAGTTTGAATATACAAAAATGAGCTGCCCGAAATTAATCGGACAGCTCATTCTATTTATTACAAACCAAGTCTATAATTTTATGTCTTGGTTCTATTGTCTTCTTACAATTGTGGTCCGGAAGGGATCAATGCTTTTGCATCTTCATTGTCGCAGTATTGTTCGAAGTTTTTGATGTACTTAGCAGCTAGTGATTTTGCTTTAGTTTCCCATTCAGCAACATTAGCATAAGTATCACGTGGGTCAAGAATACCACCGTCAACATTGTTCAATGTTTTAGGAGCAACCAGGTTCAAAATTGGAACTTTGATTGTTTCTGCTTTTTCAATTGAACCATCAATAATTGCATCAATGATTGCACGGGTGTTTTTCAACGAAATACGTTTTCCTGTTCCGTTCCAACCAGTGTTTACCAGGTAAACTTTAGCATTATGTTCTTTTGCTTTTCCAATCAATGTTTTAGCATACATGGTTGGGTGCAAAGTCAAGAATGCTTCACCAAATGCAGGAGAGAAAGAAGGAACCGGTTCGGTGATACCACGTTCTGTTCCGGCTAATTTTGAAGTAAAGCCTGAAAGGAAGTGATATTGAGCTGATTTTTCATCCAAAATAGATACCGGAGGCAATACACCAAATGCATCAGCCGACAGGTAAATGATTTTAGAAGCGTGACCAGCACGTGAAGGAGAAACGATTTTATTGATATGATAGATAGGGTAAGAAACACGGGTGTTTTCCGTTTTTGAAGCTGCAGCTGAGTAATCAGCAACACCATCAGCACCTACTGTAACATTTTCCAATAAAGCATCGCGACGGATAGCTCTCCAGATATCTGGTTCTTTGTCTTTTTCCAAATCAATAACTTTAGCATAGCAACCACCTTCGTAGTTAAATACACCGTTGTTATCCCAACCGTGCTCATCATCACCAATCAGGTAACGTTTTGGGTCAGCAGAAAGGGTAGTTTTTCCTGTTCCTGAAAGTCCGAAGAAAATAGCAACATCACCATCTTTACCTACGTTGGCAGAACAGTGCATTGAAGCCATACCTTTCAAAGGTAAATAGTAGTTCATCAAGGCAAAAATACCTTTTTTCATTTCACCACCGTACCATGTTCCACCAATAACTTGCATTTTGGTAGTCAGGTTGAACAAAGTAAATACTTCAGAGTTCAAACCTTGTTCTTTCCAGTTTGGATTAGAGGTTTTAGATCCATTCAAAGTTACGAAATCAGGTTCGCCGTAGTTTGCTAAATCGTAATGTGAAGGACGGATAAACATGTTAGTAACAAAATGTGCCTGCCATGCAACTTCCATGATAAAACGTACTTTCATACGAGTGTCTTCGTTTGTACCACAAAAAGTATCAACTACATACAGTTTTTTTGCAGAAGAAAGTTGTTTTGTAACCAAATTTTTGCAATGGTCGAACACTTCTGGAGTTGTTGGGCGGTTGATTGTGCCATCCCACCAAAGGTGCTCATCGGTTATTGCATCTTTTACAAAGAACTTATCTTTAGGTGAGCGGCCGGTAAATTTACCTGTATCAACCGATATTGCACCAGAAGTTGTTAATACTCCTTTTTCAAAGCCTTCGTTTGCAGGGTCAATTTCTGCCTGAAACAATTCTTCGTAAGTTGGGTTGTGTAAGATTTCGAAGTTCCCCGAAATTCCATACTTGCTTAAATCCAAGTTTGCCATTTTTTTTAAATTAATTGATCTATATTTGTTTTTACTATCTCGATGAAACAAAACCTCTTTTTTCAATCACAAAAGTAGTATTTTTTTTGGTAGTGCAAAAGGAATAAAGAAATTTTTCTTTATTCCTGTATAAAATTTTTCTTATTGTAATAATTATGCAATTATCAAGCTATGGTAGCAACATGCATAAACATATATTCTATTCGAATTCATTTTCTCATTCAGTAACTTTTTATAAGTAAATAGTTGTTAGTTACAAGTATGTTTACATGAATATTGTTTTGAGAAAAAATATATAATTAGATGTTCTGAATTGCTTATATTCAATAAATGTGAAGTTGATATTAATTGTATAAAAATACTGTATTTGGTATTGATTGGTGCAAAGTAAGTAATACTTTGAATTGGAAATTTATAGTTTCTTAGTTTTTACGCGTTGTTATTGTTGTGTGGAAATGGTGTATTTCAAGATAGCCTACATTCTACACCTTAATTGAGTGCATGTTATAAAAATTCGGATGTATTTCAACTAATATATTGTGTATTTTTGTAAAACAAAAGAAGTGTTTATTACAAAGCATTTATTATATGAATAACCTTTTATCAATTATTAAAAGTTTCTACACATGAAATATTCTACACATGAAATTCAGTTTAATTTGCACTCTGTAATTAAACGGTTTCGTTTTTTTTCATTCTAAATAAGTAATTTTAAATATTTAATGATGCGGTTTTTCAAAGCAATATACAAATAAACAGACTTGTAACCGGTAAATACATAATAAAATTTAATGAAACACATTTGTCTCATATTATCTTTCCTTACATTCGGATTACTAGTAGTTGAAGCCCAAAACAAAACCATTCCGGTGGCAGAAGGTTGGGCAGGAAACTCGGTAAATGCAGTCGTTTTTCGGAAGAATTCATTGGTAACCTACAAAAACATACAGTTTATAGCTTTCTATAATCAAAAAGGAAAATTGACTTTGGGAAAACGAGAACTCAATTCTACGAAATGGGAAGTGGTAGAAACTGCTTTCAGTGGCAATATTCACGATGCGCACAATTGCATTAGCATCATGGTGGATGGGGATGGTTTTTTGCATGTTTCGTGGGATCATCATGCAAATTCGCTGAACTATGCACATTCGGTGGCACCACTATCCCTGCAGTTGACTGCTAAAATACCAATGACCGGATTGAATGAAACAAATGTAACCTATCCGGAATTCTACAAAATGGCCAATGGCAATCTGATTTTTCTGTATCGCGACGGGCGTTCAGGAAAAGGGAATCTGGTTATGAATCGCTATGACGTAAAATCGAAAACCTGGACACAACTGCATTCTAACCTTATTGATGGGGAAGGACAGCAAAATGCATATTGGCAAGCCTGCATGGATAAAAGCGGAACGTTTAATATTTCGTGGGTCTGGCGCGGTTCGGCTGATGTAGCCAGTAATCACGATATGATGTTTGCACGCTCCACAGACGGTGGAATAAGTTGGGAGAAATCTACCGGTGAGAAATACATCTTACCAATAAATGCGGCAAATGCAGAATTAGCCTGGTCTATTCCACGAAATAGTGAGCTCATCAATCAAACATCAATGACCACGGATGACTTTGGAAATCCTTTTATCGCCTCCTATTGGCGAAGTGTCAACAGCGCGGTACCGCAATATCACATTGTCTACAACGATGACAAAAAATGGAAAGAACTGAATCTAGGATTCCGGAAAACTCCATTTTCATTGAGCGGAGTTGGCACCAAACGAATTCCGATTTCCCGCCCGCAGGTATTGGTGAGTGGTAAAGGCAATCGAGCTTCGATACGGTTATTCTTCTGGGATAGCGAGCGCGGAGACAAAGTGTCGGTAGCCGTTTGTAATAATATTGCTCTAAACCAATGGAAGATTTCCGATCTTACCAATTTCGCAGTTGGCTCATGGGAGCCAACCTACGACACCGAGTTATGGAAAAGCGACAAAAAACTACACTTGTTTGTTGAGAATGTACAACAAGTAGATGGTGAAGGTGTAGCCCAAGCGCAACCGGAGATGGTGAATGTGCTGAAAGCTGATTTGTTAATTTTGTCTGTTAAGTTTTGAAGGAACACGCAAAGATCAATGCAATAGACTCATAATCAATAACAAATTGTGGTCGGGAGACGAATTCTTCTCTGTATCGGATAACAATGAGGTTATCAAAATTTACCTATAAAAAGAACATTGAGTTCAGATACTACCAAATTAGAATAGTATATTTGCAACTGCTTCATGCAGACATTTTTCCCGCTGCCAGTCTAGTGGGTATACAGCATGTGCGTAGACAAAATAACACTTGAAAATTCAATCAAATCATAAATACAAATCTCATGAAAAAACTAAATTTACTTTTGATTTTTCTGGTTCTGTACGCTACTGGTATAGCTTCAGTCAAGGAAATCAACAGGGTCCAAAGCTTTAACCAGAGCTGGAAATTTACCTTAGCCGACAGCACCATGAATGCTTATTCGGTTTCTTTTGACGACACCAAATGGCGCTCGCTTAATCTGCCTCACGACTGGAGCATTGAATCCGACTTTGGCAAAGACTTTCCTGCGTCTCCCGGCGGCGGCGCATTGCCCGGTGGACTGGGCTGGTACCGCAAAACTTTCACTGTGCCGCTTACCGACAAGGACAAACGCATTTACATCGATTTCGACGGTGTGTATCGTAATAGTGAGGTTTGGATTAATGGAACTTCGGTGGGCAAACGTCCGTACGGATATTCTTCGTTCCAGTACGACCTGACTCCGTATATCAAATTCGGTTCAACCAATGTGATTGCGGTAAAAGTGGATAATTCCAAAGAACCGAATTCACGGTGGTATTCAGGTTCAGGTATCTACCGCAATGTGTGGCTGACTACTACCAATCCGGTTCATGTGGATCATTGGGGTACATACATCACCACGCCAAAAGTTAGTGCATATAGTGCCGAAATAGCCATTCAGACAACAATCAAAAACGATGACAAAAACCTAAAAACAGTTCGGGTTGAACAAACCCTTTATGATGCACAAGGAAAAGTGGTAAGTAAGGTTGATGGTCCATTGTATGTAAGTTACGGAACTGCGCATCAATACCTGCAGAAAATCACTGTGAATAACCCAAAATTATGGAATATTGAAAATCCGTATTTATACAAGTTAGTTACCCGTACGTATGTTATCGGTCGCTTGACCGACGAATATACCACTAATGTTGGTATTCGTTCGTTTACCTTCGATGTAAAAAAAGGCTTTTTCCTGAATGGAAAACGGGTGAAGATAAACGGTGTTTGTAATCACCACGACTTAGGTGCACTGGGTACAGCCGTAAACACACGAGCCATCGAACGTCAGTTGCAGATACTGAAAGAAATGGGATGTAACGGTATCCGAACCTCGCATAACCCTCCGGCTCCCGAATTACTCGATTTATGCGATAAAATGGGCTTTATTGTGATGGACGAATCATTTGATATGTGGTTGAAAAAGAAAACAACCTACGATTATTCCTCCGATTTTGCTGCGTGGCACGAACGTGATTTGACCGATATGATTGTGCGCGACCGCAATCACCCTTCCATTTTTATCTGGAGTATTGGAAACGAAGTGGGAGAACAATGGGGCGAAGCAAAAACCGAAGACATGGACTTGCAGCAAGCCAACATTCAGCTCAATAAAAAGAAAGAAGTCAGCGCTGCCGAAATAAGACAGGGCAGCATGGGCAAAAATGCTTTGCTTACCAAACATTTGGTAGATATAACCCACGGCGTTGATCCAACCCGTCCGGTTTCGGCGGCATGTAACGGCACTGATGATACAAACCCGTTGTTTATGTCAGAAGCGCTGGATTTAATCGGCTTTAATTACCACGAAAGCGAATATGCCGACATTACCAAACGTCATCCAACTAAAGGCTTTTTTAGTTCCGAATCTGTTTCATCACTTCAGTCACGGGGATTTTACCTGATGCCTTCGGACAGTATGAATATCTGGCCGGAACGTTGGGATAAACCTTTCAGTAATCCGTTGCAGAAATGCTCCGCTTACGATAACAGTCATGCTCCATGGGGATCGACCCACGAAACAACCTGGAAAATTGTAAAAAAATACGACCATATTGCAGGGCAATATATTTGGACAGGATTTGATTATTTAGGTGAACCAACCCCTTACTGGTGGCCATCACGCAGTTCTTACTTTGGTATTATCGACCTTGCAGGGTTCCCCAAAGATGTGTATTACATGTACCAAAGCGAATGGACAACTAAAGATGTTTTGTATATTTTCCCTCACTGGAACTGGAAGGCAGGACAAACCGTGGATGTATGGGCGTATTACAACAATGCCGACGAAGTGGAACTGTACCTGAACGGACAATCACTCGGAAAACGCAGTAAAGTAGGAGATGATCTGCATATAATGTGGCGTGTACCTTATGCTTCAGGAACTTTAAAAGCCGTTTCACGCAAAGGAGGGAAAGTGGTTTTGACCAAAGAAATTAAAACTGCCGGCGAACCGGTGAACATAAGCCTGAAAGCCGATCGTTCAACCATTACAGCCGACGGAAAAGACCTTTCGTTTGTCACTGTTGAATTGATCGACAAAGACGGTAATGCTTCTCCTGTAGCCGACCAGTTGGTAAAATTCACTGTAGAAGGTGAAGGAGCCATTGTGGGCACAGATAATGGCGATCAGAACGACCATGTTTCGCTCAAAAAACCCGAACGTCATCTGTTCTATGGCAAGTGTCTGGCTATTGTACAAACCAATGGAAAAGCCGGAAACATTACGCTGAAAGCTTCGGTAGAAGGAATGGCAACACAACAGATTTTGATTGTAAGTAAATAAATTTGATTATACCGTATCAAACTTGAAAAGCTTCAATTACATAGCTTTTATGATTATATTATTCAAAAAAATTAAAACAAACAAAAAGTCAAGATGACTTCAATGATAAAAAGACACAAGTAATTGTGTCTTTTTTTTATTATAAGAAATTAATGTTAAAAGCAACACTCGTTATCTACTAATAATTTGAAACTAAAGAAACTGACTGATAAAGACGAATGTATGTCTTGACGATAAAGTTCTATCACGGAGGAAAATCAATCCAAATACTTAAAGAGTGAAGTTTTTTCCAGACAGATTCAGATTTTTTAATTTCTTTCATGTCAAGTGATGCCTGGAAAAAAGTCCTTTTTTCACCTTGTTTTTTTTGATATAAATGCTATGTCCTAAAAATAGTGCAGCAAGTTGTTATAATAAGCTGAAAATAAACTTATTATAAATAGGCATGTCTTAAAAAAAATATCTCTTTTTTATCTCTTTTTTGGTTTTTTGGTTTAATTTAGCATCGTGAAAAACTCAAAAATTATTATGTGAATTTTTAGGTCCACTTACTTAGTTGTTTGAATTATAGAATTACTTAACCTAACATACCTTATTTATGATTAACTCTACATTTTTATTCGTCAATACCACATTAGTTGTAGGCTGTATGGTTATGGCATTTATTTTTCTTATACTTCCTCTCCCTGAAAACAAGGGTTTACACAAATATCGAACATCACTTAGGTTCCTTGCCGGTGCATATTTAATCATGGCCTTGCTTCAATTTTTATTTATGGCTTTTAATGTTGCTAAAGTTAATATGATATCCATTGAGGAATTGACACTTGCATCAATTCAAGCACCACTTTTTACCTTTGCACTTATTACACTTATTAATCCCCAACTTATTAGCAAAATTTTTCTTACCCGGAGATTGTTGACCATCTTTATCTTACTTTTTTTTTATTTTTCATTCAAATTTAAATGGGGAGATCCTATTATTTTGAATCTGGTAGAACTAAAATTACTTGCATTCCATCCAACAGTTATAATAAGAGAACTCTTTGCACTTTATTATGTGTATCAAATTGTTTATTTAACGAATTTGTTTTGCAAACAGGTGCATTTGTATGAAGATGAGATAGATAACTTTTTTGCAGATAATCAATCACTTCACGTTTCCTGGATTAAGTATTCATTTTATGCCTGTTTCTCGGTAGGTGTTTGCACATTCCTTTCCTTCTTTTTTTTTTCATCACTTTGCGTCTTGATTTTCACAGTAGTTTACGCCATTTTCTATTTAGTTTACGCATTGTTTTATATCCAATATCCACGCACATTCATCTACATCGAACAAGCTATATTTACTTCGGGTGAAAGCACCAGGGAGTTATCAAAAAACTCAAAACGTTTGGTGTGGGATGAATTGAGAAATCAGATTATAGTAAATAAATACTATTTGAAATCTGGAGTTACTATCGAAGAAATGGCTCAATATCTGAAAATCGGGCGAACCACTCTTTCTAATTTTATTAATAATGAGGAAGGGATGAATTTCAATATGTGGGTTAATTCATTACGGGTAGAAGAGGCCAAATGTTTACTCATAAACAATCCAACTTATAGTCTGATTCAAATTGCAGAGATGACAGGCTATAGCGAATCATCCAACTTCAGCCGTCAATTTAAGCTTATTACTAATGAATCTCCTTCGGTATGGAGACAGTCTTGCCAATCGTAGACCACATCTTTTTCGCAACTGCTTTGTTTTGTATCAACGCTATCCATTTTCGGTGGAATAGAATTGCTATATCTATTAATTGATACCTGCTACTTACAATCCAGCATCTTACTTAAAGTATCATTGTAATATTTTTCAGTATTAATTTATACCAATATTTTAATATTGCACCCCTAAAATCTTCAATTTGTCAAATCATACACTCACTTTGTATGCTTTGATACTTGATGTACTTCACACCTAGCCTATATTTGTAAATAATTAAGATAATAAAGGATGACATTTTATTCTAGTTGACGAATATCGAAGCAAAACAATCCATATTGAGAAGAAATAAGTTAATATTCCAGGAATTTTAAAAAACAGTCGAAATGTAAGTATTATTTATGCGTGGATGACTAGAAGTTTCCTGATAAATTAAATATAAAAAACATGACTATTAAGTTAGGTTGAGTGGTGCGCACATTCACATGACTAAATAGCCTGACGTTAGTGGTAATATCGTGTAAAATTCCACCGCGAAAACTGAAAAGCGTTACGAGTAGGAAAATAAATCATTTAACAATCATGACAAATTTAAAAATGAAAGCATCAACTGCTGTTTCCATTGACATTCTCATTGTAATTGACACTGAATACGTAAAGAAAAACTGTGCTATTTCTAAAGACAAGAATAAACCGGCAGGTATGGATCACAATAGCCAATTCATGTTATGTACTGGTTCGAGAGGAATAGTAAGCAACCAAGGTAAAGCAGACCTTGGTTTCCAAGCAAAAGTTGGTGACTATGTATCGTTCAGAGGTGTATCTATTTACCAGAATTCAGATGATGCAGTAATTATTTATGCAATTAGTAAATTCCCTAATACTACAATTGATGTATTTAACCAATTTAATGCTAATAGTCTTACACGCAGTAAGGCAGTTCAACCTGACCCACGTTCAGCAAGTCATGATGGTTTACCAGCGCTCAATGTAAGTCAGAGTTTCTTAAGCTTAGATACAAGAGTAGCTTCATCCGGAACTGAAAATTTTATGGTAACCTTTGCTTTATACACGTTGGGAGATGATGGTCAAACACAAAATTTGTATGGCTATTATACATGGGATCCAACTATTACTGTGTCCTGAGTTTAAGTTTTTAAAAGTTGAGGTAATCTGATTTTACAAGTTCTGATTAACGTTCAAGGATATGTATATTCAAACTTCAATAGAATGAAGATGATTTGAAATAATTATCATCAAACAAAGTCTATAGGCTCCCGGGGTTTTAATAATTCCGGGAGTTTTTTAATCCTAATAAAATTCTGATATGAAAGAAGGCCCAAAGACTAAAAGTGATTTGCGTCCTATTAATATACTTATTGTGCCTGATACGACGCTTATTAAAAGAGCATGTACTAACCCCAGTCAGGATATAAACAAACCAAAACCCATTAAAAGTAATGGACAATATGTATTTTGTGGAGGCTCAAACGGTGCAATCAATGAAAAACTAACCAGTAAGTCAGGTAATAATGTAACGCCCGCTGCTATCCTTAAATTTAGGAGTACCTCCATTTATCAAAACTCATCTGATGCTGTAATTATTTATCAAGTAAAAAAATTGAAAGGACCCTGGGCTAAACTCCCTTTTTTGCCAAGTGTCAAAACGCTGGATAATGCTGTTCAACCCGATCCTCATTCTGCAAGTTTCGATGGTTTGCCGGCTCTTCATGTTCAACAAACTTTTATAAGTTGTGATTCCTCTAGTCCCTGTTCGGGTGCAGAAAGATATCGTATCTGTTTTGCTTTATACACATTAGCAGATGATGGAACGACACAAAATTTATACGGATATTTCTACTGGGATACCAAGATAAAAATTTATTCTGATTCTGAAGATTTACTTTGAAGAAGTTTGATTTAAATGCTTTGTCTTAACAGGTAGGTAGTCTTAATAAAAATTGAAAAGATTGGTAGAGCTTGTTAAAACATATCATTGTGCCTTCTTGTCTTTTAAGAAACTGAAGCTTTTTGACTTAGAGATAATTTGATTAACGCTTATGCTTTTTAACTACTTAAGAAGTGTCTAAAATATAATGCCGTATTTTCTGCCAAAATAGGTAAGCACTAGCGGCAATATATTTTGACTATTGCTTATTAGACTTATTTCTTTAGAAAAAAGGTGTATACGAGTAAATAATTTAAGAACAAAGATAAGTTTCTGTTTTTTTGTTTAACTTTGTGGCACAATATTTAGTGCCTTGTAGCAAGAACTATGTTATTTTTACAAATGCACATTTTGTTAATTACCAATTCGTGCTGGTTTTTATGCGTTTAAAACGAGCTTTTGCGTGTTTTATTGTTATACGCGTCACTTTTTTAATAATGCTTATATTATTCAATAACAGATTGCAAAGTGTTAGCAATATTGTCATAATTATTTAATATTTTGAGTTCTAGCTTATTTTTAATTCTTCGAAAACGATTTATTAAGATTAGTTATGTATATTTAACACGCAATTATTGTCTATAAGATTGAGTGTTTTTTCAAGACTTAATCGTCTTTTAAAATCCCGACAATTCTTGGAATAATGCTACAGCACAATTATAAAACAGACAAACTTGCTTTGATTTATGAATTGTTTATAATCATCGTTTAATAAGTGAATTTTAGATTATGAAAAAACCTTTACTCCTTTTAGCCTTGTGGGCATCAATATTTACTTACCAAACTGCGAGAGCAAATGGTGGCACTAGTTGCGCTACAGCTGTCTCTGCATCTGCAGGAACAAACACTTCAACTCATACCGGTATTTCGGATGATCAGTGGTTTATATATACACCCGGTTCTGATCTTTTACTTACGATTTCATCGTGTGGTTTGACGGCAGAAGGTACAAGCTTTAAAATTTATACAAGCTGTAATACTGATGATTTAAATCTTGCCATGTATAATTCATCGGCATGTGGAAATACAGCACCTTTTCAAGCTACCAAAACTTTTCAGGTTACTGCCGGAATTCCAATTCTTATAAAATGGAACAATCCCGGTCATGCAGTAAGCTATAACTGGACAATTACCGAAGAGTCCCTGCCTAATGGTTCAAATTCAACTACAGCTATTCAAGCGCTTGAAGGGATAAATCATCCGAACTACCACCACGGAAACTCAGTTGACCAATGGTATTATTTTTCACCGAATGCTGATGGTGTGTTTACAATTGCCCAACCAAACGGTGCCACTACTCATTTTAATGGGGCCATTTATAAGGAGTCTGATTTGATAAATCCAATTGGTCGTTTTGACCAGACGTCCGGATATCAAAGTCAAATTAAAGCAAATGAAAAGTACTACATTGAATTTAATCAAAATAGTGATGATAATTATGATTGGAATCTGTCTTTCCAATCACAAACAATTTCTGGGTATGTCTGTAGTTCACCTATCATTGCAACAACAGGTAGTAATACTGTAAAATACTATCAAACAGATCAATGGTTTTCGTACCAACCAACAATAGATGGTGTTATGACTGTGTCTACTGTAGGTTTAACTACCCAGGATACTTATGAAGAAATTTATGATAATTGTAATGCCGCCTTTCTTTATAATTGCGATACTTACAGAGGAGGAACTAGACCTGTTAACCAATCGAGCATTACCATGAATGTTGTCAAGGATAAGCCCTATCTGATAAAATGGAGAAAAGATTTTACTACGGCATCATATCCATTTAATATCTCAGTTCGTCCTTATTTTACAGGCAAAAATATTACTTCATTTGGTTTACCAAATCAAATTGGGAATAGCGCAATTGATAGTACAAATTATACAATCGCTGCGGTAGTTGGCAGTAATGTGGATAGGAGTAGTTTAATTGCGTCTTTTAAATTGTCGACCGGAGCTACAGCAACAGCAACAGGCTCAGCTACACCGCAGGTAAGTGGAACTACTTCGAATAATTTTACTTCATCTGTAATTTATACCGTTAAACCTGAAAGTGGAGCTACTCAAGACTGGACTGTTACGGTAACCAATGCTATAGTACCGAGTAGTGCCAAGGATATAGAAAGCTATTCATTTACAAATTCCTATATTGTTAGTAACAGTACTATAATCGATAAAAATAATCATACTATAACAGTACATGCCATATATTCAATTCCAAATACGTTGGTTCAGTCGCTGGTTGCGAATTTTACATTATCAAGTTATGCTACTGCAACTATCGGAGGCACCCCTGAGGTAAGTGGAACTACTGCTAACGACTATACTAACTCGTTAATATATACTGTTAAGGCTCAGGATGGAACAACCCAAAACTGGACAGTTCAGTTGATAATCGATTCTAAGCCACTAGGTGAAACGCTTGCGACTCCGGCAACTGCGGTTGAAGGTGCAAATCAGGCGAATAGTTTATATGCAAATCAATATTATATATACACACCCACTCAAACAGGTTTCGTTATTCTGGGATACTGCTCAACTACTGTAAATAAGGTTGTAGCTGTATATTCTGATGTTTCTGCTAGTCATCAAATTAAATCTCAAACGGTATATTGTGGTAATGCGTTACAAGTGCCTGTAACAAAAGATGTCCCTGTTTATATTCAATGGCAAAATATTAAAAATGAATCCTGGACGCTGACTTCAGGAGTTTTTTCAGGGAAAGATATTACTGTATTTACTCCGGCTTCTTCTGTTAGTACGGTTCTAAATCAAACAACTCATACTATCACTGCGGTAGTTGAGAGGACTGTTGATTTATCTGCAGTGCCAATTAGTTTTACTTTGTCTCCGGGAGCCACATTGTTTAATGGAGCTACTCAATTATCTACAAATGATCATGTTGATTTCACTAATCCTGTAACGCTTACTGTTAAGGCACAGGATGGAACTACACAAAATTATATTGTTATTATTACAAAAAGAAGTATCAGTACTGGCAATAGTATGCTCAGCTTCTTTTTAAATTCAGAATTAGGGCCTGCTGTAATTGACAATACCAATCATACTGTAAAATTGGGCGTTCAGTCAGGAACAGATTTGACGTCGCTTATTCCTAATTTCGGACTGTCAGACTATGCAACGGCTAAAATTTCAGGAGTTACTCAAACTTCAACTCAAAGTATGGTTGATTTTACATATCCTGTTACGTACGCGGTGACTTCAGAGAGTGGTGTAGAACAAGACTGGACTGTTACGGTAACCACGACTGCTGTTCAGAATATTTACGCTAATATGACTTCTTTCCGGTTGAATGAACAAACTCAGACGGCTACCATTGATGCTGGCACTAGAGCTATTTCGGTTAATGTAGTTTACGGAACCAATCTTTCTGCTCTTATTCCAACGTTCTATATGTCAAGTGGTGCAACTGCAAAAGTTGGAACAACTGCCCAGGTTAGCGGAACAACTGCTAATAACTTTAGCTCTCCTGTTGTTTATTCAATAACTTCAGAAGATGGGTTGACAACCTTAGTCTGGACAGTTACGGTAACGGTAGCTAAAAATACAGCAGCAGCTATTTCTGCTTTCACTTTGGCAGGACAATCCGGTTCAACTATTAATGCTCCTAATAAAAGCATATCGGTTGTAATGCCTTATGGTGCTACAGTAAATAGTTTGGTTGGAACATTTACGTATTCTACGGGAGCAACAATCAATGTAGGAGCTACGGCTCAGTTCAGCGGCACTAGCGCGAATGATTTTACTAATCCGGTTGTCTATACCGTATTGGCTGAGGATGGTATCACTTCTAATAATTGGACAGTTACGGTAACTATAGCTAAGAACTCAGCAACTGACATTACAGCTTTCAGTTTAGCCGGTCAAACCAGTTCAAGCATAGATGATGTAAATAAAACCATTGCTGTTTCAATGCCTTATCTTCCTTCAGTCAATAATTTGATTGGAAACTTTACACTCTCAAACGGTGCAATACTTAAGGTCGGACCAATAACTCAGGTCAGTGGCACTACCGCTAATGACTTCTCTAACGCGGTTGTTTATACAGTAGTTGCAGAAAATGGTATAACGACTCAGAATTGGACAGTTACGGTAACAGTAGCTAAAAATACAGCAGCAGCTATTTCTGCTTTCACGCTGGCCGGACAATATAGCTCAACTATTAATGCTCCTAATAAAAGCATATCGGTTGTAATGCCTTATGGTTCTACAGTAAGTAGTTTAGTTGGAACATTTACGTATTCTACAGGTGCAACTGTAAAAGTAGGAACCACTGCTCAGGTTAGCGGAACCACTGCTAATAACTTTAGTTCTCCTGTTGTTTATTCAATAACTTCAGAAGATGGGTTGACAACCTTAGACTGGACGGTAACTGTAACAGCAAATAATACGGCAACTGACATTACAGCTTTCAGTTTAACGGGTCAAACCAGTTCAAGCATAGATGACGTAAATAAAACCATTGCTGTTTCAATGCCTTATCTTCCTTCAGCCAATAATTTGATTGGAAGCTTTACACTCTCAAACGGTGCAATACTTAAGGTCGGAC
>Ga0302216_1000230_pt1 | contig 21704 bp, 43 predicted proteins | sample II_Fen_N3_2_FD_194575 | JGI IMG/M metagenome (GOLD analysis project Ga0302216, IMG submission 194575) | Peat permafrost microbial communities from Stordalen Mire near Abisko, Sweden - II_Fen_N3_2 | ecosystem: Environmental > Terrestrial > Soil > Wetlands > Permafrost | place: Sweden: Abisko...
ATAATCAAGAGTTCTCTGCTTATCATTCTGGAATGGCCTGCGTCTTCCAGGTAGAATAAAAATCACGAGCCTCTCTTGAAGATGGCCAGACGAACTCACTGAGCCTTCTGGTGTTCTTCTTCCCGAACGTAGGCCTGATTATATAAACAACGCGCCCATCAGTTGCGGGGCCTATTCCAATCACAGTACCAGAAACGATCGAGTCAGTGGACATCCTGACAAACCATACCTTTTTCCCGACAATAGCATTTGATACCATAATGACTCCTTTATATTTCTGCGACCGTCGCCGCGATGCGCTCGAATTGAGTTACGCTCAAGATTGCAATATTTTCTTCAAGTTTCGGCGACTTTACAAACAAGATCCAGTTTCCTGATTTTGCATTCGCCTTCGCTTGACGAACCCACTCCGGGAGAGAGAGTGAATTGCAGTTCTTGCACTCCGGATCGAACGGGAAAAGCATACGGGCCTTTCCGCGAACGATTATGTCCGCTCCGGATAGACCCATTTCGCGTGAGTGAATATCGCAAGAATCGCTCGATTGATCGAACGGTATCCCAGTTATGCGAGAAATCATTTCGCACATTTCTTTCTGCCAAGATGCGCCCTTATTCTTTGCAGAACGCGGATTTATCCTGGTCATAGACCTAGATATCTTTTTAAGCAATCTTGAATCGCTGGCAAGTGGTTTTTCACACCTCTGGAGACCCAGACTCGCGAGTCGGAGCAATCGGTCTTTTTCTGCTACATTTAAATCAAGAATCATTTTGAATCCTCCGACAAAACCTTATTCATAAAATCAACGGCGAGTGATTTTTCTTTTAAGATGAACTCCCACCTGCCTATATGTCCTTTCTTTGCTACCTCGTACGGCTTGAGTTCTATGTATCCCTTCATCATGAGGTCTTGGCAGCAAAACTTCGCGGCCTGTAGCGACATGCCAAAATGCCTGCCTATTTTCGTGAAGGTTATATATTCCTCATGAGAATGAAGATACAGGATGTAATCCATTACCTTTCTTTGGTATGTTGTCAACCTTATCATTCATGGATAATACACCCTGAAATTCCCGATGTCAATCACTACCATCGCTTTTGAATACGGAAACGATCCATTTGAAAAACTCGCGGCAGAGATAGTAGGAAAAGTATCCTGCAGCACCGATGCAGAAAAGAACGAATACAGGAATGAATAATGCGATCATACTGACTCCTTAAATGCACCGAGAGTGCAGTACTTCTGGATATTAATTGTTCGCATCATGGCATAGTCCTTGTGCCATGAACGATCCCAAACAAACCATCCGGTAATCAGATTTCCTACATATAGCTCCATGCTTCCGAGCGGAGTGCGATAGTCAACCTGACGATCAAAAACATAGACAGCCTTCAGGTTTTTCCATAGTCCGTTCGTGGTCCTTGAATGCGATCCGAGGAAATTTGTTTTTCCGATACTTATTACAATCGGAGCCACCTCCTTCGCATGAAGTATGAATTCGTCATAAATAGAGAATGGCGCGTTTGTTAGAATCGCTTCGCGCTTTCTGTTGTCAGTGAGAAAGTCGACACCGGTCATGCGAATATCATCACCCGTACAATGGTATCCCATTGCGTTTACCGTTCTCACTAACTGCCCGTCTCCGCATCCGGGGTCGTCATAGCGCGTCCTAACGCTCAGTATTCCGCGACCGAGAAGTTGATGAATAAGCGGAATCGGGGTTGGGTAATTGTCGCTCTCGGGCCTTTCTTCGGCCGGCTTCCTGTTTGCGTATGCTTTTCCGTTCATTCCATGCCCCTTATGACCATATTGAGATATTTTTCATCAAGTCCGTCACGCAGAACTCCTTTCGGACCCTGATGATGTGAACAAATTGCGATTGCTTCTGATTTTGTTGATTCTAGGCTCGTCATGAAAAGCATTCCGGTAACGTATGCCGAGTCGTGCGGGTCTGCTGCATCGTACTCACCAAACAAACGAGCCCTGTATGCGTGAATCTCTTTTGTTTCATGAAGACCGAACATCCCTATATCGTCTTTATTCGGATGATTCATCTTGCGACCTTCGGACGATTCAGCATGAGCGATTCCCTTCAGGAAATGCGCCGGCGCTCCGGTTGACAACTCGGCCTGCTCGTATATCGAAAGTGTTTTTTCGCGCACGTTGTAAGGATATGAATGATCGAACGGAGTCTTTATTCTGAGGTAAAAAATTAACGCAGTAATTATACATGCCACAAGAAGCTTGAACGCAAAGTCTCGCCATCCACTAAAACTAATACGGTAAGTTATCACTTGGTATGCCCTCCATTTTAACCGGTTCTTTGTATTTCTCGACTATCAATCCGCGCGCGACCGCTCGGCGTTCCATATCTTCGGTTCCGGAACCACCAGGAAACAGAATACAAATGTCAGCGTTTTGTGCCATTCTCTCGTTTCGCTGCGGACCGGCAACAGAATTATATTTTTCACCGGTATTTCGGCGTGTTTTTATAACCGCACCTTCGACGGTAAGGTCCGACCACTTCGCCTGATATATCATGCCGTGAATGCCATGCGACTTTGCAAATTCGAGCCCGAGAGCGTCTGCACCGGGCGCGCCGCCGCAAAGCACGAAATCAACCTGGTGTTTTGCGAACATGATAGTCAAGTACCATTCAGCGTGTTTTCTTATTTCATTATCGGGAAGATATAGCCTGTTTTGCGCGAACGACCAGCAGAAATTCCTCCCGCCGGCGACAATAGCACGACTCATATCGCTCTCCTTAATTTTATCACGATGTGATTGTCAGCTTGGGTCGAAATATCATCGATTACATAATTCGTCGAGTTGATAAACAACATCTGGAATACGGAATAGTTATTATATCCCTTGATTCTCGCGATAACGGTTTTATCGAACCCGATAAATAGAATATCTTGCATTTATGCCTCTTTTTGGCGAGAAGGATTCTGACCTTCGGAATTACGGATTCAAAGTCCGATGCATTACCACTTTGCTACCGCCAATGCCCTGAGATGGATTTGAACCACCGATCTTCTGCTTATCAGGCAGATGCTTTAACCAACTGAGCTATCAGGGCAATCTCGCGTATCGCCAACGGCGGCGCGAGTACTTGCTTATAACCATGCGTTTTTAACGGGCAACTGCAAAACCGTGTTATTACCGACTCATGCGAATCGATACTGTAAATATATATATGATTGATTATATTGTCAACATAAATAACGCATAGATTATTAACGTAATGAAAATAAAGAACATATGTCTTATTTTATTGACGTATTTGACATAATGTGAGACAATACAGCGTCGAAAAAGGAGACAATATGGCAGGAACAAGATCAGAAGGAGAGATAGTTGTCGAATACTTGAAAACATATCCCTCGTCACCTTCCAGAACAATAGCTCGAGTTCTTTGTGCGAATTATCCAGAAATCTTCAACGACCTCGAAAAAACAAGAGGGCGCGTCAGGTATTACAGGGGGGCAAACGGATCTTCTGCAAGAAGAGATGCGTTCGAAACCTTCCCGCGCATTATTCTTCCGGAGCCGGTAGAGGAACTATTCAAGATAATCGACATTTCAGGATGCCTTCCAATGATGGTTTCGGCAGACTGGCACATTCCGTATCACGACGAGGATGCGCTTGAATACTTCATGGAGCGAACGACGATCGTAAAGCCGAAAACGATATTGCTGGACGGTGATATCTTCGACTTCTATCAATGTTCAAAATTCGAACGCGACCCGAGGGCAAGGGGTCTGGAATACGAAATTAATTGCGGCTGCGCTGCGCTGAAAGAATTACGCCGGCTGAACCCGGATGCTCGTATTATCCTCAAGTACGGGAACCACGACGAACGATACGACCTGGATCTCGCAAGAAAGGCACCTGAATATTTCAAAATAGCAGATATCCGACTTGACTCACTTCTGAAAAGCAAATTACCTGATGAAAACATTGAAATCGTAAAAGACAAATGTATCCTTCATTTTCACGGACTCACGATTATCCACGGACACGAATATATCGCAGGTCCTTTTGGTGGCGGCGTCAATCCGGCTCGAGGGTTATTCAATCGGGCAAAATCCTCCGCAATGGCCGCGCACAACCATCAAACGAGCGAGCATACCGAACCGACGATAACCGGCGAGATAATCACCGACTGGTCGATTGGCTGCCTTTGTGGTCTTCATCCCCAATACGCACCGCTCAATAAATGGAATCACGGATGGGCGGAGATAGAGCCTGACGGCGATATGTTCCGTGTATACAACCGAAAACTCATAAATTACAGGATGGTGTAAAGAAAATGGAAGAAGGAGTAAAATTCGACAAGGAAAAGACACGGCAAGATCTCGTTCCGGCTTTCGCGCAGGAACAATTCGCGAAGGTGCTGACATTCGGAGCAAAGAAATACGCTCCGCATAACTGGGAAAACGGAATGAAGTGGTCCAGGATAATCGGCGCAATTCTGCGTCATACGTTCGCGATCCTGCGCGGAGAAGATTACGATCCCGAAACCGGATTGCTTCACTCGGCACATATTATGTGCGAAGCAAGTTTTCTCACCGAGTACTATCGCATCTATCCGCAAGGAGACGATCGTGAACTGAAGGTAATGAAACCGGTAAAGATCGGTCTCGATATCGATGACGTTTTGTCTGACTTCTGCCCTGCGTTCTGCAAAAGATTCTACCTCAAGCCGTTTCCGGAATCCTGGACATTCGACCGAAACATTGGAGAGAAATTCAACACACTGAAAAAAGAAAAGTCGTTCTGGCTGAGTATCCCCAGGAAAACAGATCCTTCGACAATCCCATTCGAGCCGACCTGCTACATAACATCCCGAAGCATACCGAAAGAATGGACCGAACGATGGCTCGACAAGAACGGATTCCCTCCGGTTCCTGTTTACCAAGTCGGTATCGACGGATCGAAAGTCGAGATCGCAAAAAATGCCGGAATTGAAATGTTTATTGATGATCGGTATGAAAATTTCGTTGAGCTTACTGCTGCCGGAATTTTCACTTACCTATTCGACGCGCCGCACAACCAAAGATACGACGTAGGACACAGAAGAATAAAAAGCCTGTCAGAGATATTCTCGAACAACCGGTAAAATACAACGGCACTTACTTCCGGATTGATTGTAAGTGCCGTTGTATCACCGCGAACAACTTGCTTATTCTGGCAGTTGTTACTCTTCGTAATTATCCCAAAAAGCATCTTTGTTTATTTCGTCCCGACAAGACTGACATACTGATTTCTCGTAATTACCGTGATCGTAACCATCAACAAGGTCGGTGTCCGTTCCGTCTTCATTGATTGGTTTACCGCAATGTCCGCAACAATATTTTATCATTTCGTCACCATTCTTACCAGACATCTTCTGAAATCAAATACGCCATGTGCGGAATTTCTTTGTTCTTCTTCTGAGTAGTTACGCACCGAGCTGTCTTTATGATCGAGAAACTGCTCCCAAAGAGCTTCTTCGTATTCTGCATAGTCAGAGAGCGTATATGACTCAGACGTATTGCCATCATAAATTCTCACGATCGAACCTTCATCGTTCACATTCGTGACAAGCTTTTTGCTTGACGGCTCCCAGAAATACGGAAACGCCTGACCGTTGTTATCCTGGAGCTGAAGCTCCTTTGATAACGCCATCAGTGTCTCGTAATCTTCGTCTGATACTTCGATTGTTTTCATAATTGCCTCCTGGACCAGAGTTTGTTAAAACGAAAGCGACTTGAGTTCGAGCCGAAGCTGGTAGTATGCCTCGATCGGAACCAGCGCGGTGCATGATTCGGAAGGAAGGAATTCAACCGCCTCAGGAAAAACCTCGGCGACCTGCTTTGATGTCGAGCAAGAACTGAGTACGAGCAGGATCTTCGAGTTTAATGAGTCGATCTTCTCGGCGTACTCGTCGATTTGTTTTTTTCATTTCGACGGCGGTATCATTTCTCGGTAACTCGAAATGCGACATCGGGCACGGAAGGTGTTCTCCGGAGAAGTCGACCATAATACATCCTTCACGACCATAAAACCTTCCGTCAGTTCCGGCAAACATGACATCATTCGATGTTTCGAAATATCCTGGATACTCCTTGAATGTTTTCAGCACTGAGTCAGGTATCGAGGAGAATGCCTGCATTTTTGTGAATGACTCCAGTGCATTCCGTAGCTCGTCCAGGTTTGCCCGAGGATAGTATTTTTCAACCATCATTTCCGTCATTGTCTCCCGCATTGCCTTTGTCAATTTCATTATTCCTTCCTTTCGGCACTTTCCGATAATTCAATAATAGCAATACGCTACCGTATTGTCAACACAAAAACGTGTTTCAAATTTTTACAACCAGTTCGTTTCCGTGCGGATAAAAGACATACAGGTTGCGAAATGTCTTCCGGGTAATCTCCGCTGCATTCTCGCTATACCACGGCGGAACGTAATTACAAATCGCAAACGTTTCGTCGAGGTTGAGCGCAAGGAATTCAGGTGTTTTTATGAACATCCCGATAGTCTGTCTGACTGAATGACATCTCTTCCCGAACTCAAAGCGTAATACTTCGTCCGGAGCGACGCCGTAATACGCATTGTGGTTCTGGAAGTAATACGACTGCGGCTGGTACGCACATCCAACGTCAATAATAGTGAAATGTTGCGGAATAATAGCGGATAGATGCTTGTAATCGGTTACAAACCCGAGAAACTGAGGAACTATATCAGCGCCGAACTCGTACATTTCTTCAAACGACAATCGCACCGAGTGCGGCGTATGTTCCCAGATATCGAGCGAGTCGATTTCGTTTTCGTCGGGCTCGGTCATTTTAACGACTCCAGCCATTCTTCCGGCGTTTTATGACCATCCACGGAAAGCGCATAGTGAACGCATCCTTCAGGGAATATGCCTTCCTGCTTATCCAACAGATCGTCTCTCATCTTTTTTAAAAGACTTTCGCACGTTTTGCAGATGTATACCATCCCGATGTCTCCATCGAAAACGTTCACTTGAACAATCATTTCCGTTCCGACCGGAAACAACCTTTCGCACGCGAAACACGAATTGATCTTCCGGGTTTTTACAGAATTTTCAGAAATTACAGTGCAGCTCATGATTGCCTCCAGCGTACAAAAAAAGCACGGCGCTACGATTTCGAGTAACGCCGTGACACAGGTGTTACTCTGCCTTAGGCTTGAGATACTTGATACCTTCTGACGCGAGGTTCTTCCTTGCTTCAACGATCGCATCGACAACCATTTTCGCGGCGATATTCAGATCGTCGTCGCGAGCGGTCGCCTCGAGCTTGAAAAATCCATTCGCGTCCTGTTCAACATTGATGCGAACCTTCGGTTCCTGTAATTCTTTCTCGTCCATAAAAACTCCTTGTCTACGTGATAGATATAAAATACTGCTTTTATTTATATTGTCAACAAAATTACGGTACTTCAAATTCCGGAAGCGCATCAAGCTCTGTTTGACTCATTTCCTTTGTTGTTATGGTTATTTTTGTTCCAACTGCATTCTCTTTCATTTCAACGGCAATGGCAACTAAAACGTTTTCGATACTTCCGTCAATGTAAGTGTTCGATCCTTCGTAAAATTGAACCTGGAAAACCTTAATGATTTACCTATACGGATATGGTACTAACAACGTATTGTATTGTCAATAGAAATCAATGTAAATTGCCGGACGGCTTACCTTGCCGCAGACCCGCCCCATGTACAAAAAATTGCAAAAACTAGATCATCTGGTTTTTATAATTACATTACCTGGATAGCGCGTATTTCTTTTTTATTATGTATTTATTTTCTTTTCTGCTATTGACAATACGCTACAACAATTGTATTATTAATTATAGATACGAACTAAATCGTGTCGATGATTGGAGGCAATCAATGAGTAAAGACAAAGAACTGACAGAGGCTTGCAAGGCGTTCAAGCGCGCATACAACGCACGTGTCGAACAGGATGCACGGATTCTCAAGGAGAAGGGCCGTACTATGATGATCGTCAATCGTGAGCGCGCTACACGCGATATCATAACGATTCCTGCAGACGGGTACTTTCACGGGACGCGTATAGCATGATGCGATTCCATGGTGCATGGTTTGCGCGTATTGACGGCTCTAACGTTTATCTATCGACTGACATTCATAGGGCTATCGTTCTCTATGATATTTTCACAAGCGACATATTAACAAGAGGCAATAAATGAAATTTAATCACGATCATTCAATCGATTACGCAATCGCGTTAACCAACAAAAATACCGGCGACAAAGAGGGCCGCATACTCGGCTATTATACCGGTACTGCCTTCCATGCTTTTATCGAATTGTATTCTAGCAATTCATTCGACAGTGTGTATCATTCTGGTTCTGGCTCGGCTGGCGGCTATGGATATGACAAAGAGTCAAGCGCAATCGCAGATGCATTGCACACTTGCGGGATTGCAACAAAAGATCCCGAAGATCCTCGTCTGTCATCAAGCGCCGCTCATTTCACTGGCCGTTACTACAATGATTCTGATGTTGATTGCATCTGTAAACAAAAGAAGATAATCCCAGTGTATGCGGCAACAGGCAATCAAGAATATGCGTTCAGCATCTTCTTTAATTTCTTATCGGTGAAGGGGTGACGTATGGCGTACTGTAAATACATTCCAACCTACGTTGCATTCGACGGGCATGTATGCTATTCGCAGGACGAACTACGGGCATACGTGGCAGACAAGGCACAAATATATATTGACGAGTTTGTATGCAAGGCGACGGGTGAAGGCGGAACGCTGATACACGCCGACCGCGTGGCAATCGTTTGCTCAATGGCGGGCGGTATCAGAAGCCTTGAATATTTTGTCGACGGCCTGTACGAAATCGTACACGGTGACGGAAAACACGAGAACGAAAAGGGGCCTGAAGATGATTAAAACAATTGACATTATCGCGAAGGAATGGCGCGACAAAGTAAACGGAAATTCCTACTTTTCGGCGCGTATCATCATCGATCTTGACGCACGGGGTAACGGAAAAACGTACTATATCCCGTATGAATACGGCTATGGTACATACTACTTGCAAGCGTCTGCAAAGATGCTCGTCGGAACAGAACTATTGCCCGATTTTGCATTAAGTTGCCTATACGGTTATTGCCGTGATAACAATATCGTATTGCGTCATGGAATTACTCACGATTGCAAAAAAGCGGAAGTTACCGCATGGGGTCAACCGTGATACGCCTTATTCAATACCTTCATAGTCGTCATTGGTATAACAAAATAGAAAAGCGTATCGGTTGCAATTAGCCATAATGCCCTGTTAACCCAGGGCGGCTATTTATCCGGTTTCAAGCTAGACCGGATAAACGGCCCGTATAGGCTGACAACTTTTTCTGGAGGCAGAAAATGAAAACAGTAGCAAGGAATCTTTACACGATTACAGAATTGAAAGAACAGTTTCCGGCAACCTACAAAAAGGTTATCGAGGAAAATCGCCATCGGGAAACTGACGGAATCGAGTGGTATGAATACGTTTATGATGACACGAAAACGCTACTCGCATTTTGCGGATTTTATGATATCGATATCCGTTTTTCCGGCTTCTGGTCTCAAGGTGACGGCGCGAGTTTTGCCGGAAAATTCAACTCGTCATCAATCGATATTTCAGCGCTTAAAGAATACGCGCCGAACGATGTAAACTTCACTCGCCTTGCTGAATTCCTGAAAGAAAAATGCACGCCTTACGGCAATGTGACTTTCAATCTTGAAAGAACACAATACGTCCACTATGTTCATGCAAATACTATCACACTTGAATCAATGGAGTGTGAACCGGAAAATGAAACCGCATGGGATAATTTGCGCGGTGATTTTATCATGCAAGCCCGTTCGATTATGAGCGTCATCTATTCGACGCTTGAAGAAGCGTATAACGCACTTACGACTGACGATGCAATCGAAGAGGCGCTTGACGCGAATGATATGTACTTCGATGAATACGGAGTGTCAGAATGAACGCGACAAAATACCAGACGCCGGAAAATCCGGCTCTTGCTACTCGTCGCGAATTGTCGGCGAGCTATTCAACGCAAGAACTTTTTGACGGCAACTTGGTTTGCGCTGACAAGATAACAGAGCGGTTTCTTTTCATCGCGCAAAAAGTAATTTGCAAGAGGGGCGAGAAATGAATGCAGTATATGTTCCGAGATTCAGCGAACCGTTAACATGCAAGGTATTGGCGGAAGAAAATCGTGAAAATACATACAAGCAATACAAGATAAAACTTACAGCAAGGCATTTATTAGATCAGTCGAAACCGCACGCGTACCGCTTCGGAGAAATACTATTCGTTCCCGGGTGTGATATATTCGATCGTTGCCGTTTTATAAAATCCGGCGGAGCTACGTATGCAAGCGGCAGAAAGTGGCTCGAGAAATTCAATGGAGAAACAAAGTAAATGAATGATGAAGAATTCGCCGGTATCGTAATGTGCGGCATTTTGGCGTTCGCGGTTATCGTATTGATGATCGCATATTTTAACGGAGTGAGGTAACGAAAATGGGAAAGATAGCCGGTTCAGTAAATGAAAAGATTTTCAGAATGATAGAACGGGGAAAGGCGGGAAATGCAGGTCGTATCGATAGAGTAGAAAACAAATCAGCATGGATATCGTGTATCTTGCATGATACGGTATACGCCGAAATACACGATACGAAAATAATGCTCGGCGTATACGGCGGAAGTTGGCAAACCGCGACGACAAAGCAGAGGATCAACGCAATCGCAAAGTACTACAACCTTCCGGAAGTTAAACAGAAAAACTTCATCTGGTTATGGACTGACGGCGTTGAATATACCGGCGTACGCGAATTTCAAAGAATTAAGTAACGAATAGAAAACATATTTCTTTCTGTTCATTCAAACCACGTCGAAAGGCGTGGTTTTTTCTTGCCTTTCGCGCAATATATGAGTAATATATATGCGCTATAAAAGCCAATCGTGACGATGGATAGCGCAAAGGGTTTACCATGCGCGATATCGAAACGGCGAATAAATCAGTACTAGAAAACCTTATCAGACGAAACCCTGAACTCTTTACAGAAGACCCCGCAAACGTGCCGTGTAGTGACACGTCCGGCGCTTCCGGGGCTTGCCTAGACGACAATACGATACGACAGGGCACGATTCTTGACAGCATACCCACTGATGACGATATACCGACGATCGAACAGGCAGGACGGGAAACGAAAACCTCAATCGAACGGCAAACATAGGGGTGTTCTGAATGGTAAGGCTCGCGGGTAGGCGTTCTGATCCTTGATGGTGCAGCTCCGGACTTCCGGGGCTGTTTTTTTTATGCCTCGAGAGATTTCCAGGAAAATTGAAAAGACCTGTTTTGATTAGGCCCTTTAAGGGGCCCCTCCAGGAAAATACCCTTATAACCAGACGACAAAAAAGGCGATTGATCCGGAAAGACCAACCGCCACCACAGGAGAAGGCAACACGTTTTGCAGCCGTGATGCCTCGATGAACAGAAAAGAGTGTCATAGCATTATCGTGATTTGTGTTAACAGAAACTAACCATATTGTCAACATATTAAAATAAAAACCAGCCACAAATAAAAAGCCTTCGTCCCAGGGAGGCAGTCCGGGGCGAAGGCTAATGGAAAAGAAGGGTTGCGTAAACAACAAAGTAAATATACGAATAGTTGCGAATAATGTCAAGAACAATCGAAATAAATCAATTCCGAGTCGGTTTTATCCGGTATTTGTACGGTCAAAGACGGTGCCAGGACGGTCAAGGTGTATGATATTTCATACAGTTGCTCTACAAAGTGTATACTTTTAGATACACCTACCTGTATCCTTTTGTGCAACAACGTCTATTGAATAAAACTTGAACAGTGTTCAAGGTCTGGAAACACGTTCTGATTACGAAGGCAACCGGTTGCCAACAATCCATAGATTTAAGGCAACCGGTTGCCTTGGGTAATTTTTACCCATTCAGTCCACTTTCTCGAAGTAAACCAACTTCCCTTCCGGCGTTGCTCTTCGCTTCCTCCCATATCCCCGGTCCGTCCTTGGTGACTTTTTCCGCCGTCCAGCTTCTTGCGTCAAGCAGCTAGCTCGCAAGGTCCCGCTCAAGCGTTGAGTAAGCAGCTTCAGCGCAAATTCCCTCAAGTTGTTCATCGCTGAATGTCATATCTTTACGCCTCCCTTCAGTCCCGTTGTGAAGCAGACAATTCCTACGGCTTCACTGTTAATTTTCGTTGAAAGGTATCCGATCTTGAGGTCATCAAGAACCTGGAGAACGAGCGCTACGCAGTGATTCTGCACGAAGAATCGCTTCGTCTCGCTCAATCCTGCGATTACCGCCGTATTCACCCCTTCGGCGATGGTCTCGATCGTGTCGTATTCCATGATTTCTCCTTTTCAAATAACACCCGATAGATGCATTATTTCGTTCACCAAAACGCTACATCATCAAGTTACTCAAAAAATCACCACAAGTAAAGCTTAACCGGTACAATTCCTGCGTTATTCTTCAACTTCAGGGGTTTCCGGCTCGTTGTCTTGACCGCCTTTTGCTTTCTCTGTCAAATACTGGGAAATTCCACAGGTTTTCGAGTTGCAAGCCGACTTCTGGAGTCCGTTGCGGCACCAAAGGCAGTATTCTTTGAGGCGAATGGTTCGCGAGATGCCCCGGACTGGCTTGAGGAGATTGTACAATGGGCATCCTGGATACTGGCAGCCGGTGAAGCGCTTCTGGTTCTCGCCTGAGCAGTCCATGCAGCGGATGCGAATAGCGTCTTTGGCGGTCATGCTATGTGTCCTGGCCTGAGATCTTGTCGAATGTTATCTTGTGTTATCGTGATATCTCTTGCCTGGATGAAATCCTCGAACGTCTCAACTTCCTGCCAGTCGTTTTGAATACCAGCTTTCTCGAGCTTATCCTGCGACTCTCTGAACACTTTGTACGCGATACGTGCATCAGTTCCGGTAATCTGCTGACTGGTCGGAAATAGCATGTTGATGTTTGATCTTGTGTTCCGGTCGTATATTGGCATGTTGAGTAATTCTTTCGGAATCATTCTGTTACCGCCTTTTCTCCCCAGGAGATCATGTATGAGGTTTTTTTGTCGGACTCGGGAAATGCTTCAACAACAAACCCCTCGTTTTCGAGATACGCTCGCACAGCCGGCGTTACCCCTTCGGTGTCGAGGTAAAACAGTCCCTGCCCTGCAGTATCCAGTATTTTGTCCGTCAACCCGCTCTTGTCCGCTTCAGCAGACCCGAACATGATCGCTTTGTCGCGAGCAGCGTCAGATAGTTTATGAACCTTGTGCTGTTCAACCCACCTGAAGCCGCCATTGCACGGCGCAACCTTGAAGAGTTCTCCGCAGAGTTTTTCGTTGTTGTTGCCATCGCACCCGTTACAGGTCTGCGTATTGTTTCGCATGACACGAACATAGGTAACGCCGTTGATGATTGCTGCGGTCATTCTTTTGCCTCGATTCCGACCGGTGATCCGTCGGCGAACGTGTAGTCTCGCAACATGCCGGCGGCGGTAATTGTGTCGTTGAATATGAGTTGACTGTCTTCGTACGACAGGCTAAGTATCATTCTTGTAACGTTTAAAAACTTGCTGATGATCTTCGAGCCAAGAATGTTTGCACGGTCTCTTTCCGCTTCGTCGATCGTTTTGTACGGTCGGTATTTCGGTGACGGTGCGACTTTGGGGAACGGAGTGATGCGGTAGTAACAACCGTCTGTAGCAATGTATCCCTCGGCACAATCAAACCAACCATGCGATCCGTCCAGAAGACACTCGATTTTGCTTCCTTGTGCGCCGGCAATCACGAACGGCAGTATGCGCAGGCATTCTTTCTGGAAGTCGGTGCCGACTCCAGGCATACGTTTGGTGAGCGCGGTGACCAAGCGTGATTCGAGTTCGTCGATATTGTCTGTCGATAAATTGTTCGTGTCGACCGCCTTGATTGCGGAGTCTTCCTTGGACTGGTATTTCGGAAGGTCTCTTACCTCCGACGATTTGAGAATTAACTTATCTCCCAGTGGTTTTTCGAACCACGCCAGAACTCCATCTTCGGCGAATACGAGCAGGTATCTTGAGTTGTTCACGTTAACCGGAAGACTCATTCGGTCCGTGTACCCCTTCTTTCGCAGCTCTGTAATCAGCCCTTCGTTTAAAATTCCTGAACAATCAACATAAAACATAATTGCCTCCTTGTGACAATATACTACATAAGTAATACAAACGTCAATGTTTATCTTTGTCGTATACGCCTTTTGGTCGATCGAAAAACTTTACGGTATCGCTCTTGAATAGGAGCTTCGCGATTCCCTTTCCGCCGTTTCGCCCTTTCGCGCACTGAACGTCGGTGTCGGTGTCGTTGTTCTCTTCGTTGCGATCACGGTGCATGAGCCAGATCTGATCGGCGTCCTGCTCGACCGACCCCGAGCCCCGGAGGTCGGCGATCGTCGGTCGCGCTTCTTTGTGCTTCGTTGCCTCGGCATCGCGACCAAGTTGCGCGAGTGCGATGACGGTGCATTTCATGCGGCGCTGGAATCGCTGGAACTTCTTTGAGATCTTCGTCATCTTCTGGAAGTCCTGTAGGCGATCAGCATCTTTGATGTCGATGATGCTCATGTGGTCGAATATCACGACTTGCACCTGTTTCTTTCGGATCATGTACCGCGCCTTCGCGAGCATTTCGTCGATGTCGTATGTTGAGTCACAGAAATAAAACGGAAGGTGCGAGAGTGGTGATCCTTTGCTTGTCGTATAAAGCCTGGACGCGGCGTCCTGAATGCTTTGGAAGTCGCTAATTTTCATGAAACCGGATTGGAGCTTTTCAGCTGACACTCCTGACTCGGCGGAGAGCATACGCATGACGAGGTCGATATCACGCTGCTCGAGACAGAACATCAATACGCCGATATCCTGCATGGCGAGGTTGAGCCCGATCTGGGCAGCAAGAGCAGACTTGCCGATCGAAGGTCGAGCGCCGATGACGATGTACTCTTTCCTGATTCCACCCATGCGCTCGTTTATCTCGTCGAACTTCGAATCGAATCCGACGATGTTGCTTTTTCGCTTGAAGGCAACTTCCATCTCGGCAAGAACCGGAGCAATGAGTGTGTGAAGCTGCGAGATCCCTTTGCCTCCCGTCTTGTCCATCAAATCTTGCAGTTCGTCAGAAATACTAGAGAGCGATTCGATGATGTCGGACCCAGGAGTCTTCTCCAGTGCGGTCCGGAGAATTGACTTGAACTGGAAGTCGATCGAGAGGTCACGAATCTTATGGGCATATTTTTCCCAGTTGCTGCCATTACGGACCCGATCGTATGATTCGCATATGAGCTGAGTGAGTTTTTGATCGGTGCGGAAATTGATAATCTCCTGGTCTATCGAGACGCCTTCGTCGTTGAGATCGATGATCGCTTGCAGGACAAGTCGCGTTCGCTCTGACGAGAAGTCTTCCGGAACGAGAATGTCGGCAACGTCGACGATTATCGACGTGTCGTGCATCATGCATCCAAGAAGGTCTTTTTCGAGTTCAATGTTTGTAGCCATGTGGTGCCTCCAAGATTCAGTGTAGAGCGATTAGTATTCAGTTCCGTCGCGGTTCCAGGTAGTCCGGCATTCAGGGCATCCACGCTTTCCGGAGAATACCGCAATGAGGGGGACATGACAGGTCGGACACTCTACCGGGAATTTGTCAGGAGTATCGCCGCATTCAGCCGGAACACCTAAGTCAGGAGTTGAATCGTCATATTCGCGGTCAAGGCCTTTTGCCATGAAATTAGCGAATGAACGATAGCGGTATGCTTTGTCGCTACCAGGAAGCGCCACAGCGTACTCGTCGATCTTTTTGCAGATTTCTTCGAAGGTTCGGTTTTTGCAGGCATTGTCATAAGTTGACACAATTTCTTGTTTTGTCGACATGGAAATAAAGTGAGAGGTTTTGATAAGTCCCTTCGAGTTCCAGTAGTCGATAATGCGATTCATCGTCGAATCGAGAAGAGAAGTTCCGAAGGTGGGAACGAGGGGTGGTGTTTTTTGCACGTCGGGAGGGAAAATATCGTCGTCGAAGTCGGGCGGAATCGCCGCGAGCTCTTCTCTTTTTCTCTTCTCTTCTTGTTCTTGTTCTTGTTCTTGTTCTGTATTCGGCGATGGCTTTGGCAAAGCCTTTAGAATATCTTCGCCAAAGACTTCGTCAAAGGCTTTAAGAAAGGCTTCGGAAAGCATGTTGTCTGTCTGTATAGACTTGCGCGTTTTGACTAGGGTAATTTTATCCTCGATAGACTTGCGCATTGATGCTATAGCGGTGAAGTATAGAGGACATTTCGGAAGTGATCGAACAGAATTTTGCCACGACCTGATGACGTTTGGAGACGCAGGCATGTTATATTTTAGTGCGTTGGGTATCCAAATTAGCCGTTCCTTCGGTGACTCTTGAAGTAAGCCTTCGGCTAAGACTTCCCGAAAGGCTTCCCGAAAGGCTTTCGATTCCCAGCCGAGAGATTCGGCCAAAAAAGCGCGGCCGGCGACATACAAACCAGGGATGATTCCTACTTGCGGACCAGTCAAAAGATAGATCCAAAGGGATTGTCCGGACGGTTTTATTGGTGAAAGGTTCATGAATTTCTCGTCAGTCCAGAGTTGTTGCTCTATTTTTCTATATACTCCCATGCTCATTCCTCCACGAGTTTGATGCGAAAATCCGGCCTGAATGCCGTTTTGTGCGGGGTCTGAAGCGGGATTTCTGCCTCTCTCAAGAGTTTGTATAATGTAGTTTTGCTACAACCGAGGTGTTCTGCTGTGTTATTTGCGCCTTTTTCGTGATAAATTGCTATCAATTCTTTCCTTGTAATAAGTTTACTGTTCATATGATCTCCTCGTGTAGAATATAAAGCAAAGTAATTTGCAAGTCAAGTAAACAACATGACGATATAGATAAAAAAAGCGACCCCAGGAATAATCTTTCTGAAGCCGCTAAAGTATTATGGGAAATATATTCCCATCATTTCTTCTTGTGCATGAACTCTTCAAGACAACCTTCGTAAAACTCGCAATCCGTTTTACAGGGATTCGAGTTTCCTTCTTCGAGTTCGGCGATTGCGATATCGAATTCTTTTATTAACAGCCTTATCGGTTCACCCTGTTCGACGGTCGTACACGATTCAATCAAAGAGATAACAGATCGACCAGAAGTTAAAAGAAGTTTCATCTTCGGTAAATCAATAACACTGTGACGCTCGCTTGTCGTCGGACTGGTATCTGAATAGCAGTCAGTTTTTCCTTCCTCGTCGAACGCATCGCACGGATTGGGACAGTTTTTCCCGAGGCATTTTTTGACGTGCGCCGGCCGGCACTCGTCCATGCATGAGTCGCAAGGACATAGATCGTCCTTTGGGCATCCGCAATCATCACCACAAAGTCCATCGTATCCGTTATTTTCCAGATACTGATGGACAATTTCTTTTACGTTCACTGTCAGCCTCCAATTTCTTCGAGAGTTCTTTCGACGACATGCCGAGCGTCGGCAAGATCCATGCAGCGGCCGACTTCCTTTCCGTCGTTAAAGAAAACGACAGTCGGTACGTGCTGTATACCGAGCAATCTTGCTTTTTGAAATCCAGATTCATCGAGCGCGTTGACGAACGATCCAGGGATTCCACAATCAGCAAGGAATGATTTCATCGGTGGACAATTCGGACACGTCGGAAGGGTATAGAGTTCGAAGCGGATCATGATATTGCCTCCGCAGGAAGATGCTCTTTCACGCCTTTCGTTTCACTGAATACAATTCGCTGTTTGTATTCCGCCGACTTTCCTGGATTCCAGTTGCGAACCGAGCGATAGTATCCGACAATTCGAGCGTAGACTTCGCATCCGGTTCCGTGTACGTTTTCCAATTCGCCGCGGGTTTTCTCGATTTCCGCGTCGATCTCTGCAAGAGTTCTCATTTTTGATATCCTCCGTACTTTTCAGCCATTTGTTGGTTAACGAGAGTTTCTGCTTTCTCGCGAACATCCTCGATTGACACGACATCTTCGCGCTTCGGCGGCTCAACGATTCCAGCCTCCCAGTTGCGAATGGTATTGACGTGTACATTCATGAGAAGAGCATACTGCGGTATTGTTTTTCCGGAAAGGCCTCGACAACGCTTGATCCAGACAGAGAATTTCACTCCGTCGATGTATGTTGGTTCTTTCATTCAGAGCCACCCGTCTTGCATTTCGCGCACTCTTTTGCATGATATGCTTCGCATCTTTTTAGCTGAGCATTGAGAGACATAGGTCCAGAGATTCCGCTCGCAATCATTCTACGCGGCCCGGATTCAATGATTTCTTGAGCTTTTTTCGTGCACTGTTCATGGTATTCCTCGGCAGCTTTCTGGACAATTTGTGCGGCTTTTTCCAGACGGAACGAATGGCCAAAATCTTCATTATTATCTTCTACGCACTCGTCGTCGATTTCGTCTGCCGCATCCTGTGCTTCCTGGGCGTATGGGATGTCCACTGCCGGTTTTTCGATATCGGCAATAAGCGAATCTAGTCTCGCCATGCGTTCGTCAAGATCGCGGACTGGTTTTCTCTGCAGGATCATGTAAATAGCATCGTAAAGATACTTTTTCGCCTGCTCGATCTCGTTGATGCCGTTCATCGGCCGGCCTCGATCTCGAACAGCTTGTTTTTCATTTCATCGATAGTCGACTGGCGAAGCGCCTTTCTGTCGGCATAGATGAAATCAACGATCTTGTTTTTCATATCGTCAAACGCTTTGTTTGACATGTGAACCGAGTTTTCGCGAAGGGTGTCTTCTATTTCTGTCGAAACCCGCTCTGCATCAGTCTTTGCTTGTTCAAGAAATCTGTCTTCCATTGTCTTCTCCTTACTGACAATATAATACATATATTGTACCTTGTCTACGAAAACCATATTGTTGACATTATAATTTTAATGCGATATATTGTTACATAGACAACAAATAAAGGAGTTTTTATGGCCGATGTAAATCATGTCATATTGATCGGAAGATTGACTCGGGACGCGGAATTAAAGTACACGTCAGGCGGTATGGCGGTATGCAAGTTCGCCATCGCAGTCAACAAACGCCGGAAACAAGGCGAACAATGGGTCGAAGAAGTCAGCTTTTTCGATATAGTTTTATGGGGGAAGTCTGGCGAGGGCTTGAATCAGTATCTGGTTAAAGGAAAACAGGTTGCCGTTGAAGGCGAGCTGCACCAGAACCGTTGGGAAAAGGATGGACAGACTCAAAGTAAGGTCGAGATCGTGGCGAATAACGTCCAGCTTCTTGGCGGTGGTCAACAGCGCACTGAAGGTGAATCAGCTCCGATTCCGGACGACTCGACGCTCGCTGGAACGGGCGCGCCTGCCGACCAAAAAACACCGCCTGATATTCCCGATGATATTCTGTTTTAACAAGGAGCCTGCATGAGCGAAAGAACATGCCTTATGGTTAACATAGATCCGGATATGTTTTCAAAGGCTTCAAAATTGAGTATCAAATACCGGATTCCGTCGCCGAAGTGCAGCGAGAACGGATCTCCGTCGAATGTCGCCGGCCTTATTCGCATACTGCTATACCTTCAGATCAGACGGTATCGCGTGAAATGTGAATGGGTCGAACAGGTTCCGCCTTCGCTGAAATCGAAGCTTGAGGCATCCGGATTCCTCGCGCTCGAGTTCACGAAACGGAGAGAGCCGGTCGGCGCGGTCCATCGCCAGGTAAGATGCACCGACGAGTACAAGGCCTCGATCGAAGCATTGAGCGAAAATATCGGAATTACCTACGGACAGATCGTCCGTGAGTGTCTTAAATTCTCAATCGAAAAGTTATAGCTGGGATTCCGCAGTAAAATGCGGAATTGTTTTATTTATTCATTGACAATATAATAAGTAATAATTATATTGTCAGTTGGAGGAATTCATGACAAGAGAAGAATATGGAAAAGACAAGGCAGCAAAAATTGCCGCAAAGAAAAGGGTCATCGATCTTGTTCAGCCGGCTTGCGTTATGCCCGACATGTTCCGCGAGGAAATATCCGCATACGAAATAACCAAAGAAAGCCTGTGGGTTGATACCAAGGGCGGAATGGTCGCATTCGGCGGGGTGTATGACCGCGATACGAAGGAGTACATAAACAAGACGGTTATGCTCAATCCGACGTTCACGCAACTCGTCGCTACCGGCGCGGGAGTTACCGCCTGTGGTGAACCCGACATAGAAAAGCACAAATCGGTTTTCGATCTCATTATGCCGTCCGGATCGATTCGCAAGATTCCGTACACCTCACGCGTTGTTGGCCGAATTTCTTTCAAGCGCCTCACCCCGTCAGGAAGCCCGGAAACAAAGTTCTACAGCACCGAGATTGATGTCGATTCGCTTCTTAATGAAGCAATCGTCACCGAGCTTGAGAAGATCGGAACCAAGGACAAGTACAAGAAGGTCGATGGCGAGCCGCTTAAATACACCGAAGAGAACATAAAATACTCAACCGGCAGCGACTACAAGGACTCTCTCCAGAAATTCGACAAGCTGAACGAATTGGCAAAACATGCATACCAGAAAGTCGACACAAAGCTTCGGTCTCATGGAGCCGAGAAGTTCATCGGAATACCGAACATCACAGAGAACATGATTGGTGCGTTCATTTACGTATCCCGTATTTCATACAATACCAACGACCCAAAGATTGCACAGGCACTTGCCATTGGTGCGGTGCAGGATATTCTCGGAATCAGGGCTCCGAAACGCATTGTTGATGATGCGGTCCAGGATCTCGCCTCTGATGACATCGGCGCTGAGACTGCGACGAACGTAACAGAAGATACCATTCCTGGCGATACTGTTGAAGAGCCGGATGTCGAATCCGATACAAAACTCGCCGGCGAGTGTGTGCTGAAGATCGAGGAATGGTTGCGTTCCGGCGCGATAAAAGATCCGGTCGTTTCTGAATACCTCGAAAAAATCATCAGTTGCACTGTTTCTTCCGAGGTTCTTTCGTTCGCTCTTTCCGGAATAACCGCGATTGTCGCAGGAAAGTCGGAAGATGGATTCAAGGATATTCTTCGTTCGGCACAGAAAACGCCGGCTTTTCTTGTAAACGAAAAAGCGTCTGCGGCTGTTGGTGTTCTTATCGAGAACTTCAACCATGCATCGTTCACTTCGTATCTTTGCCAGGCTACAAAGAAGCTGTCTGAATAATCTGCTGATCGCGCATGTTAACTTCATGCGCGATCTTATGCTGAACAGCGGAATAAATGTTAGACCGACAAGGTCCAGCAAAACAAGTTTTGCCGATACATTGCGAAAGGAGGAAGAAATTAAAACCATATTGCATCTTTGTGCCGATTTAGGCAGCGATTCAAAATATTATCAACTCGATCCTAAATATAATGTCATTATGGTAGGTGAAAATATTGGAGTTGAAAACTTCACGCCACCGAAAAATGTGCATGGAATTATTGCTAATCCTGTCTGTACTGAGTTTTCTACGGCTAAAGGCTTTCACAAAGAAAATGACATTGAAAAAGGTATGTTTTTGGTTAAGCATTGCCAGAGAATTATTGAACTTGCAAATCCGGTTTGGTGGGTTATTGAGAACCCTGCAAATGGCTTGTTAAGGGAGTGTATCGGAAAACCAAAAGC
>Ga0302216_1000242_pt1 | contig 20861 bp, 17 predicted proteins | sample II_Fen_N3_2_FD_194575 | JGI IMG/M metagenome (GOLD analysis project Ga0302216, IMG submission 194575) | Peat permafrost microbial communities from Stordalen Mire near Abisko, Sweden - II_Fen_N3_2 | ecosystem: Environmental > Terrestrial > Soil > Wetlands > Permafrost | place: Sweden: Abisko...
TTTACTCTTGAGGTGTTATCTATATCCTGCGATTTTAATAGATTTTCAAGACTATCCACTTTGTTGTTCTTTTCTGATTTCAGGCCGGGTGTAACAAAGAGTAGAAGAAAGCAAAGAATTAGAGGTAAATGTTTATTCATAAACGAATCTTATAGTTGTGATTGTTGATATTGACCGATAATATCTCCGACCGGTTGATGGTTGATATAGTTATCTATATAAATAAAAGCTGTAAGTATTAAGTCTTGTCTGCCGAATGCACAAATATTAAAAAAACTTTCTATTGTTTTATCTGACTGTTTTAAAAATGAAATTTTATTACCCGCGTAGAATTCAGATATAATTCTGTAATATGTAGCTTTTTAAAAGTCTCAAAGATAAAACAAATATACTTAATTTTAAAATTAAATGTGATGTCGGTGAAATGGTTGGTAAGTTCGGGGGGGTATGATATGAATTTTGACAATTATTTGTTTAAATATAATTGTAGGATAGTATGTCTCGAATGTATCCGGTAATTGTTCTAATCACAAACACATTTTATTTTCAAACGTAGATTTTTAAACAACTGATAGTTTAGCTCAGTAACGTTTTGTATGGATAATGAATATGGTACATTCCCACCTGACGGAATGTACCATATTCACTTTAAACTATTTAAGAGTTTATACTTAAAAATCGAATTCTCTTTTTGTTCCGTATGAAGTAAACTAATTTGAAGGAATCGGAGACTGATATAATTAAAGAGTTTTATATTTTCACCCTTCCGAAACGTAATGCTTTCAACATCCAGTCGGGCAGTGGTTTTGCAGGATTGAAGTTTTTTAAGTTCAGATTTATGCCAAGCTTTTTAATCAAGGGTATCTTCTGCGTTTCAACGAATTCGATCAGTGTCCCATCAGAATCTTCGATATAAGTAAAACGTCCCGAAGCATCACCCATATCGAATGTACTGTTGTTATCGGGATTGACGGAACTGTCCACCGTAAAATGGAATCCCATGCTTTCGCATTTTATTTTTAATGCTTCCATGTTATTAACGTCAAAACAGATCTGTATAAAACCCGGATCTCCCCAATAACGTCCTTCATATATCTTACGGGGTTTCCTTTCAAGAGCCTGTACCAGTTCGATGGTAGATGGTCCGAAAAGACGACTAAAACTTCCAATACGGGGCGCTGAATGAGTCAGAAGCAGTCTTCTGAACTGTTGATCTCCGGATCTCAGACCCGACAGGTCTTTAAAAGTTCCCGTGACGTCAGCTATTATTTTGTCGTATCCTAAAATGTCACGGTACATCGGCAATGCCCTGTCAATGTCCGAAACTCCAACAACAGCACCTACCGGTCCGCCCGATGAGCGATGCTCCTCCCTGAAAACCGTTGTGTCCTGTACTACCTGAAAAAGATTTCCAGAAGGATCTTCCATGTAAAAAGTGTCGGTACCATCAATATAGGAGCTTAATCCACCCAGGATCTTTACATCGGGTCTGACTGATAATTCCTGAAAAGTGAGTTTTACATTCCTGCTTTTCATTTTGGCAATACAAATACCCAGGTCGCCAAGCTGTATATCAAAACCAACCTTTTGAGGCTTCCGGTCAGAATACTGCCATATTTCAAATCCACTGCCTCCCTGCATGTTGATCACAATGCCGGCATGACGTTTCTGAGGTTTGTTGCCTGTGTAGGGTAACATTAATGCAGCAACAGTGTCGTCTTCCAGGATTTTGACATCCATATTGAACACGCTGATATAGTATTTCCAGGCAGTACTGAAATCGTCAACTCCGATACCTATTTGTTGTATTCCACTAATAATATAATCTTCCATCATCAGGTCTGTTTAATTTTTCTGATTAATATCCGTGCAATTGAAGGGAAAATCCGTTTTATCTGCACCATGAACAATTCTTTACCACCCACTAAGACTTCCGGTTTCTGCTTATAAATGGCGTTCACTATTTTTTCGGCTGCTTTCTCTGCAGAGATACCTCCCGCTTGTCCGCTATCTAATACCGCATGTTTCTGTCCATCCGATTCAAGTGCATTCATGGAAATATTGGTGTTCACACGCCCCGGGCATATCATGACTACCCGAATGTGCCGGTCGTAATACTCCGCCTGAAGCGACTCAAAAAAACCGTATAAGGCATGTTTTGAAGCACTATAAGCCGATCGCAACGGGAACCCGAATCGTCCGGCAATACTCGTTGTTACGGCAATTGTGCCGTTGCTTTTTGCCAGCATACCGGGCAATACAAGTTTCGTGATCAACACAGGGGCAAAATAATTAATATCCATGATCTTTTTGTCGACTTCAAACAAGGTGTCTCCTGCAAGTCCCCGCTGACTTATTCCCGCATTGTTGTACAAAATGTCAATTCCGCCAAAGCAGTTTAACGCTGCTTCAACCAGTACAGGGATTTTTTCTGTGTCGGATAAGTCACAGGGAAGTATTTCGCATTTTGCGCCCAACAAAATGCATTTCTCCTGAATGCTTTTCAGGGCATCTGTTCTTGAAGCAGTAAGTATCAGATTCGCTTTCCCTTTTGCAAACAGAATGGCACAAGCCGCTCCAATCCCTGAAGAGGCTCCTGTAATCCATACTGTTTTATTCTCAAATTTCGCCATGAATGGTTAATCTAAAATGGCATTCCACAATTGTTCCCGGTATGAATCCATGGTTTCAGGCTGACACTGGTCTGCACTATCCACGTATTTTGTGGAATAAATCATCTTGCATACAAACTCAGGCGCCCGTCTGACTCCTTCGCCGACATTCAACAATACGGTTTCGCCCTCTTTTATCAATCCTTTTTTCAATGATTCGAAGAATCCTGCAATGCAAACTGCTGAAGCAGGACCCAGCAGTACTTTGCTCTCAAAGGCAATTAACCGGGCATAATCAACTATATCGCCCTCATTAATCCGCACAAAACTACCCTGAGCTGCTTTTACTAATTTAGCAATAATGGGATAAGTCGCCGGATTCCCGGTTGCTAAAATCGGAATAATCGTAGTTGGATCGTCAATGACCGGGTAATCAAATTCATATCCTTCGGGAAAATCCAATTCTACTGCTTTTTCCCATGCCCGGACCATTGGATCGCATTTGTCAGGCTGGATCATAATCAACCGTGGGTTTTTTAAGCCGGGATACACGGATTGTAATTCACGTACTCCTTTGTCAATTGCAATGGGCCCTGTTCCCCCGCTTACTGCCTGGATATAAACATCCGGCATTTTACCTGACTGCCTTAACCATTCAAAAACCATGGTTTTTTTTGACTCAACCCTGATTGGATCAATGTTTCCGGTAGAAATAAGGATTTTATGTTTCTTTGCAAATTCCCCCGCAATCACCTTGGATCGGGTGTAATCGCCTTTTAATCTGAATACCTGCTGACCATAAGCACTAATAAATGCTTCGGAAGCTTTTGATGCATTTTCGGGGAGAAACACCGAACAGCTCACATCTGCCATGGATAAATACATGGCATATGAAGTTGCGGTATTGCCGGTGGAGGCAACACAGTATTGCTTAATCCCATTCTCCTTCAATATACTGGAAGCCAGGGAAGCTGCTACGTCTTTAAACGTTCCGGTACCTCCGTTTAAATCGTTGCGGTAAACCTGAACCTGGATGGTCAGGTCGTATTGCTTTTTGGCAAACTCTTCCAGAAAACCCCATTGTTCCAGCGGTATCCCTCCTTCAATGCAGGTGGTGATATTAGCCGGATCAATCAGAGGTAAAAAAGGGAGATATTGCCAAAAGCTCTCAACTTTACCTTTCATTATTTCAGCTAATTTCTGATAATCACTGTTGTACCAGACTTCTGAATGTTTACTTCCACACGTGGGACATTGCTGATTCTGGGTAAACCATTCATTGAAACCGGGTGTTTTATAACCGCATTCTACGCATTGAAGGTAATATTTTTGCTGACTCATATTAAATAATTTTCATGTCCTGCATTTCAGTCTGATTGTACTTTCCTGATTCCAGGTTCGATTTTATTATTTTGAAGGCAGCGATTGTTTCATTGACATCTTCAAGTGTATGCGAAGCTGTAGGTATTAGCCGTAACATCAGGACTCCTTTAGGAACCACCGGATAGGCTACTATCGAGCAGAAAATGTTGAAGTTTTCGCGTAGATCAACAACAATATTAGTTCCTTCACCCACGGTACCATTGAAGTAAACCGGGGTAACCGGAGATTGTGTATGTCCGATATCAAAGCCGTCTTTTCTCAATCCATCCTGAAGTGCACGGGTAATCTTCCACAGATTTTCTTTAATCTCCGGTTGTGTCTGAATGAGTTCCAATCTTTTCAAGGCACCGAATACCATGGGCATGGGCAGAGATTTTGCAAATATCTGTGAGCGCATATTGAATCTCAACGAGTCAACAATGTCTTTTTCGGAAGCAACAAAAGCCCCGATTCCGGCCATGCTCTTCGCAAATGTAGAAAAATAGATATCAATCTGATCCTGTACCCCAAAGTGCTCTCCGGTTCCCGATCCTGTTTTACCCATTGTTCCAAAACCATGTGCATCGTCGATTAAAATTCTGAAGTTGAATTCTTTCTTTAATTTCACGATCTCATCGAGCTTTCCTAAATCCCCGGCCATACCAAAAACTCCTTCGGTAATAACAAGAATGCCACCTCCCTGTTCATCGGCCAGACGGGTAGCCCGTTCCAGTTGTTTCCGTAGATTCTCAATGTCGTTGTGTGGAAATACAAACCGTTTTCCAATATGCAGGCGCAATCCATCCAATATGCAGGCATGGGCTTCCGAATCGTATACCACTACATCCTTCCGGTCCAGCAAGGAATCAATGATCGACACCATTCCCTGATATCCAAAATTCAATAAATAGGCAGTCGGTTTATGTACAAATTTTGCCAGTTTTTGTTCCAGCTCTTTGTGGTATTTTGTTTCTCCCGACATCATTCTGGCACCCATTGGATAAGCCATCCCGTATTTTAGTGCTGCTTCGGCATCCGCTTTACGTACTTCCGGATGATTGGCAAGACCCAGGTAGTTGTTTAAGCTCCAGGTGAGTACTTCTTTTCCGTCGAATCTCATGCGAGGAGCTATTTCTCCTTCTAATTCCGGAAACATAAAATATCCATCTGCTTTTTGCTGATATTGTTCTAAAGGTCCTTTTGCTGCTTTCAGTCTGTCAAAAATGTCTACCATGTTTCTAAATTTAAAATTATATTTTATTTTTTATATTCTACATTTCAAATACTCTGTAAGCTAACGGTTATAAAGAGGCAAAGTTGATTAACGAGTAAATTACTTACGTCTACTAAAAAACTCTTAACCATTTTAAATCGAATTATAAAACTTTCATTCTATCCTCTCTTTCGCCCCTCCTTTGTAGGGGTTGGGGGAGGTCGGAATCTAAATTAATCAGGTTGTCCGTTTTTCTATTGCAACTCAGACTCCACGTTACAAAGGTACAAAAAGTTAATAAATACAAAACCTTTTACTTTGTCAAACATAGAGTTTCAGTACCGGATATTATTTAAAATGATGATCCGTAAAACGTTTTATTCCTTAAAAATTGATTTTGATACTTCAGGAAAGTCTAGATGTTCAATGACGTCCTTTCTACCAAAAGTCGGAGCTCTCGCTCCTTGTATCACTTTACACTTTACAATCTAATTTTTATACTTACATTGAAGATCATCAATCTTAATAATCTGTGTAATCTGTGGATAATAATTACCCCCAGCCCCAAAAGTGGCTGTGTAAAAAGAAAATTTTAAAACTCAAATACTATCAAATTGAAACTTAACATTTAAGTTAGGGAATAAGGTTTTGAAATAGTGAGGATTCATTTCTACTGAGGTTGACAAAAGGAAATAAGGTTTTATTCTTTAAAAACCTTATTTTCAAGTGCTAGACCTTAGTAGAAAACCAATCACCCACAAAACCAAACCTTATTTTCCTTATTTAATAAATAGTTGAACTTTCAATTCGTTTGAAATTTATTCAACTTTAATTGTTTTTACACAGCCCTTAAATAAATGTAAAACAGATCACTGTAAATTTTCTTCCTTAATTCTTTTACTAAAGAAATAATCTGTGTAAATCTGTGTAATCTGTGGACAATCTTTCTTAATTTCTTTCAATCTAAATAATCTGTGGAAATCTGTTTTTTATATTCCCAGCCACGATCTCGGCGATATCCATTACTTTTACTTTTCCGTTTTGTCCAAATGTTTTTTTGCATAACGGACAGGCAGTGACCAATACGTCAGGTTGTGATGCCGTAAGTACTTCCAGTGCGTTATTTCTTATTTTCGATTGAACATCATACTCTATAGCCATGTTGGAAATGCTTCCACCACAACAAAGTGATTTTTCTTTCTCTGATTCCACCGGTGTCAGATGTCCGATTTTATTCAGGACATGTCTTGGTGAATCGTACATTCCACAATTCCTGCCCAATTCGCAGGGGTCGTGATACACCATTTCAAGATCCGAAGGTGCCAAATCCAGTTTCTTCTCATTCATCAGCATGTCAATGTATTCGGAGTGATGCATAACCGGGATATCCAGTGAATATTCCTCTTTAAACGAATGGTAGCAAATAGGGCAGGAGGTAACCAGCATTTTTGCTCCCGACGAATGGATAAGTTGTGTGTTTTTGAGAACCAGTTCTTTCGATTGTTGCAAATATCCCTGTTGCCGTAACGGACGGCCGCAACACAAGCCTTTCTCTTCATCCATGAACCAGTATGATATTCCGGCCTGTTTGAATATTTCTTTCATTGAGATGATGATGGAGGGCGTCAGGTGGCTCATGCAACCTGCAAAATAGACAATATCCACTTTCTTTGTATTCTCCCGGGCTTTGTTATACTCAAAATAATGTTTTCCGGGCGTTTCAGCCTTCTGTCTTACCTGTTGACGGATTGCTGTAAGTTCAAGTCCTACCGGACAGGCTTCCACGCATCTTCCACACAACAGGCAATTGTCGGCGACTTCCTGAGTCAGATGATTGTACCGGGTGTCCCGTATGAAATATACGGGTTGGACAGTATTGATCTGTGCCGCAAAATCCAATGGACAGGCATCAATGCATATTCCGCAGCGCGAACAGGTATTTAGCTGAATGTCTGTGTATCCCGAGTGCTGTTCACCTTCCCGGGCACCCCAATTTCTCAAAAGGATAAGGACAATCTCTGTTGGAATATGCATATACCTCGAAAAAGGCATGGCGATGAAAAAAACACCTATGCAGATAGAATAAGCCCACCACAAAGGCAATTCAATATGTTCAACGGGAAGATGTGCCATTAACATCCCTACCGTACCAGTCAGAAAACTGCCATTTCCTGTTAGCTGAGCTGTCGTGCTTTCCGCCAGCAGTCTTAACGGAAATATCCACCACAGGGAGGTCAGTGCAATCCGGTCCAGTAAGATATGGTTTGTTGTCTTTTTTATTCCCAGGCTCCTCGACCGGATTCTTTTAAAAATAGCCAGCACGACACCACTCAATGTAACCAGTAGCAACAGATCCATGATAAATGAAAAGGGAATAATCATAAAATAGTGGTGGGGAGTCCTTGCAAAGTATTTAAAAAAGATTCCCAGCCAGGGTCTGTCATAAAAAGACCCGTAATAAAACAGGCTTTCGATTTTACCCACCACAATCATCAGGAACCATCCGAAGGCAAGGCTCATGTGCATGTATCCCAGCAATCTGTTTTTTCTGTATATTTTCCGATGCAACAGGGATTCATGAAAAATCTCATTGATGGCTTTTATCGTATGTATGCTAAAAATATTTTTCCTGATGGCAGCTACCTGGTTGGCATCTAACTTGTGAATCCAGTTGAAGTACTTGACTGAAATTACGATGAGTAAAAAAAATGTACCTGCCAGAAAGGGTATGACTAACGGATCAAAATTCATAAAGCTATGTTTCTGTTATTCATATCTGAAAGAATTAATCTCATAGTGCTGATCACGGCACGCGTATTGACCCCCTGCGTGCACACCAGGTTGCATTTTCCACAGAGCATACATTTGTCCAGTTCATCCGACAGCCGGCTATACTGACCTCGTTTGAAGAGAATATGGCAATGACGAAAGCTGAAGGTAGTATGATTTGACGCCGTACATGTCGCTGAACAGGCTCCACACATGATGCATTTCATAGCCGAAGGTACTTTACTCACTAATTGTTTATACAGGGAAGTATCCGACCGGTCAAGATCAATGATTCTTGGTATTGATATTTTATATCCCCAGTCTTTCATTTTACTTTTTCTAAATAATCCATTATCTGAATGGCTGCTGCACCTGCGTCGGCTATTGTTTCCTGAAATGACAACGGACGTTTACAGGTGCCTGCTAAAAAGAGTCCTTCTTTTGTCGTCTGATAATCGTTTCTGTTTACTCCCAGGCTCTCTGCGAAGCCATAATTGCCCCTGATATTATTTTGTCCGGCTAACAGCCTGGTGGATTTCGATGATTCTATCCCTACCAGAAGTACCAGCATATCCACTGTGAGTTTAAGCGGTAGTCCTGCCAACGTATCTTCTGATTTTAACTGGATTTTATGATCAAAGGTGGCAGCTGCTTCCGATATCCTGCCGCGGATATACGTGACTCCGTATTTCTCCTGGGAAGTGCGGTACAATTCTTCGTACTGCTGTCCGTTCATTCGCATATCAATATAAAAGAAGTAAGCTTCAGCAGCAGGGTACAATTCTTTAAAGCTAATGGCCAGTTTAACTCCGTTTACACAACATACGCGTGAACAATAGTTGTTTCCGGTTTTCTCGTCGCGTGATCCGACACAATTTAAAAATGCAATACGTTGAGGTATATTGCCTTCTGTTGTCAGTATTTTTCCTTCTTTTAATTTCGTTTCAAAATCTACCGATGTGATGATGTTGTTGTAGATACCATATCCCAGTTCTTCTTTTCTTCTTGCGTCGAATGGTTCAAATCCTGTGGCCAGCAATACGGCGTCACCGGTAATGGCTTCATTATTATCGCTTTTTATTCTCCACTGATTCCCTTCCTGAACCAGCTCATTGATACATATGCCTGTCTTTAGTTCTATATTGGGATGATTTGCTCTGTCGGAAAGTCCTTTCCTGACTTCCTGTGCATCAGCGAAGTCAGGGAATAACGTCATGTCATTTTTTATGTGTCCGCCGGTCTCACTCTCTTTCTCTAATATTGTAACCTGATAGTTCTGCCGGGCAAGGTGAGAAGCCGCTTCAAGTCCGGCAGGTCCTCCGCCGATAATGATAATTTTCTTTCCACTCATACTTACACGACTAAATTAGTTGGTTTTTCAGGCTCACCCAGAAACATGCCGGATACTCCCACATATTTATCCTGTGGATTGTAGTCAATCCCTATTTTATCTAATATTGATTCCGTCTGAACCTGATGCACCTGCATTCCGATATCCCACGGGTTATAACCCAGTAACATGCCGGTCATTTCTTCATAGGTCAATACAGGTATTCCTTTTCCATTCTCGTCGTAAGTTGTGCCTTCCATTTCGGCGATGGTATATTGCCACCGGTCCATAAACATGGCACAGCCCGGACAATTGGTCAGAATGAAGTCGGGTTTATAGGGTTTCATGGATTCGAATTTCTTCTTGGAATTAGCTACTGAATATCCCCTGTTGGCCATGACCAGATAATTCCGGAACCCAAATCCACAACAGTGCCGGCGTTCAGGATAATCCACCACTTCTCCGCCCCATTCTTCAATCATTCCGGCCAGCACATGTGGAAATTCAGCTCCGCCGATGGATTTTTCCGCAAATATCTTGCTGTAATGGCAACCGATGTGCTCAACAACTTTCAGGGGCTTTCCCGTTTTTCTGTTGACAAGCTGATATTTCATTTTTAGTTTGAGTTGCTTACGAAAGTTGTAGATAATATCGCTGGGATGTGCAATATTATCCGGTACTTCAAACTCCCTGCCGGTAGCTTTACGCAGATTCACTCTTGTCTTTTCAAGTTCTTCCGGATAATGTTTCCAGGTATCCAGCACTTCATTAAAGATACCGAACGAAGTCACACACGATGGTACATAGTTCTTTAATCCGGCCCCGTTCATCAATGAAAACAGTCGGGCACAAATGGTCATCGTGGTATCAAATGGCACTATGTCCGAATGATATCCAATGCCTGTACATGTATGTATTTTGGGATCATCAACAATCTTTTTGCCTAATTCATCTCTCAGAATATTCAGGAAGGTAGCTTCCGAACCTGGGAAAAATGTCTGACGGATGCAACTGCGTTCGTAAAAATAGTCATCCTGAGCTATTTCTTTTTGATATTCGTTCCAATACTGCTTTTTTATTTCCATTCCCACTATTTTTGATGTTGATTGGAATTCTCTGTAAAAACATGATTGAAATAATCGTTTCCTTCAATAGCTGAATTAAAAGGTATCTCCAGTTCGTTGGCTTTGTCTTCCGAAAAGTGTTCTATGGTGTTGGAGAGTTTAGTACCGCCTGTCACTTCAAATATTTTTTGTATTTCGTCGATGCTTTCTTTTGGAATAATGCGTAAGGCGCCGGGACCCTCTTTCATGTAATTTCCCCCTAACCGGTCGACTACTTCTTCGGCATTTTGATAATACCAATCCCATACCGGCCCTTGTTCGGGATGCATTTTTGGAACTATTTTCTCAACGGTGACACAGTATCCAATGTTGACAATATTCTCCCCGATCGTTCGGTTAATGGCATATTGTTGACGGCCTTTTTCGCTTTCGGTAAAATAGCCCAGTTCCTGGGACAGTTTCCGTAGGACAGAAATAACCAGTGCCGGTGCATTCCCCCGCGGACAACGTGTTTTACACGACATGCACTGTCCGCAATACCAAATGGTATCACTCTTTAATAAGGCTACTATTTTTTCTTCATCTTTCGATTGTACCAGGTTGCATATCTTCCTGGGATCATAATCGTAAAACTCAGCCGCCGGACAACTGGCAGTACAAATGCCACAATTCATGCAGGCTGTTAACCCTTCACGGAATCGTACATCTTTTACAAGAAGATCATAGATTTTTGCCATATTCTCTTTTATAAACCTTTTGTCGTCCGTCAGCCTACGGACACAAAAGCGTTTTCTTTATTAGCTCGTTCAGTAAATAAACGCTCAAAAATACTTCGTATGTTTTGAGGTTTGTCCGTAATAAACCTTTTGTCGTACGAAGTACACAAAAGCGTTTTCTATAGTATGTACACAAAAGCGTTTTCTTTATTAGCTCATTCAGTCAATAAACGCTCAAAAATACTCCGTATGTTTTGAGGTTTCGTATGTACACAAAAGCGTTTTCTTTATTAGCTCATTCAGTCAATAAACGCTCAAAAATACTCCGTATGTTTTGAGGTTTGTCCGTAATAAACCTTTTGTCGTACGAAGTACACAAAAGCGTTTTCTATAGTATGTACACAAAAGCGTTTTCTTCATTATCTCATTCAGCCAATAAACGCTCAAAAATACTTCGTATGTTTTGAGGTTTGTCCGTACGTTTTGAGGATTAGCCGTAGTTTCGAGATTTGTTCGTTTATTATTAAACTTACGAATTGATGTATAAATCGATTCGTAAAAATAGCAAATTAAATTAACACCAACAATTTCATGCCTGTTTTTTATTCGATTTTATAAGTCATGGAGTATTGTATACAAAAACGAACAGCTTTCATTTCTAAAAGCTGTTCGTTTATTGATTTGATGACAGGTCGGTTTCTTTTAAATGAAACGCTGTAACTAGTAAATTCAGGTGATTAGTTCTACTTTACCAAAATAAAAACCGAACCACAACTCCGACAAGTTGGAGTTGTGGTTTTATGTTTTTGTGTTATTTTAATTTAGTAAAGTAGAATTAATAAATGATTAATAAGCATTAGCACCAAGATGACCCAACCTCAATTACTTAAAGATTAATTGCCACCAAATCAATAGACTCCAGCTTTAGCTGGAGGATTGAATTGAATTATAATATTGGCTTTAGCCAAAATGTAAATGTGTGATGTGTGATGTGTGATATGCAATGTTTCAATAGCTATTCATTTGGCTAAAGCCGATTTCTAGGATCACCTTTTATCTCCAGCTAAAGCAGGAGCCAATTGAAAAAGGAAGCTAAAGCAGGAGCAGATTGAAAAAATAGCCAAAGCAGGAGCCAATTGCAGGAGCCAATTGAAAAAAACAGCTAAAACTAAAGCATATCGATAATTTTACCCAACCAAGTAATTGTAGATATTTAATGATCTATTTTATTATCCGCAATATCCTGTGTTTAAATGTCTTGGTAGTTGGTAATTATTAATTATTCATTACTTAACTATCGATTGACTTATATTACCGGATAAAATTAGTCATTACCTTCCTTACTTTTTTCGGTTCTTCGATAGTTTCTTTCGTTGCTTCTTTCATCTTCAGGATCCACGCCATATTTTTACCCAGTGTCTGCATGATCTGTACGCCTTCCGCATCATTTTCCACTTCGCCGGGACCTGTTCCGTGAATCACATTCCAGTAACTGGAAGTGGCCAGAATCATTTCCGAATAGGTCAGGTAATGATTTAAACTGTCGAAAGTCACTGAACCTCCCGTGCGCCGTACAGCAACAACTGCTGCTCCCACTTTATGGCGGAATAAATTACCGTTCGACCCGGCTACATAGAATGCCCGGTCTAAAAAGCATTTCATCGTTCCGGGAATGCCGGCATAATATACCGGTGAGCCGATAATGATCCCGTCGGCCTCTTTCATCTTCTGAATCCAGTCGTTCAAATCGTCCGTTTTTATCGAACATTTCTCGTCCCTGTTTTTAAAACAGTTGTTACAGGCCATACAACCATGAATTGCTTTATGTCCGATATGGATAATCTCAAAATCTATCCCTGCTGCCATCAGCTCTGTACCCACCATGTTCAACGCATGATATGTATTTCCATCCTTTTTTGGACTACCGTTTATTGCTATTACTTTCATCTTTTATTTCTTACTGAATTTTCTTTCTTTTCCTTGCCTCTTACCTCTATTCCTCACTCATTCCTCACCTCTTACTCCTTACCTCTTACCTCTTCTTCCTATCTCCATACTACCACTCCCGCCACCGGCAGTGATCTCGTCCCAAAGATAATCTTAGCATTGTTTGGAATGTTGATGTTGACTCTCACCGATGAATAGTTGATTGCTACCCAGAATCCATCACGCCAGTTTACCATCACTCCTTCGGGTTGTTCTTCGATGTTGATTCCGGCCGAGTCGTATACTTTTTTCAGTACTTCTTTTTCCAGTTTACCGTCTTTGGTCTCAGTACCGATATACGTTACAGTTCCTTTTCCGGCTTTCCTGTGAGTTACCGATGCTTTGCCCGCATAAAACTGGTCGGCATAGGTTGCCCAGGTCTCCACTCCAAAATAAGGTTCGAGGATGTCACCCCATACATTCCATGCATAGTTTGTCTGATTGAAAGCCACATTGGCCTTTGTATCCGCACTCAGTTCATCGTACATTGCTATTTTAGCCCCGATCAGTGAGGTAATGGAATTTGCCCACGGTGCTTCGAAGAAATGACCGTTGCGGTCTTTTAGTCCACTGCGGCAGGTAAGGATCAGATGACCCCCGTTTTCAACATATTTTTTCCATTTGGCAATGATCATGCTGTCCACCATTTGATAGGCAGGTGCTATCACTACCGGGTAGGCAGACAGGTCGCGGTCTTCTCCCACAATATCCACAGGGACTGTCAGCGATTTTAAGGTCGAATAGTATCCGGTGATATGTTTGATTTCGCTCCATTGGCTGGTCTGTTTCTGTATTTCAGTTTCCCAGATATTATCCGGATTATACAGCAGGGCTGTTTTACGTGCTGCATAGTCCGTAGGCATTTTTACATCCGGCCTGTACATTTTGCGGAGTTCACGGATTTCCTTCATAAACTCACTGTACTGCATTCCTCCCGAAAGTTCGGTCACACCATCGGTGCCCACCATGCCGTAGTGAAACTGTTCGCCACCCGATAGCGGTTGACGGAAGCGATACGAACAGATGAAATCCAGTCCTCCGGCAAATGAATTCCAAAGCCATGCCTTGATAACTCCCGGATATGGTTGCGGATTGTATGCCCCCCAGTTTACCTGACCCGGTTGAAGTTCCATCACGCCGGTCACTCCTTTCAGAGGACGGAAGAAATCGTTGGCATACGATATCCTCCACGGATCACCCAACCGGAAGCCCTGATCGCCGACCCCCTTTGTATAACCCGCCACCGGATACATGGTGTACGAGATAAAGTCAAGATCTTTATTCCTCCATGGATCCACATCGGTGTGAATATGCATGAAGTTGGAAGTTACAAACTGTTCTTTCGAAATACTTCCCCGCAGGGTGTTGTATTGCATCGAAATAAACGATGCACATTCATCGGCACTAAACCGTTTAAAATCAACCATGGATATCGGACTGGCGATGCCCGAAAACTGACGCGCTTCATTCGGTATTTCTATCTGGCTGAAATCCGTATACACTCCCGACCAGAAAGCCGTTCCCCATGCCGTATTCAGATTGGCAACGGTCGTATATTTCTTTTGTAGCCAGGCCTTGAAATTGGTCTGTGCTGCCGTACTGAAATCGTAGGTGCCGTAATGCGAAGGTTCATTGTCAATTTGCCATCCCCAGATCCGTTTGTCGTTGGCATAATGTTTTGCCTGTGCCTCTACCAGCCGGGTGGTGAGCTCACGGTACTTCGGGCTCGACCACGAACAATGCTGGCGGGTACCATGCTGCCCCGTCTGTCCGGTCGACGTTTCCACCAGTACTTCCGGATATTTACGCACCAACCAGATGGGTGGCGTGGCCGATGACGTACACATGATCACTTTCAGGTTATGCTTTGCTGCCAGCTCCACGGCTTTATCCAGCCATTTAAAGTCGTATACCCCTTCCGTTGGTTCCATTTGTGCCCAGGCAAACTCGGCCATGTGGGTAAATTCAAAACCCATATCCTCCATCTTCTTAAAATCACGATCCCACTGGTCCGGATTCCATGCTTCCGGATAATAATAGACTCCGGTTTCAACCATTTTCTCAGGCTTGAAAAAACCCTGTGCATTTGATAAGGTGGCAAATGCCAGCATTGCCCCGATAAAAAGATATTTCTTCATAAATTTATATTCTGAATGAATGAATAATGAGAATGTTAAGTAAATTTTAAACCGTTTCTATGAATTATCCGGGTCCTCACGGAATCCTCCGGAACCGGTTTTGCTTTCAACCACAAAGGTAACTGAAATTTTAAGTCTGATGACTCCGTCTTAACAGATTTTCTGCTAAATGTTTTTATCTTTTTGTAAACGAAAATAGGTAGTTGGTAGTTTCTAGTCGGTAGTTGGTAGTAAGTAGGTCAGAAGTAAGAGGTGAGGAATGAGTTGGGAGTTTATAGTTTATAGTTTATAGTCGGTAGTATGTAAATAGTGGTAAAGAGTAAGAGGTGTGGAATAAGTCGGGAGTTTATAGTTAGTAGTCGGTAGTAAATAGAGGTAAGAAGTAAGAGGTGAGGAATCCTTCCATTTTCCCCGGGTTCTGTTTTCTTATCCTTTTATATTCACTGGAAAATTTTTGGGGGTGGGTTGGGTTTTGGTTAGGCCTTGAGTGGGTTGGGGCCCAACCAAGGCCCAACCAACCCCCAACCAAAGCCCAATCAGTACCTAACCTATAAAGACCATTTTACAAAGCAAAACAGGAGCAAAACAGGAGCAAAACAGAACAAAACAGAACAAAAAATACCCCGGATCAACATAATTGATTTAAATGAGAAGTGATACTTTTCACCATTGATCGTGACAGTTTAAAGAGGCAAGAAAAATCGTCTTCTTGAATGGGTTTATTAAAAAATCGACAACAGATTACTGGAGACAAATCCTAATCGCCACAAAAATAATGGAGGAATTTTTATGAATAGAATAGATGGAAAAAAAACAGACCCGGATTACTTAAAAAACTACCCATCAGTAAATTAAGTACTTGATCTGGAATATGGAAAACTAGGAACTGCCACCAGGGAAAAGTTCACTGTACAGGCTCATACTTTTTATACAGGTCAACTTATTGAAAATGCGCGAAAAGATGCACACCTATCGCAAGATGAACCGGCCACTCGCATCGGGTTAAATAATTCTAATATTTCACGCATAGAAAATGGCAAAACAGAACCTAAAGTATCCACCATTTATCAGATTGCTGCAGAATTGGGTTTATCGGTTGATTTAAATCCTTTAAAAAATCAAAATCAATCTTAGTATTCTGTGCAGTGGAGAATCAAGCCGGTTGTGAAATGAAATGTTACTTAGATAATTATCAATTAATAAGTTCTGGAAAAGTTAAATGACACTAACAGGTCATTGCCAAATCTATTTTATAATCGTATATTTGTCCAAAATACGTGAATAAAGTCTTGATTTAAAGAATTATAGAATCTAAATTATTGGAAATTTCTGAGAAACACCAATAGTCGGGATGTAAACAACTACAGAATGAATGAAAACTCACAAAACTGTTTTTCTTGAAAACGTTAAGTTTGAATATAAAATCACACTTATCTATTTTATTTTTGGCATTTTATGGATACTATTTTCGGATAAACTGCTTGAATTTCTTGTGAAAGAAGATGATTTACTAACCGAATTTCAAACATTTAAAGGCGCAATATTCATTCTCGTTACTTCCGTATTATTGTATATACTTGTCAGAAAACATATGCAAAGTTTGAAATTGTCTGAATTAAACTTTTACCTTTCTATTTCTGAATCACCAGTAGGAATTCGTATTGTTTCTGTGGAAGGTAAGACTATTTATGCGAACACGGCATTTCTTACTATCTATGATTTCAATGATTTGGAAGAGTTTACAAATACACCCGCTATAAGCCGCTATACTGCTGAAAGTTATTTCCAGCATCAGGACAGAAAGAAAAAAAGGAAGGAGGGAAATGACGTATTTGACTACGAAATAAGTATCGTTTGTAAAAATGAGAAAATACGTCATGTAAAAGTCTCACGAAAAGAAGTGCTCTGGAATGGAATTCGACATTTTCAGGTGATAAATATCGATGTCACCGATCAACGGAATGCCGAAGAACAAATCCGAAAACTTTCCAAAGCGGTAGAGCAAAGCCCGGATGCCATATGTATCACGAATCCCGATGGAATCATTGAATACGTAAATCCCAGGACCATTCAGTTGACAGGGTTTTCAGCAGAAGAGCTGATAAATGAAAATGTAAGAATATTCAGTTCGGGAGAAAAGTCAAAAGAGGAATACGCTCAACTGTGGCAAACCATATTGTCGGGGAATATATGGATAGGCGAATTGCATAACAAGAAAAAAAACGGAGAACTTTACTGGGAATCTACCACCATTTCTCCGATTTTTGATACAACAGGACAAATAACACATTTCCTGGCGATAAAAGAAGATATCACTGAGCGAAAACGGTTAGATATTGCCTTGAATCATTCGGAGGAACAATTGCGTAAATTTGCTTCCCACTTGCTGAATGTGCGTGAAGATGAAAAAACGGCTTTAGCACGTGAAATACATGATGATCTGGGTCAGATATTAGTAGCACTTAAAATTGATACGGGATTGCTGAAAAACAAGGTTGTTAAATCGAATCCTTCTATTGATTCGGAAGAAATAACAGTCAAATTTGATAATATTGTAACCCTGATAGACGATACCATAAAAACAGCACGAAGAATCATGAATGGTCTGAGACCTGAAGTTCTTGAAATAAATGGGTTTGTGAGTGCAGCAACATCTTATCTTCGAGAATTTGAGGACAGGTATCATATAAATTGTGAATTTATCTCTGAAATTTCAGATATTGAAATGAATTTCCAACAATCCCTTGCTTTTTTCAGAATTCTTCAGGAAGCACTCAATAATGTAGCAAAACATTCCAAAGCCACGTTGGTTAAAATTAATCATAGTAACCGGTCCGGTAAATTAATCCTCGAAATCAGTGATAATGGGATAGGTTTTGACAAGAATATAAGTGGACGACAGGACTCTTATGGAATGATTGGCATGAAGGAAAGAGTCATTTTGCTGGACGGGGAGTTGGAAATAATCAGTGAAGTGGGTCATGGAACTTGTGTCAGAGTGAAGATTCCAGATATCCGTACATAGTAAATTTGAAAATGAAATGATTTGAAAATTTGAAAAGGACTCAATGATTTAGTTTATTAATCCGTTTAGAATAAATTAGTTTATAATTTTGTTGTTCTCTGTTTAGTATTAAATAAATAACATATATTTCGCGTCTTGAAAACGGGAAGTGTGATAGTCAACTCTCCACATTATAGAGTGTTTCTGAAGATAGCCCTGGCAAAAAAAGACTTATTGATTGATTAATATATTAAAACCATAGACCGTCCGGATAGAAGTCTCGGGACCGTTTTTTTTTATGGCTAAACTTATCCGATAGGACTGTATAATTAAAAAAAACTATAATTGTAGAATTTGTAAACAGTTTTTGATTTAAAAGCGTTTAAAATTTATCTGTAAGATATGGTTTTAAAATATTACTTTAATCTATTGTATAACGAAAAAAATCACATTAAATTTGTATAAAATACATCATTTATGCCAAAAGTGTTAGCTTACATTACTGCTAAAATTACCTGGATTTTCTTGTTTTGGGGAACTGACCTGAATGAAAACAGAGCGCACGTTCATGTAGGCAAAAGAGGTACTGACGAATTATGTAAAATCTGGCTTGAACCAACTTTAATTATCGAAAAAGGAGGCAGCCTCAATGCTAAACAACAAGTTCAGGTTTTAGAAATCGCACTTACTTACCGTGAGGAGTTGTTAAGGCAATGGAAATAATTTAAGAATGGTCAAAGATAAGATTGATAACTATCAAAAAATAGTATATGAAAAAAATAGAAGGGTATTGGGATTCTACCCCCAAAATAAAGAGTATATCCTTTCCGGTTCGTGGAAAGATGCGAGTAGATCTGAATGATGGAAGAATTATTGTTGTCCCACTGTCAGCATTCCCAAGTATACAGAAACTGCCAACACAGGAACGTGAGAAATGGTTCCTTATTGGAGGCGGGATATCCTTTGATAAAAGCAACGAAGGATTTCATATCGAACAGATACTTGGTAATTATTTCAATTACAGGCACGAAAAAGATACTGTAAATGCTTATAAAATAGAATTATAGAGATAAACTGACATAGTTTTAATGCTTTTCAAAAGCATACTGTAGAATTTGGTACAGTGAATTTTACAAAGTAACGTTGAAAATGGAAAAGACAGTTAACGGGAAATTGTAGGTGTGCGATAAGTACAAACACTAAAAATGTATGAAACAGGTAAAACATTTTAGTTTTTTAAGATGTTATAATTGAAGCAAGTTTGTATATTTGCAAGAGAATAAAACAAGATATCATTAAAAACTAAACCGTTATGATGCGAGAAAGTCTTATAAACAAAACTATAAAAACATTATCAAAACTTCCAAATGATAAGGTTAGGGAAGTATCTGACTTTACGGAATATGTTTTTAAAAAGTATGAAGAAGAAACTTTGCAACATGGAATTGAAAAGTTAGTAAGTGATTCAAATGCTTTTCAATTTTTGAATGACGAAGAAGATTTATATACAGTAAATGATATAATAGAAAAATACTGATGGAAAAAGGGGATATCATTCTTATCCCGTTTCCATTTACAGATTTAAAAGGAAACAAAAACAGACCTGCATTAGTACTGATATATAGTGATTTAGATATAACAATATCATTTATTTCTACTCAATTAAAATGGAAAGAAGAAACAGATATTCTGTTGAAGCCTACTAAAAATAATGGTATTAAAAAAGAATCTCTACTTCGACTTGCAAAAATTGCAACCGTAGATAAAAACCTGGCTTTGGGTAAAATAGGAAGACTGGAATCGAATGACTTAAAACAAGTGAATAAAAACTTAATCAAACTTCTCAAACTTGATTGACTCTGATAAAGGATACAACGGAACAGTGAAAAATACGAATGTGATTGATCTCCAACTTGAAGGCAAAACAACCGGATGGACTTTTTACATAGTATGAATGATTCAGTGGATAATCGCATAAATTCAACTCATTGACAGCATTAAAATAATAAGGGACATGCGAATGCCCTTATGAAGACCGTCCGGGTAGAAGTATCGGGACGGTTTTTTATTGATTAAAATCCCCAAAATACAGCATTTTTAGGTCTATTTAAAAAAATGAATAAAATGTTAGAAAGTTAAATAATAGTCCGTACATTTGATGCGGAGTTGACTGATTCAGTTTTTTAAAATACTAAAGATATAGGAGTTGTAATTGAAAAATACAAGTGAAAGGAAATACCTGTTTTTGATATGAATCGGTTTTAATAACCAACCGGGCACAATAAAATAAAGTTTGGTATTGAAACTCATAAAGAATAATCAGTTATAATCCGTTCAGGTGTTCAGTTCAAGTCTCCGTTTTGCTAAGTTCTATTCAATGGGTGCATATAATAAAACTTGAAGGAAAAAGGGGATAGGATAATGTTAATTTTCAAAAGTCTTGCAGTGACTTTTACTTCCCTCGTTTCTTTATGATGGGTTTATGGTCAATCGTTTATAACGATAAAAAAATAATAAATTAAAGTAACCGTTGGAAATGAAAAACCAAATACTCCCTTGTTAGGAAACGAGGGAGAGCTAGGTAAATCAAACTCCTTGTAACGAATATAACGGAATAATCACAACAGAGTAAGCTTTCATATTGTTATCATCATATATTTATACAAA
>Ga0302216_1000243_pt1 | contig 20828 bp, 5 predicted proteins | sample II_Fen_N3_2_FD_194575 | JGI IMG/M metagenome (GOLD analysis project Ga0302216, IMG submission 194575) | Peat permafrost microbial communities from Stordalen Mire near Abisko, Sweden - II_Fen_N3_2 | ecosystem: Environmental > Terrestrial > Soil > Wetlands > Permafrost | place: Sweden: Abisko...
AGCAGCATCTGCCCCAAAGGAATAATTTGACACGTCAACAAATTCATTATCTTGATTTTTCAAATACGCATGGATACCATTTTTCGCAGTTATCTGGATAGAAGCCGATCCTCTATCTATTACATTCTGCGGCACAGCTTCTACAGGCATTCCTGCATAATAAAAATTGATAGGGATTTTTTTCCACATTTTCAAGAATGAAAAATCCGTTTTTTGTGGTGCATGCTTCACAATAATCTGAGGGAAAAGCCATCCCGTATCTCTGCTACAGGCGATCATATCGATTCCGTTTTCATTCAAATTATCACCTTTTAGATTTACATAAGAGAACACATCGCCTAAGTTATCTACAGACGCGCTACCTTCAATTAGAGATGCAAAGCCGCCATACACCCCTTCACCAAGGAGGCTACTTAAATAAGTCCAAATTTTTCTTCCATATATGCCTTCAACCGTATCGATAACAGATTGAGCAGATACATTGGGAGAAACTTTATGACTTACCGACAAAGGTCCTTTTGAATAGCCATAGATTATCGACACTCCATTCCTTTTGTGACATTCATAAGTTCCTACGCCAATTGATGAAAACTTCCCGAAATTATTACACGCAATAGAATTCATCAAAACATCTCCATCAGCCCCAGAGATACTGTACACTGAAGCCAACTGCGGACTTAAAGAGAAATAATTAAACCACAATCCATCAGACACTTTTATTGAAATGGGTTGCACTTTACAATCAGATTCTGCACACATTTGTATGGGACCTTTTTTGTCCCCATATACCTTCCAAGGTGTCGATTGCTTCACACTATTTGTTAACCTGTAAAACAGGTAATATGGAGCACCTCCCTTTGCATCCCAGCTCATGTTGGCATAACCGGAATTAGAGATGATATTAGCGGTTTGGTACACGAGAGCATCGCCGGTACTCGCTTTCCCTACGACTGCCGAATTATCTATAATCTTTGTCGATGCTATAAATGCTTCAAACTTACAGCCTGCAACTCCAGAACCATCGGAATTTATTGCACTTACAACAGCAGAAGAAATACTGAATTGCGCAGAAATTTTTTGGTTTTCCGCCACAACTGAACTGACATTTATCGCATCACTAGAGCACAATCCACTGAAGCTGCCAGTAAATTCACAATACGTTGAACTCGTTGCATCCTGAGCGTGAAGGATACTTCCTCCAAGCAGAAGGACACCAGCAACTAAATTATGAATTGTGCTCATGCTTCCTACCTCACCTGTACCGTCGGAATCGTCTTAATCCCGTCCGATTCAATAACAATGCCTCGGTAGTCTGAGGAGACGGGGCGTCCCATCAGATCGACACGAGTCTTGGGAATAAATGTGTTGCGCAACTTCTTGACAGACGAAATTCCTGTCGTCGCGTCTTTCGTGTATTCAAATGATGCACTTTGTGTCGGATAGCCTGTCACGAAAGTGGCACTAATAGCCGTATCTCCACTATCGGCCGCCACAACTACATTAGCTGCATGATTGTCATACTGTATTATTCTCTGTGCAGGAAGGTGCACGATATACCCCGCACCATATGCCGCTTGAGAAATTTGGTTAACTTTAAAGTTCACCCCAGCAGGTAATGATTGCCAGACATCTGTTATGCCATCAAATCCAAAAGCACTTGGGGTTACTCCGAGACGACTTGAGAATCCAGTGTCTGGAGTTACAACTTTATATATTGGACTAGCAATATATGGCTGATTTTTATACAAGCCATTGTCATTCAAAAGTCCTGCATGATCATAGAGCAAATTGGCAAGCTCTACCGAATAGTCCGCCAATAGAGTTGCCTGGGAATATCCCAAGGAATCCATGGCTTGGGAAAACCATGGTGCTTCAGTCATACTTTTTGTATCCAGCCATACATGCCGGGAACGGTACTCCCAGATCTTCCGAATAGAGCTATCTCCAAAGACCTTAGCGAACTCACGCACGAAGGCATGGTTGCTGTAATAATGGCTGCTACCAGTCGCAAAGGCTCCCGAAAAACCACCGCTTACAAACTTCGGAAGGTACGTCCAATGGTGGTAGATCTCCGGATAAGCTCGAATCTCGAACCAAACCGCACACATTTCATGGAATGCGTATTGATAGCCATATTCATAACCAAACTCTATCGTATGGAAGAATTCGTGGGATACCGTGACCTTCCACCCCTTATAGATATCCGCTGCCGTAGAAAAATCGTAAAGAATACCGCTGGACACTTGTTTGCTGGAATCACGAATCGGCTTAGTGGAATTATAGATGAAATCATTTTCCAATAAAACCTCGCACCCAAGGCCTTTAGAATCCAGACTAGGGTCTGTAGACATGCCCATGGTCGCATCATTCCATGGCGATCCTTGGTTTGCCATTCCGACATCGGCAACTTCAATTGGCATTTTCCCCGTTGGGGTCGCCTGTTGATAATAAATCGTCGTCGACATGCCCGTTGGTGACTTGTACTTCAGCGTATCTACCGCCAAAGCCCAACTTCGCTCCGCATAGGCACCGATCGAATCGATGGCAACGGGAACGCCATTGCCATCCACTGTCGAAGAGCCATAGACGGCATTCTCTCCGCTCGTCTGATAGTAAATGGCAAAGTGAGTGGTCTCATACTTGTAGACCGTACCAGTGACGCTCGCGGCCCGCCCTGCAGCCAGCAGCTTTGCCTGAGCCGTGGCTCCCAACCCAAGGAATAAGGCCAAGGCGATCACCTTGCACACATTGTTCAGCTTGGTCATGTTCAATTCCCCCACTGCACTGCGTTGTTCAAAGGATGCGAATCCAGAATGCCCAGTTGGGCGGCTTCGGACGTTTCGGACCAGGCCTTCCATTGCGTTCCTGTAGGCACTTGGCTCATGAGGAAGGATACGTCTTCCCACTCTCCCGGATGCAAGATTCTGGTGGTGGCGCTGGTCGCGCGCAGCACGCCAGCTTGCGCCAGATGAATCGGGATGCCTGCCGGCACGTCCACAGTGCCTGCATTGGCGATCCGCAACGAGAACCCGTTGCCGGCAAGCAAGGCCTTGGGGGCCGAGACGGAGATGTCGGAGCAGCCACTTACCAAACGGGAGATGGCTGCCAAACTGGAAACGGTTCCCTGCCTGGCGCAGGAAGACGAACTCCACAGAAGCTCGCGTTGTCCAGACCAGACTTCCACGCAGGAAGACTTCACGGCAATGGAGTCGACCAGTCCTTCATCGGCAAGATCCAAGGCCTGGCTTGGAGCGCTGCCGCCGTCCCAAAGGCGTTGGCCGGTGCGCGACCAGATCTCGTTCCCGGCCACGATCTCGGGGATGCCGTCGCCCTGGACATCGCGCACGGAGATGTCAGAGAGGCTTGCCACGCTTGTCGAAGCGCTCCAAAGCGTATCGCCCCCTTGACGTGCCAGCCACAGACGCCCCGAGCCGAGCCACAGGAACTGAGCACTGTCCCGACCATCGATGATGGAATCGCCATTGCTGTCCCACAGACGAACACCCAAGGCCTGCGAGAGCCCAGGGAATAGGCCAGCGGCCACTGTAGGGGCGGTCAGAGAATCGGCAGAAGAAGTCCAAGTCGCCTTCAGACGACGCCGGCAAGGACTCGGACCGATGGCCACATGATCCCCGGCGTGGAATTCGGGAGCATACGCACCACCGTCGATCCAGGCGAAGAAGAGCTCTTCCGGGAAGCGACGCACCGTTCCCGAAACGGGGAACTCCAAGACGGCCGATTGTCCGGCTTCCAAGCGAGGAAGGGTCTGCACCCCTAAGGAGGAATCGGTGCCGGCATCGTACTGGTAGTTGCCATTGCCATCGCGGAACAGCACGGCACTGAGTCCGCTCGTGAAGGGCGTCGCCCCGTGATTCTTGATCGTGAGGCGCACCACGCCTTGGGTTGCCAACGTCACGGCATCCACCGTGACGCTGTCGGCATCCAGCAAGTCGGCCCGCAGATCGGAAAGGGTCCAGTGCTTGGAGATGACCACCGCCGCGCTCGAGCCGCTGGAGGAATCGACGGTCTCGACCACCTTGGTGTCGCCAAGACCCAGCACCGCGCTGCCCAACGATCCATAACGATCCAATCCAAGGGGGGAAGTCTCCCCCTCGGCTCCGCCTTGGCCACAGTGAAACGGCACGGAGCCAAGGCTACGCCTACCCCCTCTGCGGGGGGAGCCCCCCGCAACGCCCCCCGGAGTCTCTGCGGAATCTGCTCCCAGAAAGGGAGGTTGATATCGAAACAGACGCGTTCCGAAGGCAACACCATGCCACGACAATGGCAATGGGTATTTTCTTCGGTTTATCGCGCCGATTTCGGACACTCTTTAGTCTCCTTTAGGGGGCCTAGTCAGTGGTTTTGTTGTCCTGCGGACGCCGGGCGGGACAAACTAAGTGATAAATCACACCGAAACATTGTGCCGTTTATAAATGTATGCGCCTATGTCGCAATGATTATCAATTCAGCGCCGAAGCAGGTTTCGAAGAATATGATCCAAGGGATTAAAATACATTCGGATCAGGTTCTGGAACATCTAGGCACGTCCCAGAAGGATGCCACGTACATCCGCAACCAATTAAACTACAAATGCGATCAATAAATTGACCCATAATTTCTGATGAGCCATCCCTAGAGTCATACAAATACCCTATAGAATCATCAATCCAGAGCGCTATCTGTCCACACTGCATTGAATTATAGAATTTCATCGTCATGCCTTTATTTTTAATCATGAATAAATCACAATGCAAAGGCCAAGCATATAAACCCATATCACACCAAAATGGTTTGTCAGTTTTATATTTTTTATTCATAAAAGAATCTATAGCCTCTTTAATCGGTTTGGCTATGTGGACTTTCTTATACTTTCCCTTGACATCAGATGCGCGTCCATTGGATTCATCGCAAAGATAAAATTTCGAGCCATCTATAGGCTTATATAATTCGACGCTCTGGTCTTTAGCACTCACGCCCATCATGATCATCACAAAAAAAGGTACGTTAAACATCTATCTTGCTTCTACAGGGCTCATATCATCAGGAATCGAGTAATTATCATAATCACAAACGATTGCACCGCCTTTATATGTGCATTTTGTCATTTTCACATTTTTCCATTCTCCCGCCTTTAATTCTCCAGGCTTATCTTTAGAAAAAAGAAAGCGGCCAATATATTCTTCATATGCCTTTAAGATATTTTTTTTTGAAAAATCCCTCTCGGGATTAGCACTAAAGTATCGCACATACTTGGCATCATCCATACATTTTCGGATATCAGCATTCAAACACCTCGAGTGAAGATACTGTGTATCTCCATATGTTGGGATTCTCCATAGCTTGCTTGCTTTTTCAATAAATGATTCGCCATAAAAGACTGGCTTTGCAGTTTCACAAGCATACGCAGTAAAGGCGGCGAGTGAATCAAATAGCGTCGCAGCAATTTCACAGTCACTACCCAGCGTCATTAATCCATCCTGAGTCGGACTCCAACATCCAGGAGTCTTCCCTTTGTCATCGCTATGATTACAATCATCATAACTTTTATACTCCTTATTTCGTGCAGCCACCATACCAAGCATAATTGAAGAATTATTGCCATGGCCAAAGTATATCATACCTCGTATGCCACTAGGATACGCATCCATCGCAGTCCCACACAAACTATCACGTTTTCCGGACGAATTATATGGAGCACCATTTAGGCACCGAATAAAAGTAGCTCCATTAACGCCCCACACATCATAGGTTATGCTAGATGAAACATAGTGAGAATCTGGTTCAAAATAAGGCTTATGAGGAGTGAGAGGACGTAGACCATCACTTTGCTTTTGAGCAGATAGCAAATGTGGTTCATACCCGGAATCAATTTTCTTTTCCATCATCTTTATGGCGTTTAGATAAGCAAATTTGATTGTATATGTTGCTCTATTTATATCCGTTCCAACCATCACATATTGCACACCTCTAAGAGTTCTTCCTTGAAGAGGGACCAATACGGTGTCAGCAGAATCTATCACCTTCAACAGAGATGAAAAACTATAGTTTCTCTTAGCTGATGAATCAAGCGAGAGAGTAAGCCTATTCCCGGATAGTACAAAAGAACTACTAGTGATTTTCTTTAATGAATCTTGACGCACCAATGATATCGTGGTTGGTTTATGCATTACATTAAATGATAGCCGCTTTGAGGCTCCCGCATGGATATAAAGGGTATCTGTCATTTTTCCAAAATAGAGAGGATCTTTCTCTGTCCCAGATATCCGTTCATACTTTCCTTGCCGATACGTCACATCCTCTACTAGGAACGACGACACGTCAGATCCCCCATGAACAGATATGTGTCCGTCAATTAGAATACTCCCTGCACCATTAACCTTAGTAGCAGCATCAAGCATCGCCCAAAATCCATTTTTCTGGAGATTTACAAAGGTATCGCTTGATGTTGTGATTCCAAAGTCAGCCTTATTGATGGCATGTAAATTCCAATCATCAGATAAGAAAGCCAAGCGATACCCTCCCGTGGTATTGACGCCTGCTACGAATACGTCACGTCCAACGAGCGCCGCATTTGAAGCATTTACAAGGCTCCCATCATAATAATATGCCACCGTTATTTTCTTGGCCACTCCTGGATAGATCGCAGAAGGATTATCCGCAACATTCTTCACAATGAATCTAGGATACAGCCAGCCCTTATTTCGCCCAGCAATCCCCAGCCCATCTGTGCGAGAGGCTCCCAAGATGTCGCTAAGGCTTGCAAGTTTGTCGTATCGCAGATACATATCTGCTGCAAGGTCTTTCAAATTATCGATAGATGCACCTTGATCGATAACGGCAGCAACTAAAGATTTATCTTTCAGTACATTATAGAGAATACCAGCACCAAAAGCAGGTATGCCAAAATTACTTGTTGTTTTAGTACTTATCTTTGAAAGATGATCTTCAGAGTTGGAAATATCTAGAAAGACTTTACGATTTCCATCAGCATAGCAAGATGTTGTTCCTGAGTTCAGTTCAACTTCTGCAGAAACAGCATCATCTTTGCAGCTAAACGTCGATAAGGTAATCGTCTTATCATCAGAAATTAAATCATACGATGACAAGCTATCATTGGATATGGATAAACGATTAATATAAGCATTATCCGCTACCTTTATCGACAGTCTTTCATCCCCGCATACATCGTGTAAGCAGATGCTAACAGGAATGCCTCCATTCTGATAAATCTTCCAAGGAGTACTTTGCCAAAAGTCACCGCTTTTCGATATAAGGCGGTAGAATATATAATAGGGGGATCGATTATCTGAGCTAAAAGTGAACACAGCGCTTTTAGTTGGTGATTGCAAGACCACTTTCTCTACAATAAATTTAGAAACCCCTGATTTAGGATCATCCAAAAAGATACTTGAATCAAGGAATTTCGAATTAGATGCAATCACTTCGATTTTGGGAACTACATAATTAACATCATCATATATACCTGATGAAACATTGAACGAAAATGAGGCTGTCCCTGAGCTTGAGTTAACTACGGGGGCTGTCATTTGAATCGCATCACTAGAGCACAATCCACTGAAGCTGCCAGTAAATTCACAATACGTTGAACTCGCGGCATCCTGAGCGTGAAGGATACTTCCTCCAAGCAGAAGGGCACCAGCAACTAAATTGTGAATTGTGCTCATGCTTTCTACCTCACCTGTACCGTCGGAATCGTCTTAATCCCGTCCGATTCAATAACAATGCCTCGGTAATCCGAAGAGACAGGGCGTCCCATCAGATCGACACGAGTCTTGGGAATAAATGCGTTACGCATTTTTTTCGAAGAAGAAATTCCAGTTACGGCATTGTATGTGAATTCTGTGGTAACCATTTGATTCGGCATTCCCGTGACATAAAATGTCGAAATTGCAGTATCGCCACCATTAATCGGAAAGACAACATTTCGCCCTCGACAATCGTATTGCTCAATATTATGAGAAGGGAGACGAGTGATAAATCCATTGCACGCAGTATTGGATGATAGAGAATCGATCATTAAATGCATACCCACATGAATCGAATTCCAGGAATAGGTATAGCCACTAAATCCAAAATACTCTTGTTCCATTTGGCTACGATCTGTAATTCCTGTATCTGGACTTCCCCTATGAAACAATGGTGATTGCGCATACGGCTGGTTGACATATAACCCATTGTCATTCAAAAGTCCGGCATGATCATAGAGCAAGTTGGCAAGTTCTACCGAATAATCTGCCAATAGAGTTGCCTGGGAATACCCCAAGGAATCCATGGCTTGGGAAAACCATGGAGCCTCCGTCATACTTCCAGTATCCAACCATACATGCCGGGAGCGATACTCCCAGATCTTCCGGATGGAACTATCTCCAAAGACCTTAGCAAATTCACGCACAAAGGCATGATTGCTGTAATAATGGCTGCTACCGGTTGCAAAGGCGCCCGAAAAGCCACCGCTTACAAACTTCGGAAGATACGTCCAATGGTGGTAGATCTCTGGATAGGCACGAATCTCGAACCAAACCGCACACATCTCGTGAAATGAATACTGATAGGAATACTCATAGCCAAACTCTACCGTATGGAAAAATTCATGAGATACCGTAACCTTCCACCCCTTGTAGATATCCGCTGCTGTGGAAAAATCGTAAAGAATGCCGCTGGACACTTGTGTGCTGGAATCGCGAATCGGCTTTGTGGAATTATAGATGAAATCATTTTCTATCACCATATCGCAGCCAAGACCATTGGGATCTGAACTCGGGTCTGAAGTCAATCCCATCCATGGGTAATTGTATGGCGCTCCAGAAGCAGCAACCCCAACATCCCCAACCTCAATCGGCATTTTCCCCGTTGGAACGGTTTGCTCATATAGAATCGTTTTAGCAACACCGACTGGCGACTTGTACTTCAGCGTATCCACTGCCAAAGCCCAACTTCGCTCCGCATAGGCACCGATCGAATCAATGGCGACGGGAACACCGTTGCCATCCACAGTCGAGGAGCCATAGACGGCATTCTCGCCGCTTGTCTGATAGTAAATGGCAAAGTGTGCGGTCTCATACGTGTAGACCGTGCCAGTGACGCTCGCGGCCCGCCCTGCAGCCAGCAGCTTTGCCTGAGCCGTGGCTCCCAATCCAAGGAATAAGGCCAAGGCGATCACCTTGCACACATTGTTCAGCTTGGTCATTTTCAATTCCCCCACTGCACTGCGTTGTTCAAAGGATGCGAATCCAGAATGCCCAGTTGGGCGGCTTCGGACGTTTCGGACCAGGCCTTCCATTGCGTTCCTGTAGGCACTTGGCTCATGAGGAAGGATACGTCTTCCCACTCTCCCGGATGCAAGATTCTGGTGGTGGCGCTGGTCGCGCGCAGCACGCCAGCTTGCGCCAGATGAATCGGGATGCCTGCCGGCACGTCCACAGTGCCTGCATTGGCGATCCGCAACGAGAACCCGTTGCCGGCAAGCAAGGCCTTGGGGGCCGAGACGGAGATGTCGGAGCAGCCACTTACCAAACGGGAGATGGCTGCCAAACTGGAAACGGTTCCCTGCCTGGCGCAGGAAGACGAACTCCACAGAAGCTCGCGTTGTCCAGACCAGACTTCCACGCAGGAAGACTTCACGGCAATGGAGTCGACCAGTCCTTCATCGGCAAGATCCAAGGCCTGGCTTGGAGCGCTGCCGCCGTCCCAAAGGCGTTGGCCGGTGCGCGACCAGATCTCGTTCCCGGCCACGATCTCGGGGATGCCGTCGCCCTGGACATCGCGCACGGAGATGTCAGAGAGGCTTGCCACGCTTGTCGAAGCGCTCCAAAGCGTATCGCCCCCTTGACGTGCCAGCCACAGACGCCCCGAGCCGAGCCACAGGAACTGAGCACTGTCCCGACCATCGATGATGGAATCGCCATTGCTGTCCCACAGACGAACACCCAAGGCCTGCGAGAGCCCAGGGAATAGGCCAGCGGCCACTGTAGGGGCGGTCAGAGAATCGGCAGAAGAAGTCCAAGTCGCCTTCAGACGACGCCGGCAAGGACTCGGACCGATGGCCACATGATCCCCGGCGTGGAATTCGGGAGCATACGCACCACCGTCGATCCAGGCGAAGAAGAGCTCTTCCGGGAAGCGACGCACCGTTCCCGAAACGGGGAACTCCAAGACGGCCGATTGTCCGGCTTCCAAGCGAGGAAGGGTCTGCACCCCTAAGGAGGAATCGGTGCCGGCATCGTACTGGTAGTTGCCATTGCCATCGCGGAACAGCACGGCACTGAGTCCGCTCGTGAAGGGCGTCGCCCCGTGATTCTTGATCGTGAGGCGCACCACGCCTTGGGTTGCCAACGTCACGGCATCCACCGTGACGCTGTCGGCATCCAGCAAGTCGGCCCGCAGATCGGAAAGCGTCCAGTGCTTGGAGATGACCACCGCAGCGCTCGAGCCGCTGGAGGAATCGACGGTCTCGACCACCTTGGTGTCGCCAAGCCCCAGCACCGCGCTGCCCAACTGTTCTCCCCAGCCCGAGCTGGAGGTCAGGCGCAACTGATGCTGGTCGCTATGCACATCCAACGCCGCCGCCGGTTCCAGATCCAGGTTCTGGACCATGTGCAGCCCACCGACAGCCTTGCGCCCGCCGCCCAAGGCATGCACACGCACCTCGCCCAAGAGCCAGGAAGGCGGAGTGTTGACGATGTCTTGGAACCAGGAGAAGAACTTTGCGCAGGTATTGGGGTCCAGGACCTGCGTCAAATCGGTCGTATGGACACCTGCGGTCAAGACACGGCTCCAGACAGGCCATTCCCCATCCGAAGTCTGAACGGTCCCTGAAGAGGTCCATCCTTCGATGCTGGACACTCCGGCTTCGGGGGCAATGGCCAACCACTGAGTAGAGGCTCGTCCCAAGGTCACCTCCCAACTGCGCGTCTGGCAATCGCGAGGCGTCTCGATCACCGTCGTCCCGGGAAGGCTGCTCACGGAAACCGTGTCGCCGCTGGAAAGAACGATCTTGGTGCCGCTCCCAGAGCGAATCGTATCTGTGCGCACCGTCGAGCTGGTCTTGACAATCGCCGTGGACGTTCCCGAGGCCACGAAGACCAAGACAGGATCGGCGCTGCTGCTCCAAGTCAGAACCCCCAGTACTGCCGAGGAGGTCGGATACAAAAGATGCAAGGTGACGGACTGACCGGTCGAGGCGTTGACCGCCACCATGGAGATTCCGCTGGAGGCCCAGCCATGGGACAGCAACGAGTCCATGAGACTCCCGGTCGGCAGAACGATCCACACCAGCCCAGGACCGGACAAGTTGACGGTCTTGGCTCCTGAAGCGAGCGTCGTGGACTTGAGCAATACGGCGGAGTCTAGCACCGTAGGAACTTTCTGCAAGATCCATCCGTCAGCGGTATCACCAACCTGGAACGGCGTCTGGGAACTGGCTCTGTCGGGCAGCAAGCGCAAGATCCAGGCATTGCCCTGAAGATTCCCGGAAGCACTGCCATGGCGCGGGCCAGGAGTGAACACGTCTCCGGCAGCCGACATACGGCACCAGAGCGCAAGCCCATTGACATTCCAAGCCGTACTGCGAGTCCAGCCAGCTAACCCGGTCCAGCCGCTGTCTTGCACCAAGCAGACTTCGGCGCTTTGGGCGCTCTGCCAGTATCCGCCATAGCTGCTCGTGTCGGCACGTCGGGCCGCCTGCCCTTGCACCAAAAGGGCGCCCGCCAAGGCGGTGGGGAACGTCACGACGGAGTCTTCGCGATCCCCCCACAAACGCGCCCCCTGAGACAACCCAACCGTATCCAATGCCGCTCCTGAAAACCCTTGCAGCACCGGCCGCGTGCCGGCCACGGTCGAGTCGGGATTCCAAAGCGCCCCATGCGAGCGTTCCGATTCCCACCGCAAGCGCAAGCCTTGGGGAGTCTCGGGAACAGGCTTCCAATCGAGCCACCAAGCCCCCGAAGCGATGCGAACGGTATTGGCGGGCATCCCCGAATGCGTCCCGACATGCAGGGAGCCGGCCCCTACCGGGCGACCGTCCAGAGAAAGGATGCCTTCGCCGCTGCGGGAACTCCAAGTGAGACCCAACAAATGATCAGTAGCGGTATCGAGCGCCTGAGCGACGCTGCGCACCGTATCCGAACCCCAACTCCACGTCAGGGTGCCTTGCGAATCGGTGACCAGGATGTGGTCGTTGTTGCGGAACAAGGTATCGGCCCTGCCATGCCAATGGAACCAATAACCCATGGAATAGCCATTGCCGTCCGTTCCAGGCAAGGCAAGCGTATCCTTGGGCAAGACAGAGAACACCTCGCCAGCAATTGTCGGCAACGGACGAGCCGTGGTATCCCCTGCCCAGAGCTGGACGGGAAGATCGCTACCAGGAACCAAGGAAGGAATCCGAACGCGGCAGACGAAATTCTTCCCTGCGGAGTCGTAGTTCAATACCTGCTGCGAAAGCACAGCTCCTTGGGCGTCCCGCACCACCGGTGCCTGCACACTCCAGCGCGCCAACTGCGCTCCCTGACGACGCAAGGTCACGACAGCTCCCGCCTCGGTGCTATCCAAGAGGCGCCGCAAGCGAGTGCCAGGGATGGAAAGCGTGGAAGAACTCCAGCCATAGCCGGAAGCTCCACGGAGAGAAACGTTCCACAACTGCTCGCCACCGTAAAGGGTGGTGTCGGTGCGCCCATGCAGTCCCCAGACGGGGCGGACATGGAGCATTCCCGAAATGGAGGCCCCCACGGTCCATCCGGCATCCGGACAAGCCGCCCAAGCAGCATCGTTCCAACGGCATTGGAGGGAGAGGGAGGAGGCCCCGGCCTTGGAAAGAACCGGAGACGGGGCACTGGAAACGTAGAGACGAGTCCCGGACAGCAACGAATCTCGTGCCGCCAAGGCTCGGCCCGCAGAGGTGCGAACCGACAGAGCTACCGGGGCTTCGACGAAGAAGACCGTATCCACAATTTGGCTCACCTTGTTGGTGATCCGCATATGGATGTAATCGGTCTTGGCAACACTGATCCAATTCGTATCGCCCTGCACAGGGCTCACAGGATTGTAACTGTCTGGAACTCCCAAGTTCCAGACCATGGATTCATCGGAGGTCAGCCCATGCACGCGGAAACGCCCAGATGCCACCTCAATGCGATATCCACTTCCTGAGCCAGTTCGAGAACTCAACAGGTTGAAGACGGAACTCCACTGCCTGCCTTGGCATTTTTGCGCGGCTCCAGTGTCATTTTCTGGAATCTCAATTTTCAAAGTGATTGCTGATCCACTCGCACTATCCAAAGATTCTGGCAATTTGAATCTGAGGCCATCTGCCATTGGGACATAGGCTACAATATCTGTGTCCGTCCCATGAAGAACCAAGACGTTGAACTGGCGATGGTTGTAGTTGTGAATTTCAGAAAACTGTGCAAAGACGGAATCGCCTACGTGGAGCTGCTTGGGATAGAAGCCGTTGAAATCCATGGCCCAAGCATAATGAGCAACATTCACAGGCAATGAAGACTCCAAACACGCGATTGAATTTGGTGTCTTCACAAACTCAATCGTCCACGGAGACGATTCCACCGTTCCTTGGGGGCCACGATTCACCACGGTCATCTGAATCTCTTCCGTGTCCTTGCCAAGCGCAAACGTCCGTCCCCGCCAAGGTATAACTAGGGTGGAATCGAAGGTGGTCAAGGTGTCTGCACCGGGAATAACTAAGGTATCCAGCAGCACGCCCTCCTTGGTCGTGAAGCGGACCTGAGGACGCATTCCGCCATTTCCCCACAGCCTAGTTGCCCGGAAGGTCAGGTCTTGTGTGGTTCCATTCAGCAGATACGGTGTCTCCACCACATCGATCGAAGGCTTGGGAAGCGTCACCTGCACAGGAATTTCCAGCTTCGCGGCAGCACCTGCGGCCCTCCGCCCTTCGTTCCAACCGGTGACCTGCAAATAGTACAGCCCGAACGGCGTGGCACGCTGGAGGAATTCGCCCTCCGCGCAACTGCGGAAGGTCGTGTCCTTCACGGGTTTCTTGGCGGAATCCCGCAAAGAATCACCCAAAATGGAGGCACAGGGAACATCGCGGCTCAAAGGTGAAATCGCCAAGGAGATGGTGTCCGTGACCTGGGAAACATGCCATGCCAAGACATTTCCACCGACCGAAGGCAGGAACGTCGCGGTGTCGCCAATGGGCTTTTTTAAGGAATCGAGCCATTGCAGTTCCAAGCTCGCGTAATCGGTAGCTGGGCACAAGGCCGTGGTGTCGGACTGGAAGGCTCCATGCGCTACCAGCAAGGTCAGGTTGTCGGTCGAACCGCGCGGAATGCGGCGCGCTGTGTCGGAATTGTCTTTCCGGACCATCGTCAAACGATTGGTCGTGTCGTCCACTCCAGGCGTCCCCAGAAGAAGATCACCGGTCCAACTCACCGCCAAGTCATTGCGCTTGGAAAGCGTCGTGACCGAATCGTCGTCAGAAAGCGTATACGGCAAAACGCGCAAGGTCTTCGGCGGAGAGAAGAACCACGTCGGATTGGTCGCCGTATCCAAGATTGCCGCTTCTTCATTGGTAGACGCCGTATCATAGGAATGCTTCGACATGAGAGAAGAGTCTGGAACATCGATCGACCAGTGATCTGTGGCTCCGACCTGGAAGTCCGTGCTGTCAAGCGTACCCGTAGAATTCGTGAATATCCACCGGATGGCATACCCTCCCAAATCGGGATTGGCATGCGTCTTCCATCGCAAGGACACGCGCCGACGCTCATCCGCACCAGGGTGCATCGTGCTGTCAAGCGCAGAGGTGTAGACGGTCAGAGCCTGCACCGGAAGCAACGGACGACTGTTCTTCCATACAAAGAACGAATCGCTGGGGGTCAAATCGACACGCGAAAGCTCCACCACATCTGTCGAACTGTCTTCAGGAATGACCTTGCCGTCCTGAAGCAGGTTGACCGCCTCAATGCTCGCCTGAAGCCTGTAGGTACCGCTGCTCCAAGCCGCATGGCTCCATTGGCAATTGTTCAACGTCAAGGTGCCGCTCGCGGTGTCTGCCACGGCGCAAGCATTGCCAACCAAGGAAAGTGCCCCTGCAGGTTGCCCCGTGAATTCCTCCAGCGGAAGTTCCATGGCGGCCCCGCTATCGGATTGGATGCTTCCTTGCTTCAGCTCCTTGCGCATCAGATAGAAGTTCAAGCGATTCTTCTGGCTCAACAAGGTCTGTGACGTGCCATCGGCATTCTTATTGAGAGCCTTTTCCGTGGAATTCAAGCTTCTCTGAATCGTGCGCGGCATCGCATGAAAATGTTGGATGGTCCCGGAAATGCAGATGGTGGAATCCGAGCACGCCCGAGCCGTAAGATTCTCCGTGCTGGGCGGCACAAGTCCGATGATGAACTGCTCGTCTCCCCAACTCTTGGAGATGGAAGCGCTAGTATCGATCTCAGAAGAAGTTGCCGAAGTGCCCGCCTTGAGAGGAGCGATGAAATAGACTCTTCCCGTATGGTTGTAATTGTTCCAAGTCAAACGGTGAAAATTGAGGCTATCCTCGCGTTCGACACCCGTCGAATCAAAGGAATCATCCAAGTTGATTCCCATAACAGTCTTGGTGACTGTATTCACCGTAACGTTACTTGCATTCACCAAATGAAGCTGTTGTCCCCTCCAATCGGTTCCTTCAGCCGAGGCCACCATGGCCGTAATCAATTCATCCCCCTGCAAGTCCACTCCAAGCGGCAAGATGGCGTAGTCGCTAGTACTAAGAGGCGTCAGGCTGCTTCCACTTGGGGTCGCAAGCTTGTAGCGCCCAATGTCTCCCAATCGGAAGGAGCCATCCACATACCCCAATCCCCAAGTCCGCCCCAAAAGCCGCACGCCGGTCGTGAATCCATTGGATCCATTCTTGAAACGTCCAAAACGCGTCACGAACGGTCCAAAAAGACTCCGATGGCGCGGATACTTGAACCAGCGGCAATGAATGATCGCACCGCGATTCAAGCCCACACTGGCATCGGCTTCGGCGGCCATGTTCTTGCCATGGTCATCCGACCAAATATCGATGTAGAAATCGCCTTTTGCCCAAAGTGTGGTGTGCAATTCAAGGCCGAACTGGCCATGGAAAATGCTTCCATTGCCATAAAGCGCTGCACACGCGGAAGCATCCGCTTCGCCTTGCATCAGACTGAATGTTCCATCGATTCCGAAATCCAACTTATTCAGTTGCATCCAAAATCCTGTAACGCCATTCAAAACCGACGGATCCTGAGCTTGCACAAAGATTGCAAATTCAAATTTCATGCCATTTGGTAAAGACATGATTCCGCAATTTTGGGCACATTCCGGCACATAACTACCATCATAGAAAGCCCCCTTCAAGCCTGCCATATAAAGGCCTGTCGTGCCAAGAGGAACAGGAGAATTCTTCATTTCTAGGGTCAGTGCCGCCTTGCAGATACCGGTGCGACAATCCTTGGAATCAGGTTTCTTCAAAGCCATTTCAACGTCAATGCCACTTACCAAGCCGGGAAGCCCTAGGCTGGCACTTCCTTCAAAGACCCAAGAATCTTTAGTACCTCTTACACTATCTCCCTCCACAAACCTCAGATTGAGTTTGGCACCTTGGAACTTGATCGCAGGCGTCAGTTCAATGGATGGCACCGGAATATGGAGGCCCTTCAGATTGCCGCGGGCATGGATATACGGTTCCTCACCATCAAGGCGCACAGCAAAATTGGTGGGATACGTTTCGCCGCCCAAGGTAGGGGGCAGTTTGACACGAATGTCATCAAAAGCAATGCCGGGTTTATGCGAATCGAACAGGGGCAGGATGTTCAACTTAGACCAGACCTCAACCCCCACGTAAGGAATCTCAAGATGGAGCTGATCTATCGAATCAAGTCCAATTGGCTCAACACGCGTTACAGAGAGATTATTCGCATAACTTAGTCCAATGACGCGCAGCCCCAATGTATCGGGAGCACGTGGAATATAATCCTTCACCTTACCCAAACTCACGGTAAGCGTATCCACGCCAACCGAAACGCCATCACCTCCATTCGATACGCGAATTCCCATCGCCTCAGCCTTCAGAGAAGCAATCGTACAACTCATATTCCCCGCAAAGGACCAGTCCAATTTCCACTTTGTCGGGCTCTTATAGATGGGACTGGAAAAACTGGCCGTTCCCGAATTTTTAGATGTGCATGTCCCGGTAGAAAAGCCAAACGTTGGTGTCGCAGAAATACCAAACCATTTTCGGGTGTTTCCAGCCGAAATAGTCGTATCCCACGCCCGAAGTCCAATCGTGGCAATTCCCAATGTGAATGGCCCATAACTAGTGGACTTATTCACACTATCAATAACGCTAACCGAATCAAGTTCCATTCCAGATGACGATACCGTAAATTTGATTCCAGCCTTTAGATCTAAGGAGCCAACTACAGGAAGTTCAGAGGACATAATATGCGCACTGTCTACGCTTATAGAAAGTTTTGAGCCATTAAAAGACAAATTAAGCGTTAGCCAAGGGCCAGAAGTTCCGCCATTGGCAATCCAAACCTTTCGTTCATCACCAATGCTGCCAATTGGATATATGGATATGTCATCCTTCTCCGTCACGCAGACAGATCCTTCAAGCTTGCCGTCCAGCCGAAACTTGATCTTTGCACTATTGCCACACCCAACACTGTAGACCTTGCTTCCAAGACGTATGCTGTCCATGGCCACAGCAAGAGCGGCAATCGTTTCCTTACTTTGCGTATTCGTAGAATCATTTTCCAAAGACACAGTGACTTGCTTATTCTTCTTGGGCAGCAGAACAAACCCTGGCAAGATTTCAAGGCTATCGAATTGCTTGGATCCGCTTCCTCGGAAGGCCGTAAAGGAAAGCTTCTCATTGGAATAACGCACACCAAGAGTATCAAGATGGAAATTCAGGCCACGCATTGCTGAAACAGGAAAGCTATCTGTCAGTTGCAGATTCCAATTACCGATCCCTACGTCAATAGCATCCTGATTAAGCAAGTGTGCTGAAATGGAATTTCCACCGGTATACAAATGAACATATTCAGGATTGCTTGAACCATCAGCATCTTCATTGCTAAACCACTTGCGAATTCTCTTCTTCGTGAGAGAAAGCGACAGCGGAATTCCCAAGGATCCGGTTTGAAGAGCCGTCAAGCGAGCGATTGGCGCACTCAAAGCGTTACTTGAGACATTCTTTGAAAGCTCAAAGCCCACATTGGTAAGAGGAAGCCGCCAACCAGCAATGCCGATCTTGTCAAAGAGCGACCCAAACTCAATGGTGGCAGGGCCAGAAACACGAGCATAAGCCGTGTCGGATTCGATGCCAGCCTCAAAGTCCAAGCGCTCAAGCAGAACGGATCCGAACGACTTAAATCCAGGAAGCGAAAGGTCGGTCCAATTCTCAGGCACCGCCACTCGCGACGCCACGGCCACGGGCATGCGATGCGAATTGAAGATCGCAGCATATACCCAAGTGGAAGGATCGCTCGATTGCAAGGATGTTGTACTTGGCCAGAACTGCAATTTTACGCTCGGCTTGAGCAAACGCACGTAGATATCATTGTTTCCACGCATCAACTGATATGCCGAAGCCTGGAAAGGAATCCAAGGAAGCCCCGCGACATAGACCGGCGGCAGCAGGGCATTATTTGCCGAAACAGCTCCACTTGCCTGTACCGACTGAAGCCCAAACCATTCGTTGAGCCCCAAACTCACATCGGAGACCGTCTGCGAGCTGAAAGTCCCCGGAAAATCGCCAGAAGCTTCCGTAAAGAAGCTATCCAAAATGCCTGAGACACCTGTCGTGGTCACCGATAGATCCTGATCCAAGAAGGATAAGGTTAATGTTCCCGAAAGAGAAACGCCACCGGCTCGCGCCTCAAAGCTCTGGGTATCGGCCACGAAAGCGTATTCTCCAGGCCCAAACACCAGCGAAGAAATCGGCATACGAATCGTGTCGGTGTCTTGGGATTGCCCATTGATCTTCGTGTACCTGAAATTCCCGGCAGGCTGCGGGATGTTCATCGTCATCGCATTATTGGCATTTTGTGGCGTGAGAGCAAAGCCGTAGCCTACATAGCTGGAATAATCCCAGCCGGAGTGTCCTGAAAGCACATCCAGCGAATCGAATATGATCGACTTCTTGCTGCTGGACTGCGCCGAACCCAACAGCACCGGCATGCCGGACATGGTTCCTTTGACGCTGGCGATGTGAGCCCCCGAAAAGCCCGAGATTTTCTGACGCGTCGTCGAATCCCCCGACGAATCTCCGGGGAAGACCTTGCCTTGCGGCAAAAGCAGATCGAAATTGCGAAGGACGACGCCCGAGGAATCGAACTTGTAGGCATGTACATCATAGCCCCATAACGAGGCCCCACTGAAATTGCGCAGCGAGGTGCGCGTCACGACGGCACTGTCCTTGGCAAGGTATCCCGTTCCCGATGCCCAATCGAGATGATAAGGCAACGGCAAGGAATCATAGGCCGATCCCATCCAGGAATCCGGCCCAGCGGTCTCCAAGACAACATCAAACACCAAGAATGGGCCGGCATTGTCAGTGCATCCGGATGCGGTCATGTGCAAAACGCCATCTGACTGCGTCATGGACGTGCGGCAGCCTTCAATGCTGAAAGCATCCCCTGTATCGTGAGCGACCACGTTGCGGAACCAGAAACGATCCTTGAGAACGGAAAGGGTGTCGCGGATCCCGCCATCAATCAAGAATGCGGGCTGCGAACGCACCAAGCGCTTCTTGTCATCCAGAAGATGGGCGGATTCCACTTGGAATCCTTTCGCCGTGGTGAAAACCATGCCACTGACAGGAATCTCCCCCGTCCAAGGCCCAAGGCCCCATGGCATCGCAGAACTCTCGGTGCACGTGGAATCACCCCCCGAAAGGACGCATCGCTGGCTTTGGAACAGCCCCCCAGAAAGTCCCGTAATGGACCAGTTGGAAGTGGAAGTATCCAGCGAGACTTGAGCGCCATGCAAAACCAGATGATAGTGGACAGAATCCCCTTCCTTGCGGGCAAAGTTCTTGAGCTCAAGGTTGGAGAAGATGTTCGCGCCATCGGCCCAAGTCACAAGCGGATGGAAGAGAACTCCCTGGCTCGAATAATCCGAGAGGTTCCCAGATAGCTGCCCCGGAGCCGAGCCGGTGCGCACTCCAAAGCCCAAGGTCACAGACGGCCCCTTCTCTCCATTCACCTCGCCCCATACGACCAACTGATAATGCGACCCTGCGCTGAATTCGGCCTGATTTGACGGCCACGATGGAAGTCCCGCGATAGGCATATTCCATGTGGTATCCGAAAGACTGCTGGCTGTCAGGATTTCTTGCGTATCCGGAGCCGTCTTGAAACGGTCCACTTTGAGCAGCAGGCCCCGAACCGTTTGCGGAAGGGTTCCGGTCAAAAGGCTCGAGTCTTTCGCAATTCCAACGCTGAGCGCAGAATTGACCCAGCCGGTATTGTCCCATGGCGAAGGAAGCAAGCGCAGGGCAGCAATCTGAGTCTTCGTGGTCGGTGTCGTTTCTAACACCGTGAGAGTATCGGAACGGTTTCCCACTCGGTCTTGCGCCGCGATCTTGAAGGTGTGCGACACGCCGGAGGCGAGTCCTCCTGCTTGCACAAGAATGCTGTCGTAACCAGAAAATCCGAATCGGGAAAGCGAATCACCATGAAAGGACGTGTCAGGAGCGAGAGCCGAAGCCGGCTGCAGGAGGATTCCCTTCAGCGAAAAACCATCTTGATGCATGGCAATGCGCAAGGTGTTGAGTCCACTATGAAGGATGACCGGAGCCGACTGTC
>Ga0302216_1000250_pt1 | contig 20636 bp, 11 predicted proteins | sample II_Fen_N3_2_FD_194575 | JGI IMG/M metagenome (GOLD analysis project Ga0302216, IMG submission 194575) | Peat permafrost microbial communities from Stordalen Mire near Abisko, Sweden - II_Fen_N3_2 | ecosystem: Environmental > Terrestrial > Soil > Wetlands > Permafrost | place: Sweden: Abisko...
GTCGGAAAGGCCCAGGCCCCACTTGCCCAATTCCACCAGCAGGTTGTCGGTGCCGTTGCGGTAGAAGCCGTTGCGCAGTTCCTGGTAGCGCCCCTGGCCGTATTTCTCGGCCACCTCGGCCGCGCACAGCACGCCGCCGATGCTGTCACTCCAGCCGCAGGTGTCGGCGGTGATCGCCGCCAGTACGCGGCCCATGTCCGAGTACAGGCAGTGGCCGCGGGTGAGCTTGGCGGTGTGTTGGCATTTGAGGCTGTCGGGCAGGTTCAGGCGTTCGGTTTTTTCGTTGGCGTTGAGCAGGGTCAGGCTGACGTTGGCGCCGCCGCGAATATCGGTCAGGCGCAGCAGTTGGCCGCGCTTGAGCACGAAGGAGCGGTGGCCGCCGCCGGGGAGTATTTCTTCGGCGAACGGGGGGAACAGTTGAGTCGAATCGGTCATTGGGAAGTCGCTCCAAGTTCGGCGGCGAGCGCCTTGCGGCGTGCGCTGTTCAAAGGGATGTCGTAGGTGATGCGCGCGCCATAGGCGCCGGGGGCGTGGGGGTCGACGCGGACTTTGTCGAACACCAGCAGGCGCGTGCCGAGGCTGAAGCCTTCGCTGAGGTCGTGGGTGACCATGAACACCGTCAGCCGGGTTTCGCGCCACAGTTCCAGCAGCAACTGGTGCATGTCTTTGCGAATGCCCGGGTCGAGGGCGCCGAAGGGTTCGTCCAGCAGCAATACGCGCGGTTTCATGATCAAGGCCTGGGCGATGGCCAGGCGTTGTTGCATGCCGCCGGAGAGCTGCGCCGGGTACTTGTCGAGGGCGTGGCCGAGGCCGACTTTGTGCAGCAGCGCGGCGGCCTGTTCGCGGGCGGCTTTTTTGGCCTTGCCGAACAGCCGTCCCAGCAACGGCGAGCGCGGTAGCTCAAGGCCGAGGGCGACGTTGTCGAGCACGCTCAGGTGCGGGAACACCGAGTAGCGCTGGAACACCACGCCACGGCTGGCATCCGGCTCGCCGGCGAGCGGTTGGCCGTCCAGCAGGATCTGGCCCTTGCTCGCGGTTTCCTGGCCCAGCAGCAGGCGCAGAAACGTCGATTTGCCACAGCCCGAGGTGCCGACCAGCGTGCAAAACTCACCCTCAGCGACGTGCAGATTCAAACCCTCCAGCACCACCTGATCGCCATAGCGCTGCCACACATTGTTGACGCTGATAAAGCTCATGCCCGCGCTCCTTCGTACCAGGGGAACGCGCGCCGGGTCAGGGCCTTGAGGCCCCAGTCCATCAGCCAGGCGAGCAGGGTGATCCACACCACGTAGGGCAAGATCACGTCCATCGCCAGGTAGCGGCGCACCAGGAAGATCCGGTAACCCAAGCCGTCGGTGGAGGCGATGGCTTCGGCGGCGATCAGGAACAGCCACGCCGAGCCCAGCATCAGCCGCAGCGAGATCAGCAGGCGCGGCAGCAATTGCGGCAACACCACGCGCAGCATCAGGGTCCAGGTCGAGGCGCCGAGGGTCTGTGCCTTCACCAGCAGCTCGACCGGAATCTCGCGTGCGCGCTGTTCCAGGTCGCGGGCCAGGCACGGTGTGACGCCGATGACGATCAGCATCACCTTGGACAACTCCCCCAGGCCAAACACGATGAACAGAATCGGCAGGATCGCCAGCGGCGGCACCATCGACAGCACCGTCAGCAACGGCGACAACGGCGCGCCGAACAACGGCAACGTACCGGCGGCAATGCCCAGGCACAGACCGGCGAGGGCGCTGATGCCCAAGCCGAGCGCGAGGCGGCGCAAGCTCGACGCGCTGTCTTGCCACAGCACGTAGTCGCCGGTGCGGCTGTCGGCGCTGAACGCCAGGCGCTTGACCGCCTCGAACATTTGCCCGGCACTGGGCAGCAGTTTGTCGTTGGGGTTATCCGCCAGGCGCTCGGCCGAGCCCACGAAGTAGGCGAACAGCAGCAGGGCGAACGGCAGCAGCACCAACAGCAGGCGGCTGGAGCGGTCCGGGTGACGGTTGATCAGGCGCATGGCCGGGTCCTCTTACAGCGTGCCGTCGGCGGCCATCTGCACGTAGCGGGGGTCGAATTGCAGCTTGAGGTTGGCTTTGTCGCCGCTGGTCACGCCATTGGCGAAGCCCATGCCCACGGCGCTGGTGTCCTTGGCCCCTTCACCCAACAGGCCGTGTTGGAAGGAGAACTCGGCGACCTTGCGCATGGTCGCTGGCAACTGCGCGCTGGTGGCGAAGGCCAGGGCTTCTTTGGGTGTGGCGAACAACTTGGTGGTGTCCAGTTGCGACTGGAACCCCTTGAGGTCGGTGCCGGAGGCCTTGGCCATATGCTCCAGGGCTTCGCTGCTGGCGGCGCCTTTGGCGTTCATCAGCGCGACCACTTCAAACCAGGCGCCGGTGAGGGCTTTGCCCAGGGCCGGGTTGTCCTTGAGGGTCTGGGTGTTGACCACCATCATGTCCATGATTTCGCCGGGTACTTTGCTGGAGTCGAACACCTGGGTGACGCCGGGTTTGGCGTTGATCGCGGAGAGCATCGGGTTCCAGGTCGTCACCGCTTGCACCTGATCGGTGTTGAAGGCGGCGGCGATGTCGGCGTCGGAAGTGTTGACCACTTTCAGGTCTTTTTCGCTGAGGTCGGCCGACTCCAGCGCACGGGCCAACAGGTAGTGGGACACCGAGAGTTCCACCAGGTTGACGTTCATGCCCTTGAGATCGGCTACGGTCTTGCCGCTGCCTTTGAGCACCACGCCGTCGTTGCCGTTGGAGAAGTCGCTGACGACCAGCGCGGTGCTGTCGACGCCACCGGCGGCGGGGATGGTCAGGGCGTCCATGTTGGTCATGGTGCAGCCGTCGAACTGGCCGACGGTGTACTGGTTGATGGATTCGACGTAGTCATTGAGCTGTACCACGTCGATGGTGATGCCGTACTTCTTGGCCCACTTATCGAGGATGCCTTGGCTGCCGGCGTACTCCCATGGCATCCAGCCGGCATAGATCGTCCAGCACACGCTGAAGTGGTCTTTGGCGGCGGCTTGGGTCTGGACGCTCAGTAGAGCGGCAAAGGCGGCGGCGAGCAGGGCGGGTAAACGGATTGCGGGCATGGGGCTTCTCCAGTTGATCGAGGGCGAGCAGGAGCAACGCGGCACCGTGAACGGTGGCTTGTCTCCCGGGCTTTTATCCCGCCGTGTAACCTCAACTGGAGGTCGCCAACTCTCGGACCAGCCACTCGCGTTTCGCGAGCCGGAACCCTAGTCGGCCATTGCAAATTGTGGTGCCGCGAACCTGTGATGAATCCTGCACGTAAGAGGCAAAGCGAGAGTCGTGCCAAGTAGGACGCGGGCGTGTAGATCGCGGGTTTGCGCGAAACGCCCCACGCCTGAGTGCGGGCGGGTGCGTTGCACTGGTGCGTCGCCGCACTGCAATGAGGCGCTCGGTTTGTCCGAAACAGATGTTTCAGCCTGTGTCGAAATCGCACCAGTTTCGCTTTTTGATGTCAGATGTTTCGTCATCCAGCAAAAGCTGAATGCCGCTCCCCAGCGTCGCTGGCGGTGCTCTTTCGCGGTCCAGGAGGCCGCCATGTATCGACGACTGCTTCTTATCGCTGTGCTCGGTCTGTCCCTTTCTGCGTGCGTGCCCTATTACGATGGAGGCCCAGGTTATTACCGTTCCGAGGTCTATACCGCACCGGCCCCGGTGTATTACTACGGCGGCGGCCCGGCGTATCAATATCGGCGTGACTATTACCCGGCACCGCGTTACTACGCGCCCGCCCCGCGTTATTACCAGCCGGCGCCCCGCATGGGGTACCGGTCTTATCCAAACCAGGGCTGGGGTGATCGCTGGGGCAATGGCGGGCGTGGTCGCGGTGGCGATCATGGCGGAGGCCGCGGTGGCCATCGTTGACAGGTCTTGAAGACAAGCGGCGCAGGAAGCGCCGCTTTTTCGTAGCGTTTAGCGCTACTGTCAGATTTAACAGCTATTGTTTGGGGTTCTTGTGTATTTAACTGGGAGAGGCCGTTGCGCCTTTTCGATTGCCCAGTGAGCGAATGGAGCCCAGATGATCAGACAATTGGTGTGCGTTTTACTCCTGATGGTTGGTGGCGTTGCCCACGTGCAAGCGGAGCAAGGCTGCCCTTATCCCTCGGCAATCAAATATGTCGACGGCTACTTCCAGGCGACGGCTGGAACAGTGCTGTGGCAAAGCCCGAAGATCGGTCATCGGCAGTTTGTCGACCAGTTTATTGGCGCCATTTTTACCCCGGGCGGGGAGCAGGATCGGGACGGCGGCTATATCGACAAGTGCAGCTACCTCACCAACGAAGGGCAGAGGGTGGACTTGCGATACGGCAGATCGGGGGAGGTGGAGACGATGTCGCTGACCGGTACGTTGCATTGGCGCCTCGCCAGCGACCCCTTTGACCTGCCGGTGTATATCTGCCAGGACAGTCAGCCGGACAATTGTTCATTCACGGTTAAAAAGCCAAAAACCTGACTGTCAAAAGTAGGAAAAATCCGCAAGCGGATGGCGGCCTTCCCAGGCTTTATTGAAGTGGGCCTGCACCACGGCCTGCGGAATGGCATTGATATCCGGCCAATGCCAGTGAGGCTTCTGGTCTTTGTCGATCAACCGCGCGCGGACCCCTTCGCTGAATTCCGGGTGGCGGCAGCAGTTCAGGCTCAGGGTGTATTCCATCTGGAACACCTCGGCCAGCGACAGGTGGCGGGCGCGCTGGAGCTGTTCCCACACCAGGTGCGCGGTCAGCGGGCAGCCTTCGCTGAGGGTCGTGCCGGCGCGGCTGAACAACGGGTCTGCGTGGTCGCGCAACAGGCTCAAGGCACGCCAGGCACAGCGCACGTCACTGACATCCAGCCATTCATCGATCTGCGCTCGGCGTGGCAGCCATTGCGCCTCGGGTTGCTGGTCGACGGCTTCCTGGGCCAAGGCCTTGAGCAGGCTGTTGAGCTGCATCGCGGTCTGTTCCTGCCAGTTCAGTTGCAGCAGGCCTTCGAGCAGTTCGTCTTGCTGGTCCTCCCGCAGGAAACGGTCGGCCAGGCCCAAATCCAGCGCGTCGCGGCCGTTGATATGCGCGCCGGTAAGGCCGAGGAACAACCCCAGCTTGCCCGGCAGGCGCGACAGGAACCAACTGGCGCCCACGTCCGGGTACAGGCCGATGCTGATCTCGGGCATGGCCAAACGGCTGCTGGGGGTGACGATGCGCACCGATGCGCTTTGCAGCAAGCCCATGCCGCCGCCCAGCACATAGCCGTGGCCCCAGCAGATCAACGGTTTGGGGTAGGTGTGCAGGCGATAGTCGAGGCGGTATTCCGCAGCAAAAAACTGCGCGGCCAGGTCCGGCACCACGCCGGGTTGTTCGCGGCAGGCCTGGGCCAGGCTGCGCACTTCGCCGCCAGCGCAGAACGCTTTGGGCCCATTGCCGCGCAATAGCACGCAGACGATGTTCGGGTCTTTGGCCCAGACGTCCAGGCGTTCGCCCAGGGCCAGAATCATCGGCAGGGAGAGGGCGTTGAGGGACTTTTCGGCGTCCAGGCTGGCGATGCCGATGCGGGCGCCACCGCTGCCGGTCAGCTCTTCGAAGTGCAGGTTCATCGTGACCTCAATCGGTAAGGTGAAGGTTCAGTATGATCCCTTCATGGGAAAGCGCCGGTTGTGTGTCAGATCAATTGACAAGCGGGGTCGGCTTTCCTAGGGTTCGCCTCATTCTTTTTTACAAGACAAGTCAATCATGACCGAAGGCGACCGTATCAAACTCGAACCCAGCTGGAAACACGCCCTGCGCGATGAGTTCGAGCAGCCCTACATGACCCAGCTGCGTGAGTTCCTGCGCCAGGAGCACGCGGCCGGCAAGGAGATCTACCCGCCTGGCCCGTTGATCTTCAACGCCCTCAACTCCACGCCGCTGGACAAGGTCAAGGTGGTGATCCTCGGCCAGGACCCCTACCACGGCCCCGGCCAGGCCCACGGCCTGTGCTTCTCGGTGCAACCGGGCGTGCCGGCGCCGCCGTCGCTGGTCAATATCTATAAAGAGCTCAAGCGCGACCTGAACATCGACATCCCCAACCATGGCTGCCTGCAAAGCTGGGCCGACCAAGGCGTGTTGCTGCTCAACACCACCATGACCGTGGAACGCGCCAACGCCAACGCCCATGCGGGCAAGGGCTGGCAGTTCTTTACCGACCGGATTATCGAAGTCGTCAGCGAGCACCAGCCGCACCTGGTGTTCCTGTTGTGGGGCGCCCATGCGCAGAGCAAGCAGAAGCTGATCGATGCGACCAAGCACCTGGTGCTGACGTCGGTACACCCGTCGCCGTTGTCGGCGTATCGCGGGTTTCTGGGCTGCGGGCATTTCAGCCGCACCAACAAGTTTCTTGAGCAGAATGGCGAGACGCCTATCGAGTGGCGGCTGCCGCCGGTCTAATCATTAGGGCAACCTGTTACTTTCGACAGTATCCAGAGGGTGTTTTTGCGCATTAAATGATCCACCTGGCCTTGTCGGTTGGGTGCGCTCCAGTCGGTGGTCAATGGCCAGTCATTGATCAATTTCACTAGGAGAGTGGACATGCCCAAGAACAAAGCCCCAACCCCTCGCATGCTGGATGCGCCCTGGATTCCAGCAGCCCTGCCATTGCTGGATGATGAAGTGGCTTACAAGATACACCGGTTGGATCAACTCGCCCCGTTGGCAGTGGAAGTGGCTGTACTTTGGCCAGGTGTAGATCTGCTTGACCCAGGTGAGGTGACACGTATTACCTGGCTATGGGATAACCAGCCGGTCGGCGATGTGAAGCAATTGGAAGCCCCCTATAATGAACTTGATTTACCGAAAGTGGCTACCGAGATACCGATCATCCTTCTGGACGTGCCCGGCTTGCACATTTTGCAATACATCGTTGAGCTGGTCCCTGGCAACGATGCGGACCCTTCATTTCCGATCCAGGTTGACTTGGACAAGTTCGCGCCTAATCAAGGGCAGCAACCTAGCAGGTTGACGTTTGACGACTACATTCAAAATAACGGCGTCACTGATGAGTATTTAGCCGACCCCGCCAACAATGACGAAGTCGTGGCAATTGTGCCGCAATGGCCCGATATGCGCCTGGAGGATCGCGTTGACGGTAAGTTGACGCTGTTGCCGGCGCTCCGAGGCCCACATTCGCGCAACGACGACATAGTGGCATCGGTGGAAATCACTCAGGCTCATAAAGACGGTGCTCCCATCGAACTGGCATTTAGAGGCGAAACGTTTCGCTTACTGCCCAGCAATCGAGAGTTCTCCGCCCAATACTATTTGACTGACCGCACCGGTTGGCAGGGGCCAGCGTCGCGTACATCCGTGGTGCTGAATGCCATCACGCCCTCGCCAATAGCTTTTCCCGCGCCAGAGGTGCCACAAGCCTTCGGCTTGGGAGCGAACGGGCTGATTGATCTGGAAGATGCCCGTGAAATTGGCGGCGTCTACATGAATATCCTAGAAATCGTTGGCGCAGTTGGGGGCGACGTGGTGACGCCTTCCTGGAACTTGATTCCCCTTCCACAGATCATCGTGGGTCCTTTCCAGGTGTGGCCACTGCGTGTGCCAATCCCTTGGCTGACCCTGGCCCAAGGCGGCTTCGAGCTGGCAGGCGGGATCATCCGGGCCAACTACACCTGGCAGCGAGGAATCGGTGCTGCCCGGCCATCCGTCGTCAGGTTCGTCCCCGTAGACCTGACTGCAGCGGGCGAACTTAACCCGGATAACCCCAATTTCATCAACCCTCTGCTTCTGCTTCCAACCGTCAAAGGTGTGACGGGCGATGATGTATTGACCATCCTCGACCGAGATAAGCCCGCTAATGTGGAATTGGTGTTGGGCGTTGACTTCAATGTGGGTGATCTGCTGGAGCTGATTTGGAATGACAACCCCGTGCCGGTGGATACCCACTCTGTAGCTATCGGTGAGAATCCGGGTGCGGTCATCCCCTTCCAGATTCCCTGGGCGCTCATCGACCCGATTGGCAATGCACTGACCAATCTCTTCTACCGCACGTTCAATGGCGTGAATCGCCAGCGCTCAAACAACAAAGTCATCACTGTGGTGGTTTCGCCGATTTTGGGGCTAAAGTCCACCCGATACCCGGACGTGAACTACGGTCCAGGACCAGATTCCGGGTTTATTAGTTGCACGCTCACTCCTCACCCCTCTTATGGCGTTCAGGTGTTTGTCCCGGGGGACGATACGCGCCTTCAGGTAGGCGATGTGTTGCGATTGAGCTGGGTGGGCTATGCCAGCCCCAATGGCAACCTCAGTCATGTGATCAGCGGCTCTGAAGGCGAGTGGGATTCTCCGCCCTTGACCTTGGAATGGGTGCAAAACGGTTACCCGTTCACGGTGCCGTTCAATCCCCATGTGTTGTTACCTGGGTTGGTCAAACCAGACGACTATCCCCATAAGCCGATCTACGGCTCAGCCACTACAAGTTACAAGGTGATTCGTGGTGGGGTGACAATCGGCGGGTCGAATCCTAGCTTGGTGCTGGTCACTTTGATTCGCCCAAACAATGCACCGCCTTGTATTGCACCTGACTGAGTCAGCGTACGAAGGGGAAGGGCGCAATGCCCTTCGCCTTTGATCGGAACGCAGTTGAAAGCACTTTCTGATAGAACCATTTGTGCTTTTCAAAGCCTGGTAAATGCGCGCAGGTAGTGAAAAAAAGAAGGCTCACTGTTTTTAGCTGTTGATTGCGCAGTTGCATACTTTTTTGTCTTTGACAAGTTGTGAGTCTTGACAGTTACGCAATCACGCAGACCCCTGTTTAATGAGCCTACCGTCGTCAGGTTGTACTGATCTCCGGTGATGAAAAGCGATATCTCCAATAACAGGGTCGCAGGTCTGAGGGTGAAATGCCGTTGTCCGGTCCTGATCCGTCCATTGATGCAAGGAGCTTAGGATCATGTCAAACAAACAGTCTTCAATGAGTGCCAAACCGCTCGCCGATGAGGGGGCGCGGCGTTCGCGTTACCGTAGAGTCGCCGACGACCCGTTGGCCCCCGCGCCTATTATTTTGAATGCGCTCCCTGATGTAGCAGGAGACGATCAACACAATGTGCTTTCCAGAGACGTTCAGCTCTCGGGTATGGAGATATCTATAGATCGATGGTTTCCTCTTGCTGATCCGGGTGAGGTCGATACCGTTCTTGTCTCCGCCAATGGCAAGCTGGTCGGGTTCTACACCTATGACGGTGATGATCCTGCCCCACCTGATCCGGTCGAGATCACCCTTAACTCCGTCGCGGAGCTTCGCACCCACGGTATCAAGGAAATCACCTTTAAGATTGAGCATGCCAACGGCAATACCGCGTTCTCAGAGATAGAGACGGTGTTTGTCGACACTATCGATCCTAACTACAACAACCAGCCGCCTGCGATTGGTCTACCTGCCGATTTGACAGGGGACATCACGCCGGCGTATTTGACCGGTAAACTCGGGCTGATCTGCTCCATTCCACGGTTGGCAGACACCCGGCCGGGAGACACGTGGCAAGCGTTTTTCGGAGATGCCGATGAAACGGGCGTCAGCGGTGTTTTTCCCGACACTGGCAATGCCAGCTGTACGTTCATCACCGCTAATATCATGTCTGCCGGGCCTGGCGATTACGCTATCAGGTATATCGCGACTGATCGTGCGGGTAACGCCACGCAGTTCTCCTTTCCCAGGACGGTCACTGTCAGAGTCAGCGAGCCGCCGGTGCTCGGTACGCTGTTAGTCGTGGAAGGGCCTTTGGTGAACAAGGAAGAGGCGCGTAACGGTGTTACGGTGCGGCTCTCGACGATTACAGATTTTTTGTCGGACGATATTGTTCGGGTGTTCTGGGAAGGCACGCCGGTCGCTTCAAGGCCGGTCGGATTGTTTCCGATTTTTCCTTTCGACTTCCCTGTTTTGTTCGCCCAAATCGCCGAGCCCGGCGAGCTCTATACAGCCAATATTGAGTGTACGGTAAGCCGTGCAACTGCTCCCGTTACCACGACCGTGGAGGTGGACCTGGTTGAGCCCGGTATCGGCAACCCAGGCCCGGGGCCGGTGGATGACTTGCTTGATAAACCGGTTGTTCGCGGCGGCGTTGAAATGCTCGAAAACCAATTGGTGGAAGGTGATCGCAACACCGCCGCCACCGCCACTTTCACGATTCCAGAAAACCTGGTGTTGGGCGAATTCATTGACATTATTTACGGCACCATGGGAGGGATGGCGGGCTCCACCTATACTGTAACGGGAACCGAACTTCCGGATTTTGAGGTCGTACTGCCCATTGCTTGGTCGATTATCGAGCTGTACGGCAATGGAGATATCCCGTGTTATTACAGGATCCGCAACGCGAACAACTACAAGCATTCACCTAGTCAAGACGTAGAAGTCAGCATCTACAGCCTCAATGGCCTGGCGGATGCAGAGTTCACGGTGAAAAGCCCGACACGAGGTACGCTCAATTGTGAAGCGGTGCTTAGCCCGCGGCCTTGGGTGGGGGTCCCTATCTTTATCAAAGACGCCGTCACGCTGGCATCGAATGACTTGGTTACTGTTCATGCGGTCCGCTATGCCTTTGCCGATAACACCACACCGGTAGGCGATCCCATAGAGTCGCCGGAGCAAGAGGTCTCGTTCAACGATGTCCAGAATGGCTTCACTGTAACGCTCGACCTTGGGGCGTGGTTCAGGGCTCACACCACCAGTGGGGGGCGCGGGTGGGTGGGCGTCACTTGGAGCATTTTCCGACCAAGTACAGGCGATCGAGGCACCTCGGACGAAGTGCAAATCCAGTGGGATTTCCGTGTCGCGGCTCCACCGCTGAACACGTGTGTACCTGGTGCGACGCGGGCCGGTACGCTTTGATCGACCCGTTGACCCTGTGACCCGCCTCGGCAGCCACAGGGTTAATGAGATGGTCACCCCTTACACCCTGTGATGGCTACGCCTTCACAGGGTGTTTTTGTTTTCGCAGGTCATCATCATGAGCAAGTCAGCACTGATCGGTATCAGCAACCGATGTCAGCGCGATTCAGGTTGAAAAGGAGCAGTTAAGGAAAGTCCTACATAACGCGGTAACTCCAGTCTTTAGTCTTCGCGCCGTGGAAAACGGAAGCCTAGTCGGTAGGGCCTCCGGGTTCGAACTGGTACTTTTACTGAGGTTGACTGGAAATGCATACGACTGACTCTTCTCGTTTTAAATACTCTCGTTTATCGACAGCGATAAAGCTGATCGCCGTCGCACCCCTCTATTTCATGAGCTCCCAGGCCATGGCGCTGGAGAATCTTGATGGTAAAACCAAAAACGTCTACGCCGGCGACTTTGCGGACTCTTTCACGCTGAGAAACAATGCCACGCTGAATCTTTATGAAGGCGCATTGGCACGTGGTGTTGTGGCGGCCAACTCGAACTTGAACATGGAGGGTGCGCGGGTTGCGTCGACCACCGCTGGCACCGCGGTCGTGTTGACCAACAGCAAGGCGCAGATCAACAACTCGCTGATCACCAGCTCCGTGGCGGGCGGCCTGGATGTCGTGCGCAATCCGACTACCTCTACGGGCAGCGAAGCGTACCTTAACTTCAGCGAAGTACGTGGTGCCACCTACGGCGCCAATGTGACCTCGCACAGCACGCTGTATCTCAACGACTCGAAACTGTTCGGCGGTAGCCAGGCCGGCCTGATCTTGCGCGGTGGTGCGGCTGAGGCGTTCAACAGCGAAATCACCGGTGCTACCAACGGCATCCGCATGACTCGCGAACACAGCACTGTACCCAACTCTCCGCAATTGCGCTTGGAAGGTACACGCGTAGAAGGGCTTGCAGGTGCTGCGATCAGGGTCGATACGCCGATCACTGCTGAAATCGATGTGAATAACGGCTCCACGCTTATTGGCAGTGACGGCACGATGGTCGAACTGGCCAATAGCGGCAACGCCAACATGCGTGTTAACAGCAGCATGCTGGCAGGTAACATCCTGGTCGGTATGGACAGCGCACTGGACCTGAGCCTTGACCGCGCCATCATGAACGGCGACGTGATCAACACTGGCGGCAACGCGAGTGTCGGTCTCAACAACGGCTCGATCCTTACCGGCCGCCTGGAGAACGTCGACAAACTGGCGATCAACAGCGACGCCACCTGGGTGATGGTCGACCACCAGCAGGTCGGCGACTTGTCCCTGAGCGGCGGTAACGTCAAGTTCGGCGAGACCGGTACGTTCTACCAGTTGGACGTGGCCAACCTGTCGGGTAACGGCACCTTCATCATGAGCGCGGACTTTGCCACCCTGACCGGCGATTTCCTTAACGTGACCGGCACTTCGTCGGGCGACCACAAACTGCTGATCGCCAGCAGCGGCGCCGACCCGTTGAGCGGTGACCGCCTGCACGTCGTACACACCGCAGACGGTGGCGCCCAGTTCAGCCTGATCGGCGACCGTGTGGATGTGGGCACCTACTCCTACAGCCTGATCAATGAAAACGCAGGCCAGGACTGGCTGCTCGACCCGGACAGCAAGGTGATCAGCCCGGGCACCAACTCGGTGTTGGCGTTGTTCAACGCAGCGCCCACTGTGCTCTTGGGTGAAATGACCACCCTGCGTACCCGCATGGGCGAACTGCGTTTCAGCGAAGGTCAGTCGGCCGGGTTCTGGACCCGCGCCTACGGCAACAAGTATGAAGTGTCCAACGACAAGACCGGCCTGGGTTACAGCCAGTCGCAACGCGGCTTCGCACTCGGTGCCGACGCGCCGGTATCGGGTGGCGATGGCCAGTGGTTGATCGGTGCAATGGTCGGTCACAGCACCTCGGACCTGGACTTGAAGCGTGGCAGCAGTGCAACCATCAACAGCTACTATGTAGGCGGTTACGCCACCTGGCTGGATGCCGAGAGCGGGTTCTACTTTGACGGTGTGCTCAAGCTCAACCGCATGCACAACGAGTCCGACGTGGCCATGAGCGACGGCAAGAAAGCCAAGGGCAACTATGCGCAAAACGCAGTGGGCGCGTCGGCGGAAGTCGGTCGCCACATCACGCTGGACGACGGTTTCTTCGTTGAACCGTATGGTCAACTCGCTGCCGTGATCACCCAGGCCCAGAGCTACACGCTGGACAACGGCCTGGACGCCAAGGGTGACCGCTCCAGCACCGTGATCGGCGAACTCGGTACCACCGTGGGGCGCAATATCCAGCTGGAAAGCGGCGGTGTATTGCAGCCGTACTTGAAGGCGGCGGTGGCGCACGAGTTCGACCAGAGCAACAAAGTGTTCGTCAACGACAACTCGTTCAACAACGACTTGTCGGGTTCGCGCCTGAAACTGGGTGCGGGTGTGGCGATGTCGGTGTCGCAGAACCTGAAGTTGCATGCGGATCTGGAACACAGCACGGGTAAGAATATCAAGCAGCCGTATGGGGTGAATGTGGGGTTGCGGTATGACTTCTAAAAAGCCGTAGTGCTCGGTTGTGGTTTAAACGGGAAAGTTAGTAAAAAAGCCCCGCATCTTAAGATGCGGGGCTTTTTTTGGGTTTTAAAATAGATTGCAGGTGCCTAGTTTAAATATCCACCACATCTACGGTCGTGCCGGCGGAGTTTGAGACATATGCTAACTTTCCGTCGGGGGAGATCACAATATCAAATGGTTGATCAAAACCGTCAATAGCACCCTCGACCTCCTCTGTATCTGTATTGATGACTATAACGCGGTTATTCGCCAATTCTGTTACATAAACTCGCGGTTGGGTGGGGTGAAAGGCAGCGTTTTGAGGCGCCATGATCCCGGTCAGGGATTTGACCACTTTCAGTTGGTCCTCACTGGTATCGAAGATGAGGACCTTGTTATCGGTCGATACGGGCACGTAGAGTCGTTGGCGGCTTGCGTTGCTGGGGCTGTGGGCAAGCCCAGAAGCGTATCCGGAGTTGCCAACGCTTTGAGTACGTTGGCCACTGCTTAGAATGAACCGTTCTGTGACGGCACCTGTTGTAAACAATGCTGTGCCGTTTGGGTTAGTTGTGATCGCGCGAGCGGGGGATGTTCCAGTGTAACTTCTGTCAAGGGTATTGTTAGCTGTGACATAGCCAGAGGTTACATTGGTACCGAGTCGCGCTATAAATACTCGTGAGCCGCTGGGATTAAAGGCAATATCGCCAGCATATCCGAAGCCAGGGAATGGGTTTGTCCAAGTGTTGGCAGCTGTATCGAAAACGCCAAGGCTTGTATTGCCCGTGTAGAGCTGATTGATCGAGAAGTACAACTTTGGCTGTGTAGGGTTCAGACCTAAATATGCAACGATCCCATTAACCGAGGCATAGCGGGTTGTATAGCTGGGGAGGTCGATAATAATACTGCTGAGCGAACGCGAGTGCGCGACACAGATCATTGAGCCATCTCGATTCATTTTTAGCAGCGTAGGGCCATATCCAACGTTGATACTACGAATGATCTCCCCCGATCCCTTACGCGTCACATAAGTGGCCACCTTGAAGTACTGGGCCGTTTCCAGGCTGTTGGATTCATCCATCGATACGAAGGCTACGACCTCGACCTTGCTGTTGTTATCCAGGCTCGACAAATAGCTGGCGGGTATCAGGTCAAGCGTGCGCCCGGCATTGAATTCCGCCGATGTCACGCCGACCGCAAGCCGCAGGTCACGATTGGTCGTGCTGCGTAACTGAATCCACACGGGCTGCCCGACCCTGCAAAACGGCCATTTATCAATCCGCACGTTGTTCGCCACCGCCGTATTGATCACCCCACCCGAGGCTTCAGGAATGCTGACCAAGTCGAAATCCTGCTCCGACAGGTTCTCGACCTCCAGCGTCAATTCCCGGGACGGGGTGGTGGCGCCGTCGCGAGTCACCTCGAAAAATACCCGGCACGTGCGACCCAGGTTTGCCCCTACGAATACGTTGGTCGTGGTGAACGTGATGTAATCCGTCCCTGCATCAGGGATGCCGGGTTTCATCGGGATATTCGGTGTCCCAATCCCGAAACCGTTTGCTCCGATGATGTGCACTTTGACGTTATCGCTGGCGAGCATGGCATAGGTCACGCGGACCGTGACAATGGCAGGGCGCGGCGGCAGTACATGTTGGGGGTTGATCGAGGCGAGGCTGGGCGGCTTGATCGGGGTAGCCTCCAGTACGACCGGTTCTGGCAACTCCAGTGCGCCGCCTACGGTAATCACCAGGTCATGGGAGATGAGCTGGCGTGGCTGTCCAGGTGCATCGACGGTGTAGTAGAGGCGTGCCGAACCGTTCAGGTTGTTCAGGACGATATTTCGGGGAATCGTGAAGGGCAGGTCGGTCCCCAACCAGTTTGGATCGATCGGGAAGGCGATGGGCGGATTGCTGCCGCCCGCCTTGCTGCCCTCAAAGTGCAGGGTCACAACGGCGTTCAGTACGAAACTGGCATGGTGGTGAACGGTGACGTTCAGGTTGGCCTTGCTGACGAGCGGGTTGAACACATGATCGGGCGGCACAGCCTGCCGCGTGGTCGGGGCGAGCAATGAGGCCTGGGTCTCGCCGATACTGAGCTCCAGGCGACGTGACGGCGGCCGATTGTTGACTCGGTAATAAAGCACGAGAGAGCCGCCATCCAACTGAGCGATGGGCCCGCTGGGGCCGTTGGGCAAGTCAAAGTAAATGTCACCGGTGCCTGCCATATCGCTGTATTCGGCGTAGTAAGGCTTGCCATTGGCGAAGGTACCTTCCAGTACCAGCGTGACGCGATCGTTGGAAAGCTGGCCAGGGTAGGGCTTGATGAGCACTTCAAACGGGTTGACGGTGGGATCAGGCAGCGTGCCGCCAATGGCGGCATCAACAATGGGGGCTGCCAGGCCGGTCTCGACAGGATTGCCGATGATGTTGAGTTTCGCGCTCTCGGAGTTTTGCGGTAGAACGCCTGTGCGTATGCGCTGATAGGTTAGCTGAATGCGGCCTTTGACCAGCGGCAGGATGTCTGCGAACGGCCAGGGGATCTTTGCGGTGAGGATGGTCGGTGAGACGACCGGGAAATCGTAAAACGTGATAATCCGAACACCATCAGCGGTGAGGCCGTTGACCCTCACACGAATCGTATCGTTGGCGAGATAACCTTCATTGCGTACTGCAACAATAATCGTCGCCGGTTTGCCGTCGAGCGCATCGGCATCGAGTTGATCGTTACCGTCGGCATCCTGTTCGGACTCATCAATATAGGCTTCACGCAGCAGCGGCTGCGTCCCATTGTCAAGGCGCACCTCCAGTTCTTGGTCGGGTGAGAACCCTAGGGACGCGTTGCCTACCTCGTCGATAACGTTGTATTCACAGATATGAACCCCGCTGCCCACAGTGGCCCAGGTGCTCGCGTAGACCCAGATGGTAATGGGCGCAGTCCCCGCGGCTTCAAATTCGCTGACACTGTGTTCAACCACCACCCCGCCGATGCTCAGGCGAATGCGATCTCGTACCTTGCGGTGGTTGACGACCGGTAGCCCGCGGTCCACCGGGTAATAGTCGATGATCACCGGTACGCCTTTACCCGCGGTGTCGCTGTCCACGCCAAATTGTATGACGTCGTCGGGAAATATCGGTTTGGGCAAGTTTTCGTTTTGCCCTGTGTTGGCTATCGGGTCGCGGCCACCGGGGTGTTCGATGTCAACCTTGATATTGAAGCGTTTGGTCTGTTGGCCGTTGCCTCCCAACGGTGTTACGAATGCCTGCAGCGTATTGCCTGCCTCCCGGATGAAACGCTCGCTGGGTGCGTACAGGACAATCTGCGTGCCTTTGAGGGCTTCGTCTTCGGTCACGGTGTGAAAACCAACCCGATCGTCGTTGAGCTTCAACTCGATGAAGTCGTTTTCTGCCTGGTTCAGGTAGCTGAACAGAATGCAGGTGACACCTTTGTCACTCACCTCCAGCGCCGCCCAGTTAAGCCCGCCGTCGAAACTGACGACAGGGTTACTCAGCGTCGGCAGGTACAGGGGAAGGTCGGCGAACGGCGTCTGGCGAAACGACTGAGGGGTCAATACCGCGCCGTCGACTTGAGGCAACGTGAAGCCCTCCGGCTGCGGCTCGTCTGGCTCGCGAGTGCTGTATTGATCGCTTGGAGGATCGTAGGGCAACACGGGCAAAGCGTCGTTGGCGGGAATGAGCGCTTGGTCATCGGAGACTGTAGTCATGATCGTAATCCTCAGCAGTTGATTGGACGACTGACGCGAGGCGTCGGCTCGTTCGATTCAACGCCGTGAGCCAGGGGCTGCCTAGCTGTGAGAAATGACAGTGCCGACGAACGGTAAACCCCGACTTGTCCGTCAGCTAAAACACCACCAGCGACACTGAATCTCCGCCGATATTGGCCACGTAGCCGTGGGAACCGTCTGGAGCCACCACCACCCCGCGCGGTTTGTTGAACCCGGCATAGCTGCCAGTCACCCGTCGCAAGCGCGTATCGATAATGCCCAGCAGGTCGCCGTCGGTCTGCGACACGTAGGCCAGATCACGCCCGCGTTCGAAGGCGATGTCGTAGGGGCCCTGCAACCCGGTCAGGGTCTGGTCGATGCGCTGGGTCAAGGTGTTGCCGATCGTGACGCTGCCGCCTTCTCGGCCGCTGATGTAGACCTGCGAGCCACGGGGGTTATGGGCAATGGTGACGGGAGCGGAGCGGATGTCAGCGCTGTTGATCAGGCTGTTGGTCGGCAGATTGATGATGGACCAGTCGAAGAATGTGGCCACGTGTGCGCGGTTGTTATCGGGGCTGATGGCGACATCGATGGGCGCACGCACAGGGATCGAGGCCACGCGTTGGTGGTTGCTTGTATCGATGACGACCAGGCGTGACGCACCTTCATCGGCCACATACAGGCGCGAGCCGTTGGCATTGAAGCGAATGCCTCGGACGGTGGTGAACCCGGTCAGCGTTTCGATCAGCGAATGGTCTTGCGTGCTGTAGAGGCGAATCGGCGTGTTGGTGGCGCTGCTGTTGTCGGTCACATACAGGCGCTCGGCCGTTGGATGAATGGCCAGGCGCAGGGGCGAGCCCGGTACGTCGAAGCTGTCGATGACGCGGTTGCGTAGGGTATCGATGACCCAGATCGACGTGCGGCCGAAGGCGCAGGCGACGTAGAGCCGCGTACCGTCTGGGCTGAGCGCCAGGGCGTTGGGTGAACTGCCCACCGGGATCGTGGCGAAAATGCCGACCGTGTTGGCAATGCGGTAGTTGACAGGGCGCAACGCGATGGCGAAATCCTTGTGGGCGCTGCCGTTCAACGATACCCGCGCCTCAACCGTCAGGGTGCTTAGGGTCGGCAAGGAGCGCAGGTACTCGGCGGGTAACGCGACTTCCACACGTTTGGCATTGAACTCTGCGGCGGTCAGCGGCGTGCCGTTGCGCAGCAGCCGATTGGCCGCTGCCTTGACTTCGATCCACACCGGTTGCCCGGTGCGCATGAACGGCCATGCCTGAATCACTGCGCTATGCGCCGCGTTGGCGTTAATGATGCCGTTCGACGCTTGGGGCACGTTGACCAGGTCCAGCACTTGCTCAGCCAGCGGGTCGATGGTCAAGGTCAGCACCTGGGATGCGGTGGTGGCACCGGCGCGGGTCACGGTATAGGACAAGGCAGCGTCTGCGCCCAGGTTGGCGGCAATCACCCGATTACCGATGATGAAGTCGACATAGCCCTTTACCGGGTCGCCTGGCAGCGGATTGACGGCGGGCGTTCCGATCCCGTATGTGCCGCTGAATCTCGGCTGGATATCATCGCCGGCCAGCATCGGCTTGTAGCTCACTCGAAACGTGCAGACTGGCGGCTCCAGCACATGTTGCGGGTTGAGCCTGGCGGTGGAAGGGTCGGCGACGTTGATCGTGCTTTCCAGAATATGCGGCACCGGCAGTTGCAGGCCGCTGCCGACGGTCATCACCCGCGCCTGGGAGTAACGGGTGCGCTGGCCGGTTTTCTCCACTCGGTAGTAAATGCGCGCCGAACCGTTGAGGTTGGCCACGACAAACACCCGTGCGATGACAAACGCCAGGTCCTGCCCGACCCATGGCCGGGTGATAGGGAACGGGTCCGGTGGGGCACTGCCGCCCATGGCGCTGCCTTCGACGTACAGTGTGACCGTCGCGCCTTCAGTGAACGCGGCGTGCGCTGCAACCCTCACGTTGGCATTGCCTCGGGATTGCTCGGGGTCGAAGGTGAAGCCGGGGGCGGGTGCTTGCAATACCTCCGGCGCGGGCAGTGCGTCCTGGGGCTCGCCGATGTTGAGGTGCAAAATGGTCGACGGCGGGCGCTCCCCGGCGGTGTTGATGTAGTAGTAGAGCATCAGCTCGCCGCCATCGAGCTGGCGGATGTCACCGTCAACCCCGTTGCGCAGTTCGAACACGACGGTGCCTTCGCCGGCCGGCAGCGAGTGCTCCTGATAAAAACGGTGGCCATTGGCATAGGTGCCTTCCAGCACCAGCGTGACTCGATCAAGGGGCTTTTGGCCGGTATAGGCGGCGATCGTAACGCTCACCGGATCGGTCAAGGGATGCAGGACGTCGCCGCTGGCGGCCGGCACTTGCGGTGCTAACAGGCCGGTTTGTTCGGGGGTTCCGCTCACTTGGACGAAGGTGTTTTCCGAGGGTAAATTGACCGCTCCCGTGCGAATTCGCTCGTAGCTCAGTTGGATCAATGCGCCGATAAGCAGGCGCACGTCAGCATTGGGCCATGGGACGTCGACGAAAGGCGTTGTGGTCGAGGTGATACTGGTGTTGTAGGTCTGTTCGACATCGACGCCTTCCGGCAAGCGCCCCCGGAGGGTCAGTCGAAGACCGTCGCCTGACGCCCAGCCTTTCCCCGCGACGGTGACCCTGAGGGTTGCGTCTTTGCCTTCCAGCCTGTCCGCATCCAGCGTGCCTGTCGGGGCTTCGACAATCTGGGCGGCGTCCAGCAACCGTTCGTTGGGGTTAAGCCGCACTTCGATCAGTTGCATCGGCGAGCGGCCCGGCGCGTAGTTGCCGACCTCATCGATGACATCGTAGGCACAGGCCTGAAAGCCGCTGCCGATGCTTAGCCAGGTGCCGTAATAGACCGTGATCGAAATCGGGTTGCGGCCGCTGGCCTCGTTCTCGGTGACGATGTGCTCGATGATTTGCCCGCCGATGATCAGGCGAATGCGATCGCGTACCGCTCGGTAGGTACTCGGAGGCCGGTTGAGGTCCAGCGGGTAAAACGGGATTCTCACGACCACGCCGCGTCCGGCTGCGGCCGAGTCGACCAGGGTCTGCGCCGGTTGTGGCCGTGGCAGCTGTTCATTGACCCACGGCGGACGGGTAATGGGGTCGTTACCGGTGGGCGCCACGGTGTCGATCTTGAGGGTCAGGCGTTGGGTTGCTTCTACGCGGTGATCAAGGTGCGTCACCCGGAAAAACACGGGCCCGGCCGCACCGTCGGCCAAACGGGCCATGGAGATGTGCAGGGTAATCGGCTTCGCTTCGCGCGCTTCTTGCGCGGTGACGGTATGGAAGTCGACCGGGACCAGCAGGTCGCCACAGAGCAACTCGATGAAATCCCCTTCAAGCTGGCCTGCGTAGGCGCGCAAGATGCAAATCAGGCCCGTGCTGCCATGGCTCTCCAACAGCAGTTGATACACGCCGCCGGAGAAGCCC
>Ga0302216_1000254_pt1 | contig 20543 bp, 19 predicted proteins | sample II_Fen_N3_2_FD_194575 | JGI IMG/M metagenome (GOLD analysis project Ga0302216, IMG submission 194575) | Peat permafrost microbial communities from Stordalen Mire near Abisko, Sweden - II_Fen_N3_2 | ecosystem: Environmental > Terrestrial > Soil > Wetlands > Permafrost | place: Sweden: Abisko...
ATTCGCAAGTACGTCAATATCGGCAACGACGACGTGCATGTCGCCCTGGAAAACGACGGCAGTTGCTCGATTCTGGAACTCAATATCACCCTGCCTGATCGTTGATCGAAAGGGCGGTCGCCACGGCGGCTCCGTCACCTTGATCCCTTTGCGGGAGCCGGGTGGTCGAGCCGCCGTTGGCGTTTGTTACGAGGCTGTTTAATGCCGTTGTCCAACATCCATATCCTCTACCAGGACGACGCTGTCCTGGTGGTGAACAAGCCGACTTTGCTGCTCTCGGTGCCTGGCCGCGCCGACGACAACAAGGACTGCCTGATCACTCGCCTGCAGGAAAACGGCTACCCAGAAGCCCGAATCGTCCATCGACTGGATTGGGAAACCTCGGGGATCATCCTGCTCGCGCGGGACGCCGATACCCACCGCGAACTGTCCCGTCAGTTTCATGACCGCGAAACCGAAAAGGCCTACACCGCCCTGGCCTGGGGTCAACCGGAACTGGACAGCGGCAGCATCGACCTGCCCCTGCGCTACGATCCGCCGACCAAGCCACGCCATGTGGTCGACCACGAGTTCGGCAAGCACGCGTTGACCTTCTGGAAGGTGCTGGAACGTTGCGGTGACTGGTGCCGCGTCGAGCTGACGCCAATCACCGGGCGCTCGCACCAGTTGCGCGTGCATATGTTGTCGATCGGCCACCCGCTGCTCGGTGATGGTTTGTATGCCCATGAACAAGCCCTGGCCGCCTGGCCGCGCCTGTGCCTGCACGCGAGCATGTTGAGCTTCACCCACCCGCAAAGCGGCGAGCGCTTGCGCTTCGAGTGCCCTGCCCCCTTCTAAAGCTGTAAACACTGTCAAATGTGGGAGGGGATTGCAGTGGGTCAGTGAACAAATACAGTGACTGACACTCCGCCATCGGGGGCAAGCCCCCTCCCACATTTGTGCTGTGCACTTCTCGCCATCGAACGGTAAACTCCGCGCATTGCTGTCTGGAGCTATTTATGCGCGAAGCGTTGAATCAAGGCCTGATCGACTTCCTCAAGGCCTCCCCTACTCCCTTTCATGCCACTGCTGCCCTGGCCCAGCGTCTCGAAGCGGCCGGTTACCAGCGTCTCGACGAGCGCGACACCTGGACCACCGAGGCCAACGGTCGCTATTACGTGACCCGCAACGACTCCGCGATCATCGCCTTCAAGCTCGGCCGCCACTCGCCGCTGCAGGGCGGCATCCGCCTGGTCGGCGCCCACACCGACAGCCCGTGCCTGCGGGTCAAGCCCCAGCCCGAGCTGCAACGCCAGGGCTTCTGGCAGTTGGGCGTCGAAGTCTATGGCGGCGCGTTGCTGGCACCGTGGTTCGACCGCGACCTGTCCCTGGCCGGCCGCGTGACCTTCCGCCGCGACGGCAAGGTCGAAAGCCAACTGATCGACTTCAAACTGCCGATTGCCATCATCCCCAACCTGGCCATCCACCTGAACCGTGAAGCCAACCAGGGCTGGGCGATCAATGCCCAGACCGAACTGCCGCCTATCCTCGCGCAGTTTGCCGGTGACGAGCGCGTGGACTTCCGCGCCGTGCTCACCGAGCAGTTGGCCCGCGAACACGGGCTGAACGCCGACGTGGTGCTCGACTATGAGCTGAGCTTCTACGACACCCAAAGCGCCGCCGTGATAGGCCTGAATGGCGACTTCATCGCCGGTGCCCGCCTCGACAACCTGCTGTCGTGCTACGCCGGCCTGCAAGCCTTGCTCACCAGCGAGACCGATGAAACCTGCGTGCTGGTGTGCAACGACCACGAAGAAGTCGGCTCCTGCTCGGCCTGTGGTGCCGATGGCCCGATGCTGGAACAGACCCTGCGGCGCCTGTTGCCGGAAGGTGATGAATTTGTACGCACCATTCAGAAATCGCTGCTGGTCTCGGCCGACAATGCCCACGGCATCCACCCGAACTATGCCGACAAGCATGACGCCAACCACGGCCCGAAACTCAACGCCGGCCCAGTGATCAAGGTCAACAGCAACCAGCGCTACGCCACCAACAGCGAAACTGCCGGCTTCTTCCGCCACCTGTGCATGGCCGAGGAAGTGCCAGTGCAGAGCTTTGTGGTGCGCAGCGACATGGGCTGCGGCTCGACCATCGGCCCGATCACCGCCAGCCACCTGGGCGTGCGCACCGTCGACATCGGCTTGCCGACGTTCGCCATGCACTCCATTCGCGAGCTGTGTGGCAGCCATGACCTGGCGCATCTGGTGAAAGTCCTCGGTGCGTTCTACGCAAGCCGCGATCTGCCCTGAGCCAAAGGCTGAATGCCGTTAACAATGTGGGAGGGAGCACGCCCCCTCCCACATTTGGCTTCGCGTAGACCTGATCTATATCACCTGCATTTCCCGCAATCCCACCTAGACTTGTCACTATTCCCACTCTGACAAGGCCATCGCCTCATGATCACCATGTCCTCCTTCCACACCATGCTCATCCCCATCCTGATCGGCATGATCATGCTCGCCGTCGGCTTCAATTTTCGTGATAAGCCTCTCGGTGTGTTTGGCATGTGGATCGGCATGCTGTTGATCCTGGGCACCGTGGTTTACAAGATCCTCGCCAAACTCGCTGAATAACAAATGCACTCGCATTGGGCATAGGGGCCTCGTACACTCGGTCAATTCGTCGTTTTCAAGGTTGACCGCCTCGTGCTTTCCCGTCTGTTTTCCCTGCCCTGCTGCTTGTTGATCGCCCTGCTCACCCTGCTCCCGCTCGTCCCGGCCCAGGCCGTTGGCTTGCCTGGGCTACTGGGCAGCACCAGCAAGCCTCAACCCCAGGCCGACCTGCCGCTGGGGCAATCGCTGGACGAGGTGATCAAGACCCTGGAAAACGACCAGCAGCGCACCCAACTGCTGAACGACCTGAAGAAGCTGCGCCAAGCCACGCAAAAGGCCCAGCCGGCCGCCGAACAAGGCGTGCTCGGGCTGATCGGCAGCACGCTGTCTGGCCTTGAGCAGCAATTCTCCGGTGTCGACAGCCCGCTGGGACGCTGGTCCGATGAAGTGGACATGGCCAAGGATGAACTCAAGGCCTTGATGCTGCCGGCCAGCGAATGGCTACCGATTATCTTCGGTTTTGCGCTGATCCTTGCCGTGTGGAGCCTGCTGGCCGCCGCGCTGATCTGGCTCAGCCACCGCGTGCGCGAGCGCTTCGGCCTGCCCGAAGAACTGCCGCAACACCCGCGCACCTGGGACATGCTGCGCTTCGCCCTGCGCAAACTGGGGCCGTGGCTGATCGCGCTGGTGATCACCGTGTACCTGAGTTACGCGCTGCCCTCGTCCCTGGGCAAATCCCTGGCGATGGTGCTGGCGTATGCGCTGGTGGTCGGCACCTGCTTCTCGGCAATCTGCGTGATCGCATTCTCCGTGCTGGACGGCCCGCATCGCCGTCACGCGTTGTATATCCTGCGGCGCCAGGCGTTCCGGCCCTTGTGGTTGATCGGCAGTTTTGCCGCCTTTGGCGAAGCCTTGGGTGACCCCAGGCTGGTCGTTGCGCTTGGCCAGCACCTGGCGCACACGGCGGCAACCGTCGCCAATGTAATGGCCGCGCTGTCCACCGGTGTGTTTATCCTGCGCTTCCGCCGGCCGATTGCGCACCTGATCCGCAACCAGCCGCTGTCCCGTCGCCTGACCCGCCGCGCCCTCAGCGATACGATCGAAATCATCGGCACCTTCTGGTACATCCCGGCCCTGCTGTTGGTCTGCATCTCGCTGTTCGCCACCTTCGTTTCCGCCGGCGACACCAGCACCGCCTTACGTCAGTCATTGCTATGCACGGTGTTGCTGGTGCTGTGCATGGTGATCAACGGCCTGGTACGCCGCCATGCCCTCAAGCCGCAACGCGGGCACAAGCGCCATGCGCTGTACTCCGAACGCCTGAAGAGCTTCGTCTACACCCTCGCTCACCTGGTGGTGTGGCTGACGTTTATCGAGCTGGGGCTGCGGGTCTGGGGCCTGTCATTGATCCGTTTCACCGAAGGCGACGGTCATGAAATCAGCGTCAAGCTGTTCGGCCTCGGCGGCACGCTGCTGTTTGCCTGGCTGATCTGGATTCTCAGCGACACCGCGATCCACCACGCCCTCACCCGCTCGCGCAAAGGCCTGGCCAACGCCCGCGCGCAGACCATGATGCCGCTGATCCGCAACGTGCTGTTCGTGACCATCTTCATCATCGCGGCCATCGTCGCCCTGGCCAACATGGGCATGAACGTCACGCCGCTGCTGGCCGGTGCCGGTGTGATCGGCCTGGCCATCGGCTTTGGTGCGCAGTCGCTGGTGGCGGACTTGATCACCGGCCTGTTCATCATCATCGAGGACTCCCTGGCCATCGATGACTACGTGGACGTCGGCGGCCACCTCGGCACAGTCGAAGGCCTGACCATCCGTACCGTGCGCCTGCGCGACATCGACGGCATCGTGCATACCATCCCGTTCAGCGAGATCAAGAGCATCAAGAACTACTCCCGTGAGTTCGGCTACGCGATCTTTCGGGTGGCGATCCCCTACAACATGGAGATCGACGATGCGATCCAGTTGATGCGCGACGTCGGCCAGAAGATGCGCAACGACCCGCTGCAACGCCGCAATATCTGGTCACCGCTGGAGATTCAGGGCGTGGAAAGTTTCGAGTCGGGCAGCGCGATTCTGCGGGCGCGCTTCAAGACCGCGCCGATCAAGCAATGGGAAGTATCGCGGGCGTTCAACCTGTCGCTCAAACGCCATCTGGACGAGGCCGGGCTGGACCTGGCCACACCGCGCCTGAGTGTGCAGGTGGTGACCGGCGCGTCGGGCGGGCTGGAGAAAGAGAAGAACGCCTGAGTCTTCAGGCGCGATGTGGGCGCTGCCTTGCCCCCACATTGGAGCTTCGCTGATTTCAGTGTGGTGGGCTCAGGTCAGCGCGGCGCCGTCCATCTTCTGGCGCAGGCTCAACGGACGCATATCGGTCCAGACCTCTTCGATGTAGTCCAGGCACTCTTTCTTCAAGCCGCTCTTGCCCACGTTACGCCAGCCTTCCGGCACGGCCTTGTAGTCGGGCCAGATGGAATACTGTTCTTCATGGTTGACCACTACCTGAAACAGGATGTCGTCGCGGTCAAATACTGAGGTCATTGCTGTTCTCCATCACTCAAAGGCTGGCTGCGCACCACGCGCAGTGCTGATATCTGTAGGAACGTACCAGGCGGGCAAAAAATTAGAGGCTAGCGACCGCTGCGGCCAAGGCACGCCCGAAGATCTCGGCGACCTGATCGATCTGGGCGGCGCTGATCACCAACGGTGGCAGGAAGCGCACCACGCCGCCATGACGCCCACCCAGCTCCAGAATCAGGCCGCGCTTGAGGCATTCACGCTGCACCAGCGGGGCCAGGTGGCGGTGAACCGGCGGGTGGCCCTGGATATCGAGCGCGCCGTTCGGGTCCACCAGTTCCACGCCGAGCATCAGCCCGCGACCGCGAATATCGCCCAATTGCGGGAAATCGCGCTGCAGGAGGCGCAAGTGCTCCGCCAGGCGCTCGCCCATCGCCGCCGCATGGCCGGCCAGGTCGTGATCCTTGAGGTAGCGCATCACCGCCGATCCCGCCGCCATTGCCATCTGATTGCCGCGGAAGGTGCCGGCATGGGCGCCCGGCAACCAAGTGTCGAGCCAGTCGCGGTACACCACCACCGCCAGCGGCAGGCTGCCGCCGATGGCCTTGGACATCACCACCACATCCGGAATGATGCCTGCGTGTTCGAAGGCAAACATCTTGCCGGTACGCCCGAAACCGCTCTGGATTTCATCGACGATCAACGCCACGCCCGCCTGCTCGGTAATCCGCCGCAGGCCGCGCAGCCAGTCAAGGTCCGCCGGGATCACGCCGCCCTCGCCCTGCACCACTTCGACAATCACCGCCGCCGGCAACAACACCCCGGCTTCCGGGTCGTTGAGCAGGTTTTCCAGGTAATGCAGGTTGACCCGCACACCTTGCGCGCCGCCCAGGCCGAACGGGCAACGGTAGTCGTAAGGGAACGGCAGGAATTGCACACCATTGCCGAGCAAGGCGCCCAAGGGTTTCTTCGGCCCCAGGCTGCCCATCAGGCTTAACGCGCCCAGGCTCATGCCGTGATAACCGCCCTGGAACGACAACACCGTGCTGCGCCCCGTGGCGGTGCGTACCAGCTTCAACGCAGCTTCCACTGCGTCAGTGCCGGTGGGGCCGCAGAACTGGATTTTTGCTTCCTGCGCCAACGCGGCCGGCAACAGGCCGAACAGATCCTGCACGAACTGATCCTTGACCGGGGTGGTCAGGTCGAGGGTGTGCAACGGCAGTTCGTCGCTCAGCACTTGCTGGATCGCGTCGATCACCACCGGGTGGTTATGCCCCAGCGCCAAGGTGCCCGCGCCAGCCAGGCAGTCGATGAAGCTGCGGCCTTCCACGTCTTCCACGTAGATGCCCTTGGCGCGTTTGAGTGCCAAAGGGATGCGCCGTGGGTAGCTGCGGGCGTTGGATTCCTGCTGGCGTTGGCGGGCCAGCAGCGGGCTTTCGTCGAACTGGTAAAGCGTTTCCACAGGTGCCGGGCTGACCTGCACCTGTGCGCCTGCGATACGGCTGGTAGCGACTGACATCTCTCGATCCCTCAATACGCTGATGATGGTGACCCAACTGCCGATCCGTTGGCGTCTGGCCCAAGGGCATGCGCACGGATTTCCTGTTGTGGAAACGCACCAGCGTCGAAGGGATTTAGGGGCTGTGGTGGTTACGGATGGATGAAGCGCCAAATGAGGCAACGCTCGAAGTCAAAGCCCCCGGTACTTGTCATTCAGCGCATACAAAATCGCACACGTCTCGGCATCCAGGCACCCACAATAATCCCTGGCCCGAAAGTGCATTTGAAACGCGCGGGTCCGGCGTTCGAACGCCTGGCGGTTCTGCGCCGGTTTATACCCGTAGCGCTGAAACGCGCGCTCCACTTCGACCTCGGGCGGTAACCCGACACAAAATCGGCGCTGGTACATCGCCCGCGTTGCATCATCGAACCAGGCCCCCACGCCCGCCTCGAACAGGCAACGCCAAGGCAAGCGTGGCCCCGGATCACTCTTGCGCCAATACGCCACATCCGAATGCCCGAGGATCTCGGTCGGGCCGATGTGCGGGTAACGCGCAAGGATGTCGCGCAGCAGCGCGATCAATACATCCACCTGCTCCTGAGGGTACGCAGGAAAGGTAAACACGCCGTCCTCATCGCGCGCCTGGTTGACGATCTCGATGCCGATCGCGCAGCTATTGAGGTTGTCCCGCCCGCCCCAGTGGCTCACCCCGGCATGCCAGGCACGCTGGTCCTCATCCACCAGGCGGAACACGCGTAACTCGTCATAACCGACGGCGCGGTAGCCGGGCTCGGCCGGATCAGGCAGCAGATAGTGCGCACTGACACCGTGCCGCGTCAGGGTCTGCAGGGATGACATAAAGGGCGCGGCGGTGTAATGCAGGACCACTTGCCCCACAGGCTCGCCGTTGCGTTCGTTGAAGTCCTTGGCGGGGAAACTGGTATCGATGACCAACATAAGAATCGTCCTTTTCGGTACAGGCCGAGTCATTCGGCCCGTTCAAGCGCAAAACAATGACCGCCATCCTGAAGGGTTGCACGTCAGGCGGGCGGTAACTATTTGGCACGCGAAAGAACGGTGATCAGCGACGCAGCGGCATGCCCAAATCGACCCGCAGACCATCCGGCTGGCTATCGAACGTCAACGAGCAGGAGCAGCGCTGGACAATCGCCTGCACAATCGCCAGGCCCAGGCCACAGCCCTCGCTGTTGCCGTTGCGCCAGAAGCGCTGGGTCAGGTATTGCAGGTCTTCGCTGGCGATCTGTTTGCCATGGTCACGCACGCGGAACACCACCTGATCGCCGGCCATCAACACACTGAGCTCCACCCGGGTATCGCCCTGAGTATGGCGCAAGGCGTTGTCCAGCAGGTTGCGCAGGGCGGCGACGGCCAGGCCCACCGGCATTTCCACCGGGGTGTCGCTGAGGTCGTCCGGCAGGATCAGGTCGATACGCTGGTTGTCGCCGGCATTGGCGTCCTGGATCGCCAGCCGCGCGACTTGCTCGGCGCTGGACTGCAAGCCGTCGTCGAACGACAGGCTGCCCTCCACCCGCGCCAGCAAGAGCAATTGCTCGAGGGTGCGATGCAGGCGGTCGGCGCCCTCCTCGGCATGGGCCAGGGACTGATCGCGGGCCGCGCCTTCGGTCATGCGCGCCACTTGCAGGTGGGTCTTGATCGCGGTCAGCGGGCTGCGCAGTTCGTGGGCGGCGTCGCCGGTGAGGCGCCGTTCGCGTTCGATGGTCTTGGCGATGCGCTGCAACAGTTGGTTCTGGGTGTCGAGCAGCGGTTTCAACTCGCTGGGCAGCGGGTGGATCTGCAGCGGTTCGAGGGAATCGGCACTGCGCCGCATCAATGCGTCACGCATACGGTTGAGCGGCAGCAGGCTTTGGCCGATCCCCAGCCACAGCAGGCACAGGCACCCCAACAACGCCACGCCGACCGGCACCGAGGCCGCCAGCAGGATCGACAAGTTCAACGCCTCGCGCTCGACCTGGCGGTCGGCGGTGGTAATGAACAGATCGCCACGGCTCAGGGTAAAGCTGCGCCACGCCGCGCCGTCGATGATCTGGTCGCGAAAACCGCTGCGGTGGGATTCCAGGCCCTGCTCCGGGGTGGTGTGGCTGCGCGCCAACACTTCGCCGCGCAAGGAGCTGACCTGACAGGCCATGCCGCCCGGCACGTTCAGTTGCTCGGCGCTGAAGTGCTTGCCCTCGGCGCTGCTCGCCAGGCCCGGCATCTGCTCCATCAAGCCGGCGACCATGCGCGCCGACGCGACCAGGCGCTGGTCGAGGGAGAACATCATCTGGTTGCGCAGATCGTTAAGCATCCAGGCGGCCGCCAGCACCCAGATCAACACAAAAGCGGCGCCGAGCTTGAAGGTCAGGCGCAGGCGCAGGCTCATCACGGGGCGGTCTCTCCACCATCCGCCGGGCCCAGGCGGTAACCCAGGCCACGTACTGTTTCGACGATGCCGTTGCCCAATTTGCGCCGCAAATGGTGGATGTGCACGTTGAGGGCGTTGCTTTCCAGTTCGTCGTTGAAGCCGTAGACGCTGTCTTTGAGCTGTTCGCTGGAGAGCACGCGGCCCTTGTTGTGCAGCAGCGCCTGCAACAGCGCTTGTTCGCGGCGGGAAAGGTCCACGGATTGCCCGGCCAGCAGGGTTTCGCGGCTGCTCGGGTCGTAAGTGAGGCGGCCGTGCTCGATCAGATTAACGCTGCGCCCGGCCACGCGGCGCAGCAAGGTTTGCAGGCGCGCGGCGAGCTCGCGCAGGTCGAAAGGTTTGAGCAGGTAATCGTCGGCGCCGGCTTGCAGGCCGTCGACGCGGTTGGTCACCGAATCCCGCGCGGTGAGGATCAGCACCGGAATTTCCAGGCCCTGGCTGCGCTGCTGTTGCAGCAACTTGAGGCCGTCTTCGTCGGGCAGCCCGAGGTCGAGCACCATGATGTCGAATTCGGCGGCCTTGAGCATTGCCCGCGCGGCAGCAGCGGTGGCGACGCGCTCGACGGTAAAGCCCTGGGCGCCGAGGCCGGCCACAATGCCGCTGGCGATCAGTTCGTCGTCTTCACAGACCAGTACGTGCATGCTGAACCCTTCATGAAAGATGGGGGGATTAGAAGACAGATCGATTAAGCGCGCATTATGCCGCCAAAGTTCGCAACATCAGATATTCCCTACACTCTAGAATAGCGTCCGGTTAATCATCGGTTAATCAACGCCACACATTGTGTGCCTCACTTGCATCGAACTAAGGCTTGACCATGCGGCATCTATTTACCTTACTGCTGATGTTGTTCGCGGGATTCGCCCAGGCCGCGCCGGGTAACCCGTTCGAGACCAAACCCGATTTTCTCCCGGTAGCCAAGGCCTTCACCTTTACCTCCGAACGCCTGGAGTCCGGCGAAACCCAGCTGTATTGGCAGATTGCCGATGGTTATTACCTGTACCAGCAGCGCATGAAGTTCGACGGCCTTGCCGAAAAGCCAGCGCTGCCCGAGGGTGAAGCCCATAGCGATGAGTTCTTCGGCGAGCAGCAAGTGTACCGCCAAGGCCTGGAAGTGAAGATTCCTGCGGGGGTGACCGGCCAGGTCAAGCTGGGCTGGCAGGGCTGTGCCGATGCCGGCCTGTGCTACCCGCCGCAGTCGATTACCGTGGACCTGGGCGGCAACCCGGCCGTCGCCGCTACCGCACAAGCCCAGGACCAGAGCCTGGCCAGCGGCCTGCAACAGCGCAGCCTGGGGTGGAGCCTGCTGGTGTTCTTCGGCTTGGGCCTGTTGCTGGCGTTTGCCCCGTGTTCGTTGCCGATGTTGCCCATCCTCGCCGGCCTGGTGGTCGGCAGCGGGGCCAGCCCGCGTCGCGGTTTTGCGTTGGCCGGCAGCTACGTGATGTGCATGGCGCTGGTGTATGCCGCGCTGGGCGTAGTGGCTGCGTCGCTCGGCAGCAACCTTGCCGCACTGCTGCAAACCCCGTGGATACTCGGCAGCTTCGCCGCCTTGTTTGTAATCCTGGCCCTGCCGATGTTCGGCTTCTTTGAACTGCAACTGCCGGTGGCCGTGCGTGATCGTCTGGACAACGTCAGCCGCAACCAGCGTGGCGGCAGCCTGATCGGCGCCGGGGTGCTCGGCGCGCTGTCCGGCCTGTTGGTCGGCCCCTGCATGACCGCGCCCCTGGCCGGTGCCCTGCTCTATATCGCCCAGAGCGGTAACGCCCTGCACGGCGGTCTGATCCTGTTCGCCATGGGCATCGGCATCGGCATTCCACTGTTGCTGCTGGTGACCGTGGGCAACCGCTTCCTGCCCAAGCCGGGCACCTGGATGAATGTGCTCAAGGGCGTGTTCGGCTTCCTGTTCCTGGCCACCGCTGTGCTGATGATTCGCCCAGTGGTCGGGGAAAACCTGTGGCTCGGCCTGTGGGGCGCGCTGGCCATGGCCATGGCCTATTGCGGCTGGCGCCTGGCCCAGGATTTCGGGCGTGTCGCCATGCTGTCCGGCGCGGTTTCCGTGGTGCTCGGGTTGTGGGGCGGCCTGCTGATGGTCGGCGCGGCGGGTGGCAGCGATGATGTGTGGCAACCATTGAAGGTCTACAGCGGCTCGCGGATCACCAGCGCGCCGACCGCCCACGACGCGTTCATGACCATCAACGACCCGGCCGTGCTGCAAAGCCAGCTCGACAGCGCCAAGGCCCAGGGCCAATGGGTACTGGTCGATTACTACGCCGACTGGTGCGTGTCGTGCAAGATCATGGAAAAACAGGTGTTCGGTAAACCCCACGTGATGGACGCCCTGAAAGACGTGCGCCTGCTGCGCCTGGACGTCACCGCCGACAACGCCGCCAGCCGCGCACTGCTGGGCCGCTACAAAGTGCCGGGGCCACCGAGCTTCGTATGGATCGGCCCGGACGGTGAAGAACGCCGCGCCCGGCGCATCACCGGCGAAGTCGATGCCGATACGTTCCTGCAACGCTGGACCCAGACGCGGGACGCCCGCTGATGCTGACCCTGACCATCGGCACCTTCGCCATCGCCCTGAATCACATCCTGCTGATCAGCGCGCTGATTCTCGCCACCCTGGTGGGGTGGCGCGTGGCCAAGCGTGGCGGGGAAAACCCGGAGTCGGTGCTGTTCTGCCTGTTCCTGCTGGGCATGTTGGCAGCCCGCATCAGCTTTGTGCTGATGTACTGGAGTTACTACCGCAACGACCCGTTGCAGATCGTCGACCTGCGCGACGGCGGCTTTCTCGCCTGGCCCGGCGTCATTGCACTGATCCTCGGCGCGCTGCTGTACGGCTGGCGCCGCCCGGCGCTGCGCAAACCGTTGAGTGCCGGGGTGATCACCGGCCTGCTGTTCTGGGGCATGACCAGCCTGTCGCTGAGCCTGTATGACAAAGGCTCGCGCCTGCCGGACATCACCCTGCGCAACGCGAATGGCGAGGTGGTGCAACTGGCGGACTACCAGGGCGGCCCGCTGGTGATCAACCTGTGGGCCACCTGGTGCCCGCCGTGCCGCAGGGAAATGCCGGTCCTGGAACGCGCCCAACGCCAACGCCCCGACGTGACCTTCCTGTTCGTCAACCAGGCCGAAAGCATGCAAAGCGTCAGCACCTACCTGGCCACCCAGGGCCTGACCCTGGACAACGTATTGTTCGACGCCAGCGGCCGCCTCGGTCAGGCAGTGGGCTCGATGGCGTTACCAACCACGCTGTTCTACCAAGCCGATGGACGCCTGATCAACAGCCACCTCGGTGAACTGTCCCAGGCCAGCCTGGCCCGTGCCATGGAACCCTTCGACATCGCCACTGAAAGGAAACCGACATGCCTCGCCTCCGCCACTTGCTGACCCTGCTGCCACTCACGCTGGCCGCCACCCTGGCCCAGGCCGAAGACTGGCCGGCACCGATCAAACAGATCGAAGCCAAGGGCGCCAAGATCCTCGGCAAGTTCGACGCCCCCAGTGGCCTCACCGGCTACGCCGCGCAGTACCAGAACCGCGGCATGGCGCTGTACTTGACCGCCGATGGCAAAAGCGTGCTCGCCGGCAACCTGTACGACGCCCAGGGCAATGACCTGAGCAGCGCGCCCCTGGAAAAACTGGTGTACGCACCGATGGCCAAGGAAGTCTGGGCCAAGATGGAAAAAAGCAGCTGGATCCAGGACGGCGACACCAACGCGCCGCGCACGGTCTACCTGTTCAGCGACCCCAACTGCCCATACTGCAACATGTTCTGGGAACAGGCCCGGCCATGGGTGAAGGCCGGCAAGGTGCAGTTACGCCACATCATGGTCGGCATCATCCGCGAAGACAGCCCGGGCAAATCCGCCGCCCTGCTGGCCAGCCAAGACCCGCAAAAAGCCCTGCAAGAACACGAAGCCGCCGGCAAGGGCAGCAAGTTGCAGGCGCTGGACAAAATCCCTGCCAATATTGAAGCCAAGCTCGATGCCAATATGAAGTTGATGGAAGAGTTGGAGTTGTCGGCGACGCCGGCGATTTTCTATCTGGATGACAAGGGCGGGTTGCAGCAACAGCAAGGGGCGCCGTCGCCGGATAAGTTGGTGAAGATCCTTGGGCCCAAATAGGCGGCGCCTGGGCTGATGCTATCGGGGGCAAGCCCCCTCCCACATTTGAACGCATGAACCCGGTCGAGTGTGGGAGGGGCTTGCCCCCGATGAGGCCCATGCAGGCAACGAAAACTACAAGCCTTCCAACTCCGCCATCAAATCACTCAGCCGATCCACCTTCTCGGCACTGATCGCAGTCGCCGCCAGCCCATCGATGTACTCGGCCAACTGCGCCACCGTGCTGCACTCGAACATCGCCCGCAACGGCACATCCCTTTGCAAGGTCTTCTGCACGCGCGAGGCGATCTGCGTGGCCAGCAACGAGTGCGCGGTTGGCGGCCAGCGCCTGCGCATCCAGGCGCAGCGCCGGGATGCCGTGGCCACGTCTGCCGCCGGCGACAAACCAAGTGGGCGCGCTCATCGCTCGGCGACCCCAACCTGAAACGCGCTGTATGCACGATAGAAACCCATCTCGCCCTCCTGCAGGTGCTGATCCTTGGCCGTTTTACTAACGGACCTGTCACCCAGAAGAACGGACGGCACTGGCAAATAATTAGTCGCCGAGGACCAGCGAGACGTCGGTCACACCTTCCGCGCAAATATACGATTAGCTTGTCTTCTCATTTGACAATAATTATCATTCGTCATAATTTATTGCCCGATGTGTAGGAGGCCTCAGCAAGGACGCCCTCCCCTAACCTCTTTGCGACAAGGTGATTTCCATGACGGAACAAGTATCCACAGGCAGGTGCGACTCACCGCTTCTCCAGGCATTCGTCGATAATCGGCTGATTCTGGTGAAGATCGCGGCACGCATTACCGGGTGCCGCACGCCTACTTCCGGTTGCAAGCAGCGCCGACGATCACCTCATCGTTCAAGGCCCAATTGAGTTATCTGTTCCAGATCGTGCGCAACCTGGCGATCGATCACTATCGCAAGCAGGCCCTGGAGCTCAGATATTCGGGGAGCGAAGAGGAAGGCTTGAATGTGGTGATTCACGGCGCTTCACCGGAAGCCTCGCACATCAATTTCAACACCCTGGATAACATCGCCGACGCCCTGACGGAGCTGCCCCAGCGCACCCGCTATGCGTTCGAGATGTACCGCCTGCACGGCGTGCCGCAAAAGGACATCGCCAAGGAACTCGGCGTCTCGCCGACCCTGGTCAACTTCATGATTCGCGATGCGCTGGTGCATTGCCGCAAGGTGTCGGGCAGTCACAGCGATACGTTTGCGCGGCGGGTCTGAAGCGCGCCCTCGCACACGTTGATCGCCTGCAACCTCAGGGCACTGCCGTCACATCGATGCGGTAGGGCTCGAATATCTTTAGCAGCTCGCCGTCATCGCGCAAACGTTTGAGTAGTTCGGCAAACGCCGGCCCGCTGATCGGTGCCTTGGGCCGTAGCAAGGCGTAATGGTGGTACACCTGGTCGACGCGTTGCGAGATCAGGAACTGTGCAGCCATATCGGCGTTGCGCGCCAGAAAATCACTCAGGTACGAGCGGGTCACCAGGGCGATATCGGCGCGGCCGCGAGCGACCATCAGCAGGTTGCTGTCATGGGAGTAGGTCAACGTCGCGTTGAAGTGCTCGGCCATGAACTTGGGGTCGGCATTGAAGTTGGCGAAGGCGTAGTGATAACCGCTGAAGACCGCCAGGCGCTTGCCGCCAAGGCTGGCGAAATAGTTCTGGTCGCGATCGGGCTCACGCTGGGCGACGAAGATTTCGGCATCTTCCAGGCCCATGTCGACCGTGGTGTGGGGAATTTTCTGCCAGCCCCAGTCAGGGTTTTCGAAAATCGCCACGTCGACCCGGCCCTGTTCAAAATCGCGAAAGCGCCGCGGGATTGAGGTCGGCACCAGCACGAACTGATAGTCGGTTTGCGAGGCGTTCAGGGCTTCGACCAACTGCGGCAGCAATCCGGTGTCGGCGCCCTGCTCGGGGCGCACGGTGTAGGGCGGAAAATGCGCAGCGCCGATCCTGACCAATTGCGCAGCCGAAGCCGGCATCCACGCCGCCGTGCCCAGTGCCCATAAAGTAAGTCCTGCAGCCAGTCGCAATGGCGAAAACATCAAGGCACACACCGTTTAACATGCTGATGGCAATAAGCTAGGCGTTTTTGTCTGGCGAGACAACTTTCCACTGCCGAATTAACAGCTTGCACCTCAATCAGCCTTCAAAACCATCAACATCGCCTCTTCGGCTAACTGTTCAAGAGTCAGATTGCCCTCAGCGCGGAACCAGGTGGTGGTCCAGGACAAGGCCCCGGTGAGGAAGCGCCGGGTGATAAACACATCCCCCTTGATATAGCCGGCGGCCTTGGCCTCGCCCAGCACCTGCAGCCAGATCGTCTCATACACATCACGCAAGGCGAGCACCTGGGCCTGGCCTTCGGCCGACAGCGAACGCCACTCGTACACCAGCACCGCCATGGCTTCGCCGCTGCCGCCCATGATCGACTGCAATTCGCAGCGAATCAGCGCCAGCACCCGTTCGCGCACGGTGTTCGCTTCTTCCAGCGAAGCGCGCATCAGCGCGGTGTTGTAGTGGATGGTTTCTTCCATGACCGCACGCAGGATCTCGTCCTTGCTCTTGAAGTGATGAAAGATGCTGCCGGACTGGATACCTACGGCGCCGGCCAGGTCGCGCACGGTGGTACGTTCGAAGCCCTTGTTGCGAAACAGGTGAGCCGCGGTTTGCAGCAACTTGCCCCGGGCACTCTCGGGGTCGGTCAATTGGCCGCCGTCGACCATGGTGCGCATCACCCGCAGGGCTTTGTGCTCATCCATGCTGCTCTCCTCTACTTCTACTGACGTCTTGGGCGGCAATTTAGGCCGTGCCTGCCAGCCAAGCAAGCGCTTGGCCGAAACTTGTGTTTCGAGTTTACAAACCAAGCGCTTGCTTGGTAGTCTCGTCGACAGCCATTCGAGGAAGGATTTCTCATGAGCAAGACGGTTCGTATCGGCTGCGCCAGCGCCTTCTGGGGCGACACCTGCACCGCCGCCGCCCAGTTGGTACACGGCGGCAAGCTGGACTACCTGGTATTCGACTACCTGGCGGAAGTCACGATGTCGATCCTCGCTGGCGCGCGAATGAAAGATCCTCAGGCCGGCTACGCCACGGACTTTGTCGACGTGCTGACACCGCTGCTGGCCGAGATCCAGCGCCAAGGCATCCGCGTGATCAGCAACGCGGGGGGCATCCACCCCCAGGCCTGCGCCGCTGCCCTGCAAGCGGCCTGCGATGCGGCGCAACTGCCGCTGAAAATCGCCGTGCTGCTGGGCGATGACCTGCAACCCCAACTCAAACACCTGCGCGGCAGCGTCGACATGTTCAACGGCGCGCCGCTGCCGCCGCTGTGCGTCTCCGCCAATGCCTACCTCGGCGCGCCGGGCATTGTCCGCGCCCTTGAGCTGGGCGCGGACATCGTCATCACCGGGCGGGTGGTCGACAGCGCGGTGGTCAGCGCCGCGTTGGTGCATGAATTCAACTGGTCGTGGCAGGACTACGACCGCCTCGCCCAGGCGGCCCTGGCCGGGCATATCATCGAATGCGGCGCGCAGTGTACCGGCGGCAACTTCACCGATTGGCGCGACGTGCCGGATTACGAGCACATCGGGTTTCCCATCGTCGACGTCAGCGCCGACGGGCAGTTCAGCGTGAATAAAGTCGCGGGCAGCGGCGGGTTGATCAGCGAGCTGAGCGTGGCCGAACAACTGCTCTACGAAATCGGCGACCCGCGTGCCTACTTGCTGCCCGATGTGATCTGCGATTTCAGCCAGGTCAAATTGCAGCAGCAAGGCAAACACAGCGTGCGTCTGCACGGTGCCAAGGGTTTGCCGCCCACCGACCACTACAAGGTCAGTGCCACCTACCCGGATGGCTTTCGCTGCACCGCCAGTTGCCTGATTGCCGGAATCGATGCGGTGGCCAAGGCCGAGCGGGTCAGCCAGGCGATTATCAACAAGACCTCGGAACTGTTCAGCCTGCGCGGCTGGGCGCCTTATACCGAGGTGAATATCGAACGGCTCGGCAGCGAAGCCACCTACGGTGCCCATGCCCAACGCCAGGACTGCCGCGAGGTGGTGATGAAACTGGCGGTGCGCCACCCGAGCAAGCAGGCGCTGCTGCTGTTCGCCCGCGAAATCGCCCAAGCTGCGACCGGCATGGCGCCGGGGCTGACCGGTATCGTCGGCGGGCGGCCGACGGTGTATCCGCTAATTCGGCTGTTTTCGTTTCTGATCGATAAATCGTCTTGCGAGCTGGCGATTGATTTCCAGGGTGAGCGTCACCCTTGCGCCCTCCCGGCAACCCACGCACTGGGCACGCCGGCGGCGGCCATCGATCCGCCCAAACCCCAAGACCGCGCCGACGCCAGCGTGCCGCTGGTGAAACTCGCGGTGGCCCGCTCCGGCGACAAGGGCAACCACAGCAATATCGGGGTGATTGCCCGCGACCCGGCGTACCTGCCGTGGATCGCCGAAGCCCTGACCCCTGAAGTGGTCGTCGACTGGATGCGCCACGTGCTCGATCCGATCCACGGTCGCGTCGAGCGCTGGTACCTGCCCGGCAGCCACAGCCTCAACTTCCTGCTCGAAAACGCCTTGGGCGGTGGCGGCATCGCCAGCCTGCGCATCGACCCGCAAGGCAAGGCCTTCGCCCAGCAGTTGCTGGAGATCCCTATCGCCGTGCCGCAACACATCGCCGATCAACTCACCTAAAGGAGCGTCGCCGTGGCCTTCGACTCGATCTTCAAAGCCGACCTGTTCCAGGGCCAAACCGTGATCGTCACCGGCGGCGGCAGCGGGATTGGCCGCTGCACCGCCCATGAACTGGCGGCCCTCGGCGCCCACGTGATCCTGGTGGGGCGCACGCCGCAAAAGCTGCAGAAGGTCGCGCAAGAAATCACCGAAGACGGCGGCAGTGCCCATTGGCAGGCCTGCGATATCCGCGATGAAGCGGCGGTGAAGGCGCTGGTCGCGCAGATTATCCACGACCATGGCCCGGTCCACGGCCTGGTCAACAACGCTGGCGGCCAATACCCGTCGCCACTGGCCTCGATCAACCAGAAAGGCTTCGAAACCGTGTTGCGCACCAACCTGGTCGGCGGCTTCCTGATGGCGCGGGAAGTATTCAACCAGTCGATGAGCAAGCACGGCGGCGCCATCGTCAACATGCTCGCCGACATGTGGGGCGGCATGCCCGGCATGGGCCACTCGGGCGCGGCACGGTCGGGCATGGACAACTTCACCAAGACCGCTGCCTTCGAATGGGGGTACGCCGGGGTGCGGGTCAACGCGGTGGCGCCGGGCTGGATCGCGTCCAGCGGCATGGACACCTACGAGGGCGCGTTCAAGGCGGTGATCCCGACCCTGCGCGAGCACGTGCCGCTCAAGCGCATCGGCACCGAATCGGAAGTCAGTGCGGCCATCGTGTTTCTGCTCAGCCCCGCCGCCGCCTTCGTCAGCGGCAGCACCCTGCGCATCGACGGCGCCGCCAGCCTGGGCAATCGCGCCTGGCCGCTGCCCAAGGCGCACACGCCGAGCGCAGCGTTCAACGGCTTCCACCGCGCCTACCTGCCGGATGTCCTCAAGGGAGAGCCATAAACCATGCCGCTGATCGAAACGCTGATCGACGCCCACAGCCCGGACTTCGCCCGCAACCGCGAAGCGATGCTGGCGAGCCTGCAGCACCTGCGCCTGTTGGAGCAGAACCTGTTGAGCAAGGCGCAGCAAGCCAAGCCCAAGTTCGACAAACGCGGGCAATTGCTGCCGCGCGAGCGCCTCAACCTGCTGCTGGACCCTGGCGCGCCGTTCCTGGAACTGGCCAGCCTGGCTGGCTACAAACTCCATGACGACAAGGACGGCAGCGCCGCCGGCGGCGGATTGATCGCCGGCATCGGTTACGTCAGCGGCGTGCGCGTACTGGTGGTGGCGAATAACAGCGCGATCAAGGGTGGCACCATCTCCCCCACGGGCCTGAAGAAATCCCTGCGCCTGCAACAGATCGCCATGGAAAACCACCTGCCGGTGGTGACCCTCGCCGAAAGCGGCGGCGCCAACCTCAACTACGCGGCGGAGATTTTCGTCGAAGGCGCGCGCAGCTTTGCCAACCAGGCGCGCATGTCGGCCATGGGCTTGCCGCAGATCACCGTGGTCCACGGTTCGGCTACGGCGGGCGGCGCGTATCAGCCGGGGCTGTCGGATTACGTGGTGGTGGTGCGCGGCAAGGCCAAGCTGTTCCTGGCCGGCCCGCCGCTGCTCAAGGCCGCGACCGGCGAAGTCGCCACCGATGAAGCACTGGGCGGCGCCGAGATGCACGCGCAAACCGCCGGCACCGCCGAATACCTGGCGGAAAACGATGCCGACGGAGTGCGCATCGTGCGCGAGATCGTCAGCCTGCTGCCGTGGAACGAGCGCCTGCCGCTCATCCCGAAACGCACGTATGCCGAGCCGCTGTACCCCATCGACGAACTGCTCGGGCTGATCCCCGACGACCCGAAAAAGCCCTACGACGTCCGCGAAATCCTCGCGCGCCTGGCCGACGGTTCGAACTTCCTCGAGTTCAAGGGCGAGTTCGACGCGCATACCGTGTGCGGCCACCTGCAGATCCAGGGCCGTGCGCTCGGCGTGATCGGCAATAACGGCCCGATCACGCCCAAGGGCGCCAGCAAGGCCGCGCAATTCATCCAACTGTGCGACCAGAGCCGCACGCCGCTGCTGTTCCTGCACAACACCACCGGCTTTATGGTCGGCACCGAGGCGGAACAGCAAGGCGTGATCAAGCACGGCGCGAAGATGATCCAGGCGGTGGCCAATGCCCGTGTGCCTAAACTCACCGTGGTGGTCGGCGGCTCCTACGGCGCCGGCAACTACGCCATGTGCGGCCGCGGCCTCGACCCGCGCTTCATCTTCGCCTGGCCCAACAGCCGCACCGCCGTGATGGGCGGCGCCCAGGCCGGCAAGGTGCTGCGCATCGTCACCGAAGCCAAACAACTGAAAGACGGCCTGGTGCCCGACCCCACGATGCTGGACATGCTGGAACAAGTCACCGCACAGAAACTCGACAGCCAATCCACCGCGCTGTACGGCAGCGCGAACCTATGGGATGACGGCCTCATCGACCCACGGGATACCCGCACATTGCTGGGGTTCCTGCTGGATACTTGCCATGAAGCCGACATGCGAGCGTTGCAGCCGAACAGCTTTGGCGTAGCACGGTTCTAAAGCAATCAAGACAACGAAACGCTGCTTTTGATCTGCTTTTGATTTTGATTTTGATCTTAGGCGCCCCGTAAAACCACGCTGGCCGAACGCAGGCTTGAATCCGTGGGCAACCCGGCAGGACGCCGGGTTAGCCGTCCTGGGCCAGGG
>Ga0302216_1000256_pt1 | contig 20494 bp, 26 predicted proteins | sample II_Fen_N3_2_FD_194575 | JGI IMG/M metagenome (GOLD analysis project Ga0302216, IMG submission 194575) | Peat permafrost microbial communities from Stordalen Mire near Abisko, Sweden - II_Fen_N3_2 | ecosystem: Environmental > Terrestrial > Soil > Wetlands > Permafrost | place: Sweden: Abisko...
CCCTTGAGCACACCTTCCTCCAGCACCATCAGGCTCTTTTCCAGCAGGATAATGTCGGCCGATTCCTTGGCAATGTCGGTGCCGCTGTCCACCGAGATACCCACGTCGGCATCGCGCAGCGCCGGTGCATCGTTGATGCCGTCACCGAGGAAACCGACGGTGTGGCCGTTGGCTTGCAGGGCCTTGAGCACCCGCGACTTTTGCAGCGGTGTCAGCTTGGCGAACACCGTGCGTTCTTCCACGCGGCGCAGCAGGGTTGCGTCGTCCATTGTTTCGATGTCCACACCGAGCAGCGGCTGACCCGGGTCAAGGCCGACCTGACGGCAGATCTTGCTGGTGACCACGGCGTTGTCGCCGGTCAGCACTTTCACCGCGACGCCGATCTGTTGCAGCGCCGCAATCGCCGGGCCTGCGGTTTCCTTCGGTGGATCGAGGAAGGTCAGGAACCCCTGGATCACCAGGTTGCGCTCATCGGCGGTGGTGTACTGCCGGCGCGCCACGGCGTTCGGGATATTGCGGGTGGCGACCACCAGTACGCGGAAACCGTCTTCGTTGTAGTCATTGGCAATCGCCAGTAACTCCTGGCGACGCCGCTGATCCAGCGGCACGGCGGCGCCGGCTTCGAGCACATGCGTGGAAATGCTCAGCATCTCTTCCACGGCGCCTTTGCACACCAGCAGGTGGTCGTCGGCGGCGTCCTTGACCACAATCGACAGGCGACGGCGTACAAAGTCGAACGGCAATTCATCGATCTTGCTGTAGGCAAACGGCACTTGGAACTTGGGGTTCTGTGCCGAGAATTGCACCACGGCCTGGTCCATCAGGTTCTTCATGCCGCTCTGGTGATAGCTGTTGAGCCAGGCCAGGGACAGCACCGCATCATCACGCTGGCCAAAGGTGTTGACGTGGTGCTCAAGGATGATCTTGTCCTGGGTCAGGGTGCCGGTCTTGTCGGTACACAGCACGTCCATCGAACCGAAGTTCTGGATCGCGTTGAGGCGCTTGACCACCACTTTGCGCTTGGCCATGGCGGTGGCGCCCTTGGCCAGGTTGGCGCTGACAATCATCGGCAGCATTTCCGGGGTCAGGCCCACGGCGACCGCCAGGGCAAACAGGAAGGCATCGCCCCAGTCCCCCTTGGAGAAGCCGTTGAGGAAGAACACGATCGGCACCATCACCAGCATGAAGCGGATCAGTAACCAACTGACGCTGTTCACGCCGCGATCAAACGCGGTCTGCGCCCGGGAGCCGACAATCGCTTTGGCCAGAGAGCCGAAGTAGGTGCGCGGTCCGGTGGCCACCACCACGGCTTTCGCCCGGCCGCTGACCACATTAGTGCCCATGAAGCAGATGTTCGGCAGGTCCAGCAAGTTGCCCCGGTCGACGGCAAGGGGGCTGGCGGATTTCTGCGTTACGTCCCCTAGCGTGTCGTATTTCTCCACCGGCAAGGCTTCGCCGGTCAGCACTGCCTGGCTGATAAACAGGTCGCGGGATTCGATCAGGCGGATGTCGGCCGGGATCATATCGCCGGCCGACAGCTGCACGATATCGCCGGCCACCAGTTCACGCATCGGCACTTCGCGCAGTGTCGGTTGGGCGCCAACTTGTGCGCGGCGTAACACGGTGGCGGTGGTGCGCACCATGGCTTTGAGCGCTTCGGCGGACTTGGCCGAGCGGTGCTCCTGCCAGAATCGCAGCAGGCTGCTGAGCAGGACCATGGTCATGATGATGATGACTTTGGTCAGGTCGACTTCTTCACCAGCCTGTAACGGCAGCCAGTAATCAGTGACGAAGCTGATCGCGCCCAGCGTCAGCAGCACGTAGATAAACGGATTGTTCAGTGCCTGCAGGAACTGGACGATGGCGTGAGGCGGCTTGTCATGGGCCACTTCGTTATGGCCTTGCCGTTGCAGGCGCGCGGCGGCGTCCAGCTCGGTCAGGCCATCCTGGGTGGCCCGCACATTGGCCAGGGTGGCCGACAGGCCGTTGTGGGCCTCGCGGGCGGCACGCATCGACAGGCGGGTGTCGGCGTCGGTGCGGTTTTTCTTGTGCTGTGGTGGTTTTTTTACGGCGCTCATGGTGTGTACTCCTGTCGCCAATTCTCGACAAAACATACCCGGTACTGACCTGATGACAGGCGAGCAAAAGCATGCCGAGCCGCGGACTTCGCGATCGGTTCAAATAAGGTGTTGAATAACTTTCAAGGGGCCCGCTAATAACGCGTTAGTTACTACTCGCGCAGCGGGCTACTCCTGGACAGGTTCATAAAGAACTCCAGGGTATTAGTCGTGAAGTTGCTGTTTTCAGCCGATTTATGCGGCGCGAGTGCTCAGGGATAGATCGAGCATCAGGCGTGCTTCAGCCAGGCTGAAAACGATACGCCTCTGTGGGTCCTGAGGGTCGGTTTGAGCCCAACGCTGTTGCAGTCGGCCAGTCGTTGGGCAGACACGCCAATGCGCCAGCGGATGGGCCGGGCGCACTTGAGGGGAGGGTGCAGCAAAGGCCGGTCGGGCAGCAGAAAAGCCTGCGGGCGCGCGGCACAGCTTGGCGCGCAGGGCGGCGGCCAGCATTCGTAGATCATTCACAACAAAGGTTTGGAAGGTCATAACAACACCTCGGGACCGGACGGGCGACCGGCGAGGCAGTTACGATGGAGCACAAGCTCTAGCGCAGCTTACCGGACCGGGGAGGCGAGTCCTGTCATATTCTGGATTTGGCGCCCGATGCCCGCTAACGCGGTGCTCGGACAGCGACTAGATACTGTGTCCATTGGCTTCTTTTGTGAGGTTTAAAAAAAGGCCCCAGTTGCGGGCAGGGGCAATCTACTTAGCCCGTTACAGAATGTCAACGCATGATTAATCTAATGGCCAAGTGTTCAGAGTCTATTCAGATAAAACACACTCGAAAGTTGTCGACTATATATAACTTCATACCCCTTGCGCGGCGAGAGCGGCGAGATAGATCAAGACTACACCGCATGCCCCATAACTGATGCGTTGCCAGGTCGGCGAGGCGTTCTTGCGCAACAGATTCACCAGTGCAGCAGTCAGAAAACACGACAACACCGAGGCCAGCATGAAACCGGCAAAAAACATCAGCGTCTGCGCGTGGCTGGGCGTGGCCCCGACGATGCCCGACAAGGCGCTGCCCAAGGCGCCCCAGTACACAATGTTTTTCGGGTTGGCCAGCGAAATGGCCGCGCCCACGGCCAGCGCATTCTGACCGGAGCCGGCCGGTGCGCTGTCGGCTTCGGGCAAACGCCAGGCGTCGCCCAGGCTGCGCACGCCGAGCCAGGCGAGGTACAGCGCGCAGAGGATGGTTAGCGGCACGCGCACGGCGTCATGTTGGATCAGCAGCGCGATGCCGGTCAGGCCGATCACAGCCCACACCGCATCGCCGACCAGCGAACCGACCTGCACCAGCAGCGCGGGAGTAAAACCGTGCAGCAAGCCACGGCGCAGGGTCTCCGCCAGCACAGCGCCGGGGGACAGGCAAAACACAAAACCGAATACCAGTGCGTAGAAGAAGATCGCCAGCATGCCTGTGCTCCATCAAATGATGGCGGGCAGTGTGCTGGCGCACGCAGATGTTGTCTTGGACCAGATTGTGCTGTTCAGCGTTTAGCCACACTTTGATAACGGCCAGGCGTGATGCCATAGGCTGCGCGGAAATGCCGGTTGAGGTGGCTTTGGTCGGCAAAACCGAGCTGATGGGCGACCTCGCCGGCCGCCATCCCATTGCGCAATAGGCCTTTGGCGCGGCGCGTGCGCAATTGCATGGCCCACTGACGAGGGCTGAGCCCGGTCTCTTTTTGAAAGGTGCGTAGCAGGTGGAATTTGGACAACCCCAGCGCCTCGCCGAGGTGGTCCAGGGGCAGCGATTGATGCAACTGTTCGGCAAGCATTTCCTGGGCGCGACCGATCAGGCTTTTACCGGCTGTCGCGCCGGCGGGCACGCGCACGCCACTGAGGCTGACCACTTCCCCCAGCAATACAATCAAGGCGTCTTCGTTCAACTCACGGACCCGCGCGTCGCCGCTAGATGCGCCCTTCGCCACAACCGCCAGGCGCCGTGCGAGATCCGGCTGGAAACACAGCGATCGATCGAACTCCACATGCGCCAGCCCCAGGTCGCAGGCCAATTGGTTCGCGCTGACGTAGAGGCTGACAAACTGCCACGGCGCTCCGTCCGCCGCACCGCCGCCCTGAATCTGCCCTGGGTTATACAGGGTGATGGACCCTGGCCCGGCCGCGAACTCCTGGCGGTCCAGCCACACTTTTTCCTCACCTACAAGGTTCACGCCGATCACGCATTCGTCATGGCTGTGGCGGGCAAAGGTCAGGCCGGTGCAATCGACGCTGTTGATTTCGTAGTTGCCCAGCCAGGCGTGTTGCAGGGTGCTCATGGGGTCGGCTCAGTCACGGGATGGCCGTGAGCATACGCCGTCAGCAGGGCTCAGATCGACCGTTGATTAACCCGTTGCGACAGTTCATCCGCGCTTTCCTTGCGCTCCGAGTAGCGGTCTACCAAGTCCGGGCGATCACGCAGCAGCACGGTGAACTTCACCAGTTCTTCCATCACGTCGACAACGCGATCATAGAGCGCCGAGGGTTTCATGCGGTCCTGATCATCGAACTCCATGAACGCCTTGGGCACCGAGGATTGATTGGGGATGGTGAACATACGCATCCAGCGGCCGAGTACGCGCAGTTGGTTGACCGTGTTGAACGACTGGGAGCCCCCGCACACTTGCATCACCGCCAGGGTCTTGCCTTGGGTCGGGCGGACCGCGCCCAAGGACAGCGGCACCCAGTCGATTTGTGCCTTGAACACCGCCGACATCGAGCCGTGTCGTTCAGGGGAGCACCAGACCTGGCCTTCCGACCATTGCATCAGCTCCAACAGCTCCTGCACTTTGGGATGCTCACGCGGAGCATCATCGGGTAATGGCAAACCGCTCGGGTTGAAGATGCGCGTTTGCGCGCCGAAGTGTTGCAAGAGGCGCGCGGACTCTTCCACCAGCAGGCGGCTGAACGACCGTTCGCGGGTCGATCCATAGAGCAGCAGAATGCGCGGGGGCTGACTCGGTTCGACAGGGCGTGAAGTGATTAACGACGCGTCCAGATTGGGCAGGGTGGTCATGCTTGCTCCGCCTGCAATAGCGCAATGCGCTTGAGTTCTGCTTGCAGTTCGCCAGGGTCGAGATCGGCAAAGGGCAGGGCGAAAAACGCCTGGCAGCGCGTGGCGATGGTGCGCAACGTGGCGTCGAAGGCGGCTTGGATGTTTGCCTCGTCACCGTCGACATCCGAAGGATCTTCCAAGCCCCAATGTGCCTTCAGCGCCGGGCCGAAATACACGGGGCAGGCTTCACCGGCCGCCTTGTCGCACACCGTGATCACCACATCCGGCGGGCTGCCTTCAAAGGCGTCGTTGCCCTTGCTGTACAACCCCTGCGTGCCGATGCCGGCCGCCTGCAAGGTGCTCAGGCTGCGGGGCAGCACCTGGCCCTTGGGGAAACTGCCGGAGCTGACCGCCTGAAACCCTTGCGGCGCCAGGTGGTTGAACATCGCTTCGGACAAAATGCTCCGGCAGCTGTTGGCGGTACACATGAACAAGACTTTCATTGACGGATGTCCTTCAGAGGCTAAGGCGCAAGGCGAGGGCGGCGAGCGTGATCAGCAGCACCGGCAAGGTCAGCACAATCCCGACCTTGAAGTAGTAACCCCAGGTGATGGAGATGCCTTTGCGCGCCAGGATATGCAGCCATAGCAGGGTCGCCAGGCTGCCGATGGGCGTGATTTTTGGGCCGAGGTCGCTGCCGATCACGTTGGCGTAGATCATCGCGTCCTTGACCACGCCGACGGCATGGCTGGATTCGATGGACAGCGCACCGATCAACACCGTCGGCAGGTTGTTCATCGCCGAGGACAGCAATGCCGTCAGCACCCCGGTGCCCATGGCCGCGCCCCACACGCCGTAGGTGGCGAAGGTGTCGAGCCAGGTCGCCAGGTAGGTGGTCAGTCCGGCGTTGCGCAGCCCGTAGACCACCAGGTACATGCCCAGGGAAAAGATCACGATCTGCCAGGGCGCGTCCTTGAGCACTTTGCGCGTGGAAATCTTGTGGCCTTTGGCGGCGATCACCAACAGCAACACCGCGCACGCGGCAGAGATGGCGCTGATGGGAATCCCCAGCGGTTCGAGGGCAAAACACCCGACCAGCAGGATGCCCAGCACCCACCAACCGGCGCGAAAGGTGGCGCGGTCGTGAATGGCGCTGGCCGGGTCAGCCAGGTCGGCCGGGTCGTAGGTCTGCGGAATATCGCGGCGGAAAAACCACAGCAGCACCGCCAGGGTGGCGGCGACGCTGACGAGGTTTACCGGCACCATCACGGCCGCGTATTCATTGAAGCCGATCTTGAAATAGTCCGCCGAGACAATATTCACCAGGTTCGACACCACCAGCGGCAGGCTCGCCGTGTCGGCGATAAAGCCTGCGCCCATGACGAACGCCAGGGTCGCCGCCGGGGAAAAACGCAGTGCCAGCAGCATCGACATCACAATAGGCGTGAGGATCAGCGCCGCGCCGTCATTGGCAAACAGCGCCGACACCAGCGCGCCCAGCAGCACCATATAGGCAAACAGCCGCCGGCCGCGCCCACTGCCCCAACGGGCCACATGCAACGCTGCCCAGGCAAAGAATCCGGCCTCATCCAGCAACAGGCTGATGACGATCAGCGCGACAAAGGTGCCGGTGGCATTCCAGATGATGTGCCACACCACCGGGATGTCCGCCAGGCTGATCACGCCACAGGCCAGCGCGAGGATGGCGCCCATGGTTGCGCTCCAGCCGACGCCCAGGCCTTTGGGCTGCCAGATGACCAGGACGATGGTGAAGATAAAAATCGCTATTGCGACAAGCATGGATAAACGCTCCGGTGGCTCAACAGCAGGTGCTGGCTCGTTGTGGTCTGTCGCCCATTGCATCAAGACGCTGCGCGTCGTTTTGCAACCAGGGCTGGTTGGCTTGCAGGGTGGTGTCCAGCACGTGATTTACCCAGGCGGGCAGTGCCGGATTGATGCGGTAGTAGATCCATTGCCCTTGGCGCCGATCCAGCAGCAACCCGCTGCTGCGCAGTTGCGCGAGGTGGCGCGAGATTTTCGGCTGGCTGTCGTCAAGTGCATGTATCAGTTCGCACACGCAAAGTTCGCCTTCGCGCAGGACCAGCAGGGTCATTCGCAAGCGCGTGGCATCGGCCAGGCATTTGAACAGAGCGGGAGGGGAGAAAGGGTCTGACATGGCCACGGCCTATGCTTATATGTGTATTCGAATATACGTATTTCCATATATTACAGTCAAATCCTGTTTCAATTGATATGGATCAAATGTCCGGGAATACGCCACAAGTGATTGAAATTAAAATGAAACACAAATGTCCTAAAGTGCCTGCCCATAGCTAATGAAGGAAGACCAAGCGTGACCCGTGCCACTCGCAACCTGCGCAAGACCCTCGATTCCGTCGCGGAAAATAATGAAACCGCGGCGTTTGACCTGATGCGCGCCGTCGAAAAGCTCGGCGATGAAGTGCTGCGCCAGCGCTTGCTCAATACCATCCACCGCCTCAACCAGGATGCCTATGAGCTGCGCGAAGCGCGAGACTCGGTGGAGCAGGTGTCCGTCAAGCTGGCCTGAGCAAGATCGTTCAAGACAACCTGCATATGGCGCTGGCATGCTTGTCGACTGTCTGTCGATGAGCGGTTCCCATGCCTACTGCCTTACCTCATTACGCATTCGCCCGTGGCGCGATTGCTGTCATTCCGCTATCCCTGGCGTGCGCGCCCTGGGGCTTGCTGGCCGGTTCAATGGCTATTGATGCGCACTTTTCCCCGCTCGAAGCCCAAGGCCTTTCCGCCATCGTCTTTGCCGGCGCCGCGCAATTGGTGGCAATCGGCATGGTCAAGAGCGGCGCCAGCCTGGTCTCCATCTTGCTCACGACCCTGCTGCTGACCTCGCAACATTTGCTCTACGGCATGCATCTGCGTCCCACCTTGTCGACGTTCAAGCCGCGCTGGCGCATGAGCCTGGGCTTCCTGATGACCGATGAGTTCTTCGCCCTGGTCAGCCAGTACGACCGCGAAACCTTCAACCGTTGGTACGCGCTGGGCGTTGGCCTGACGTTCTATATCGCCTGGAACCTGTTCACCCTCGCCGGCATCGTCCTGGGCAAGAGTATTCCAGGGCTCGAACACCTAGGGCTGGAGTTCTCGATCGCCGCGACCTTTATCGCGTTGATCACGCCCGTGGTGCGGGACGTGCCCACCGTGGTGTGCGTGGCGGTGGCGCTGTTGTGCTCGGTAGGCTTGAGCTTCCTGCAGTGGGAGTCGGCCGTGGTGGTGTCGGGGGTGTTGGGCATGAGCGCAGGGTTTGCCTGCAAGCGACTGGGAGTAGGGCAGGCATGATCTTTCTGATGATTGTTGCCATGGGACTGATTGTGTTTCTTAACCGCTACCTGTTTATCGAACCGCGCCTGCCCGTGCGCCTCACTCGCGGTGCGCGGGAGTTTCTCGGGTTTGCGGTACCGGGCATGCTCACGGCGATCTGTGGGCCGATCATTTTTTTCGCTGACCACCAGCTCAACCTGAGCCCGGCCAACCCCTACCTGCTGGCCGGGATCTGTGCGGTGGCGCTGATGTTCTGGACGCGCAATGTGCTGCTCACCGTGCTGTTGAGCATGGCGTTGTTCTACCTGTTTCGCTGGTGGCTCTAAACGCGTAGGCGAAAAAAAGCCCGCGGGAGGGCGGGCTGAAGGGAACTTCTAAAAATGAGCCTGGCCATTATCCATGGCGCGTTCCCCTGTCACAGTGAAACTAAATTCATTCTGCGGCCGGCGCCGGCTTCTTTTTCGCCTTGGCCTCGGCCGCCAGGCACTCCAGCGCAAACTGCTCGGTGTAGGTCATCTGGATCGGCGTACTTTCGCCTTTCACCGTGCGCTCGCCGTCGAGAATGTAGCGAATCCGCTTGTCCGTCACGCCAATGCGCTTGGCGATCCACGTGGGCGTCTGACCGATGCGGCTGATCAGCTTGTCAGCATAGTCGGTGGATGGGTTGTAGTGTTCGGCATTGGGTGTCATCGGTTTTCCAGGTAGAAGCGAGCTCGCAAGTAGGCGACAGGGTGACGTAATAATCCGTGAGTGTCGCCTGCTAATGGTAGAGTCGCGTTTTTTTTCCAAGGAGCGATGGCATGCGGAAACTGGTAATTGGCGCATTGGTACTGGCTGCACTGGGCGGTTGCGCGGGCTCGAAAATGAACGCGGCACGCTCCGGCACGCCCTACAAGACCTTGGCTTCGGACAAGGCTGCGCTGGTGGTTGCCCAATGTGTCCAGTTCGGCTGGCAGGACGAGACGGTGTTTGGTGTCGACGCCGGCGGCTTCAAGGAGCCGATCGAGGCGGGTGGTTTCACCGTGTACACCACCGGCGGCGACTACTTTGTCGACGTGCGCAGCGCAGGGGCCGGTTCCTCCGTCCATTACTACGCCGCTGAAGACTCTATGGTCGCCAAGCGTCGTTTGGCCGCACTCGCGACTTGTCTGTAATCCGTTGCCTTAGCGTTTTTAGGACATGCCTGGCGGGACAGGCGCTGGACATTGTCTTATGATTCACCCGCTCGCTCGACGTGATGGCTCTTTACCAGTACACGGACGTCGAGGCCGTAACGTCGGGCGAGCCCCCCTGGTTATCAGCGCGGCATGTACCCCAAGTGCCAGCGACGGGGGATCTTCAGTGACACCACGCCCAACACTGCAGCCAGCGCTCCGCTGACCAGCAGCGCACTCAAGCCCATCCGATGTTCCAGCAGCGCCCCGATCACCGCCCCGATAAACATCCCCGTCCACGGGATCAGTTGCACGCGCCACCCATTGCGACGCTCCCCCAGCAGCCAGCGCCCCAGCCCGCGACCAAAGCGTGATAGCGCACCGGTGACATAGGTGAGCCCCACCGGCAATCCGTTCACTTCTTCGACGGCGGCATTGAGCATGCCCATCGCTACAATTGCCGCCAGCAAGGCGGGCAGCATGTCGTCGAACGGCCACAGCGCGCCGGCGCAGAGCAGCGTCGCGATGCACAGCAGCAAGGGTAGGGCGTGGCGCCGGCTGATACGGCTGACCATGACACCCAAGGCGTTGCCGACGATGAAGGTTGCGACCAGCAACAGCAGGCGCCCGGTCAGGCCCAGGTCGCCTTCGCTGATCGCCACCGCCAGGCGCGTGGTGTTGCCGCTCATGAATGAGACAAAGTCGCCGCTGGCCATGAAGCCTATGGCATCGGTCATCCCCGCCAGCACCGACAGGCTGGCCACCAGCAGCATACCGACACGGCCACGCCATCGCTGTTGATGGGCGAGCCCGGCGTTGGCGTAGGACTTTTGGGACGAAGGCAGCATGGGGCCGGGTTCCTCGGTGAGATTATTCGGCCACCACCGTAAGGCGCTTTGATGTCCGGCGCAATGATCTCAGACCGCTACCAGCCGCCAGCCGGTGCTCTGCCAGACTAAAGTATGAGTCGGCTCGATCGCCTGCACGAACCCCTCGTCATGTGACACCACCACCATTGCTCCGGTAAATCCCTTCAGCGCCTGTTCGAACGCGACGATCGACTCCAGATCCAGGTGATTGGTGGGCTCATCCAACAGCAGCAGTTGCGCCGGCGTCTCGCGCCACAAGGCGATGGCCATCGCGGCTTTTAAACGTTCGCCGCCGCTGAGCCGGCCCGCCGGTTGCGAGACCCGCGAGGCGTCCAGTTGCAGCAAGGCCAACCGGGTACGCAACGCGGCCTCGGCCAGTGGCGTGTCGAGCAGGTTGAGTTGCTCGACGATGGAGCGTTGGTTGTCCAGCAGGGCCAGGTGTTGATCGATATAGGCGCTGGGCACATGCACCGAGCATTCGCCACTGACGGCCGGCGATTGGCCCGCCAACAGCTTGAGCAAGGTCGACTTGCCGCAACCATTCGGCCCCCGCACGGCGACGCGCACGGGGCCGATCAGGCTGAGCGTGATCGTTTGAGCGCCCAGCCACGGTAGCTCGGCATCGATCAGGGTCAGGACCTGTCGGCCGTTGGGCAACGCCGAGCCGGGCAAGGCCAGCAGCGTCGGCGTCTGATCCGCCACGCCTTCGTAGGCTTGACGCACTTGCGCCTCCAACCGGGCGTTGTGTTCGCGATGGGCACCGCGCACCGTGCCGACGATTTGCGTGGCGGCGCCTTTCCAGCGGGCCTTGGTGAAGCGGTCGACATTCGCGGTTTCAGCGTGCTTGCGTGAACGGGCAGCGCTACGTTGCAGGCTGTCGTGGTCTTTTTGCAGGCGCCGACGCTCGCGGCTGCGCTCCAGGCGGGCGTGCTCCCAGGCGGCGATAGCGGCGTGCTGCTGCGTATCGCGCTGTTGTCGATAGGTTTCGTAGTTGCCGCCATACGCCCGCGCGCCAAGGGCCGACAGTTCGATAATGCGCCCCATGGCATTGAGCAGTTGCCGATCATGGCTGACCACCACCAGGCCGCCGCGCCAGTCACCCAGCACCTGCAGCAGCCAATCACGCCCGGCGCTGTCGAGGTGATTGGTCGGCTCATCGAGAATCAGCAACTGAGGGCAGGCCAACAACGCACCTATCAGCGCAACCCTGGCCAACTGACCACCGCTGAGGTGATGGGCAGGGGTGTGCGCATGAAGTGCTTGCAGCCCCGCCACATCCAGCGCGGTGCGCAAACGCTCGGCCAGGTCCCAGCGATCGTCGATCAGTTCCTGGTCGTCGGCACGGGCAGCGCCTTGCGCCATGCGCTCAAGCGCGGCCAATGCCTGGGCGATGCCGGTGACGTGGGCGATGCTGTCGCCAGGCTCGATAACCAGGGTTTGCGGCACATACACGACGCTGGCAGAACCCTCGCGGCTGCCGGAAGTGGGCGCCAGCCTCCCGGCAATCAACCTGGCCAGAATACTTTTGCCGCGCCCATTGCGTCCGACAATGCCAGTGGGCGTGTGGTCAATGCACAGGTTCAGGTCGTCCAGCAGGGTGTCGCCATCGGCGAACTGGAAAGACAGGTGTTGCAGGGAAACCAGTACGGGCAGCCGGTTGACGTCAGTCATCAGCACCTCCAAAAAAATGTCGAACAGGCCAACAAGCACGCCAGGCGGCTCGTTGCAGATACATTTTGGAAGGCTTAGCGGTTCACGTCGGCGGTCGTCCGGTAAATCAGAAGGGATGCAGAGGCTAACCCACCTTGGTTTTGTTCAGCAAGTCGGCGGCCGATGCAAAATCGGGCATGGCGCGCATTCCTTGGCAACAAATCAGGCCGGTATGCCTGACTGACCGCGGCGGGGTGCGCTCGTGCCAAAAGGTTTTCGTGGCTTACGCCAGCACCGCCACTGCCTTGATTTGTGCCCATAGCGTCTGGCCGGGGTGCAGTTGCATCTGGTCGCGGGAGAAGCGGGTGATCCGTGCCAGCAGCGGCGTGCCGCCCGCATCGAGGCGCACCAGCACGTGGGCGTTGTTGTCCGCCGCAATCTCCTGGATGACCGTCACCGGCAGGCGATTGAGGATGCTGCTGTGTTCTTCCGCCTGCACATTGAGGCTCACATCCCGCGCCTGGACCTTGATCCGCAAGGCTTTGCCCAAGGCCAGCGGCGCATGGGCGACACGCATGTGCAAGGCGCTGCCGGGCAGTTGCAGGCTCAGCAACTGATAGTGCGCGTCGTAAGCGCTCACCGTGCCACTGATGACCACGCCCGCGTCGTCGCCCAACGCCAAGGGCAAATCCAGCCGCGCCAGGGTTTCACCGATGGGGCCGCTGGCCAGGGCCTTGCCGTCGCGGAGCAACACGATGTGATCGGCCAGGCGCGCCACCTCGTCCTGGGCATGGCTGACGTAGAGCACCGGGATGTCCAGTTCGTCGTGCAGGCGTTCCAGGTACGGCAGGATTTCGCTCTTGCGTTTACTGTCGAGGGCGGCCAGCGGTTCGTCCATCAACAACAGGCGCGGGCTGGTCAGTAACGCGCGGGCGATCCCGATGCGCTGGCGCTCGCCGCCGGACAAGTGCTGCGGATGCCGCTCAAGCAGGTGACCGATGCCCAGCAGTTCGGTGGCCTGGGCCATGTCGACGCGACGTTGCGCGCGCGGGATGCGCTTGAGGCCGAATTCCAGATTGGCGCGCACCGACAGATGGGGGAACAGGCTCGCCTCCTGGAACACATAGCCCAGCGCACGTTTATGCGGCGGCACGAACAGCCCGCTGCGGCTGTCTTGCCAGACTTCATCGTTGACCTGGACAAACCCGTCCTCGGCGCGTTCCAGCCCGGCAATGCAGCGCAGGCAGGTGGTCTTGCCGGAACCGGAATGCCCATACAGCGCGGTGACGCCGCGCCCGGGCAGATGCAGGTCCACCTCCAGGGCAAAGGCGGAATACTTAAGGTGCAGGCGTACATCAATCATCGACATCAGCTCCAGCCCATCTTGGTGTTACGGCTGGAGTAGAGCGCCAGCAACACGAGGAACGCGAACACCACCATAACGCCGGCCAACCAGTGCGCCTGGGCATACTCCATCGCTTCGACATGGTCGTAGATCTGCACCGAGACGACCCGGGTCTTGTCCGGGATATTGCCGCCGATCATCAGCACCACGCCGAACTCGCCGACGGTATGCGCAAAACCGAGAATCGACGCGGTGATAAACCCCGGGCGGGCCAGGGGCAGGATCACGCTGAAGAATGTGTCCCAGGGATTGGCGCGCAAGGTCGCGGCCACTTCCAATGGGCGTGTACCGATGGCGGAGAAGGCGTTTTGCAACGGCTGCACCACGAACGGCATGGAATAGATCACCGAGCCGATCACCAGCCCGGCGAAACTGAAGGTCAGGGTGCCCAGGCCCAGCCATTGGGTGAACTGGCCGAAGTAACCATGAGGCCCCATTGTCAGCAGCAGGTAGAAGCCGATCACCGTGGGCGGCAGCACCAACGGCAGGGCGACCACCGCGCCGATAGGCCCGCGCCACCACGAGCGGGTGCGCGACAGCCACAGGGCAATCGGAGTGCCGATGACCAGCAGGATCACCGTGGTCAGTGACGCCAGTTTGATGGTCAACCAGATCGCGGAAAAATCGGCACTCGATAGTGGCATTTAGAGCTCGTAACCGTAGGACTTGATAACGGCAGCGGCTTTCGGCCCTTTCAGGTACTCAACCAGCGCTTTGGCAGCGGCGCTGTCTTTGCCCTTGTTGAGGATCACCGCGTCCTGTTTGATCGGGTCGTGCATGGAGGCTGGGACGATCCACGCCGAACCGCTGGTGACTTTGCCGTCTTTGTAGATCTGCGACAAGGCCACAAACCCCAGCTCGGCATTGCCGGTGGACACAAATTGATAGGCCTGGGTGATGTTCTGGCCCTCGACGAGCTTGTCCTTGACCTTCTCGGTCAAACCTTCCTTCGCCAGCACCTGGGTTGCTGCCAGGCCGTAAGGCGCGGCTTTCGGGTTGGCGATGGAGAGGTGCTTGAATTCATTTTTCTTGAGGACGTCGCCCTTCGCGTCGACGTAACCTTCCTTCGCCGACCACAGCGCTAAGGTGCCCACGGCGTAGGTAAAGCGCGACCCCTTGACGGTGTCGCCTTCGCTCTCGAGTTTTTGCGGGGTGGTGTCGTCGGCGCTGAGGAACACTTCGAACGGTGCGCCGTTCTTGATCTGGGTGTAGAACTGCCCGGTGGCGCCGTAGGCGGCGACCAGCTTGTGCCCGGTGTCCTTCTCGAAATCGGCGGCAATCGCCTGGATCGGTGCGGTGAAGTTGGCGGCGACGGCCACCTGGACTTCATCGGCGTGGGCCGGACCCAAAGCGCAGGCAGCAATCAGGGTGGCCAGGGCGGTAGGGGCCAGGCGTGAGGCGCGAATCGTCATGGAGCAGCTCCTTAGGAAATGTACGGCTTGTTATAGGTAGAAGGCTCAACCGCTATGTAGGGGAATATATAGCGGTTGGCCATTGCCGGTACAGTGCAAAGTTGCCACAGCGGTTGGGTCTATTTGAGCTTCGCCAGCGTTTGTTTGGCCAGTTCGCGGGTCAGCTCATAGGTGCCTATCTCTTTACCCAGGCGCAACGCCTGGCCTGCCCATAAGTTGCTGAAGCCCGCTTCATCCTTGGCCTTGAGTGGCATTAAGGCACCGCCGGCCCTGGGGAATGCCGGGGCCAATGGGTTGATCGCGCCCAACTCACGCATCACCCGGTTGACGATGCCCCGCGCCGGTCGGCCGGTAAACAGGTTGGTCAGCGCGGTTTCACTGGCCTGGGCATGGCGCAATGCGTGGTGGTGCGAGGGGCTGACCGTGGCTTCGGGGGTGAACAGGTACGCCGTACCTATCTGCACGGCGCAGGCGCCCAAAGCGAAGGCGGCGGTGATCCCGCGCGCGTCAGCGATGCCGCCGGCGGCGATCACCGGCACGCTGACAGCGTCGACGATCTGCGGCACCAGCGCCATCAAGCCGATCTGGCTATTGAGCTCGTCGCGGAGAAACATGCCGCGGTGGCCGCCGGCTTCAATGCCCATGGCGATGATCGCGTCGCAGCCATGCTGTTCCAGCCAAATCGCCTCTTCGACGGTTGTGGCCGACGAAAGTACCTTGGCACCGGTCGCTTTGACGCGGTCGAGCAGGGACTTTTCCGGCAAACCAAAATGGAAACTGACCACCTCAGGGCGAAATGCCTCAACGACTTGGCAGGCGTCTTCGTTGAACGGCGCACGGTTGGTCACTGGCGTCGGCGCATCAAAGTCGGCGCCCAGTTCGCGGTAGTAGGGTTGCAGCAGGTCCTTCCAGCGCCGATCACGCGCTTCGTCCGCCTCGGGCGGTTGGTGGCAGAAGAAATTCACATTGATTGGCCGCGTGCTGGCCTTGCGGACAGTGGCCAAAGCCTCGCGCAATTGCTCGATACTCAGCGCCGCTGCCGGCATCGAACCCAGCGCGCCGGCCTCGTTGGCGGCGATGACCATTTGCGCAGTGGTCGCACCGGCCATGGGCGCCTGGATGATCGGCACATCGATGCCCAACAGGTCGAGAATGCGCGTGTCTGGCCAGGTGCTCATGGGATGCGTCTCCAGCGTTAGTAAGAATTTTCGCTGTTTTAGCAGGGCCCTTGGCGTCCGGCCAGTCTGTTTTATTCACTGGACGCAGCCTGAGTTTCGTGCAGTGGCGAGCCGTTGTTTAGATGTCGCGCTCGCGCTCCAGTAACAGGCGTTTGCGTTCCACGCCCCATCGGTAGCCCGACAAGTCGCCGTTACTGCGCACTACCCGGTGGCAGGGAATGGCGACTGCGAGGCGGTTAGCGCCACAGGCCTGGGCCACGGCACGAAAGGATGTGGGCGCGCCAATTCGTTCGGCGATCTGCGCATAGCTGGCAGTGCTGCCCACCGGGATCTCGCGCAAGGCCTGCCACACCCGTTCCTGAAAGGCCGTGCCGCGCAGATCCAGCGGTAAGTCCAGGCCCAGGGCGGGGGCTTCTATAAACCCCACCACCTGGGCGACCAACTGTTCGAAGGCCGGGTCGGCGCCCAGCAGTTCGGCCTTGGGGAATTGGTCCTGCAGGTCACGCACCAGCGCGTCCGGCTCATCGCCCAGCAGGATCGCACACACGCCGCGATGACTTTGCGCCACCAGAATCGCGCCGAGGGAACACTGACCGACGGCAAAATGGATGTGAGTATTCGTGCCGCCGGCTTTGTAATCGCTTGGCTTCATGCCAAGCAGTTGATCCGCCGATTCATAGAAGCGGCTGTTGGAATTGAAGCCTGCGTTATACAGCACGTCGGTCACCGTGTTGCGCCCCTTGAGCCCCTCGCGCACTTTGCGTGAGCGCTGGGCGCTGGCATACCCCTTGGGGGTGAGACCGGTGACTGACTTGAACACCCGATGGAAATGGAACGGACTCAACCCGGCTCGCAGGGCCAGTTGGTCGAGGCGGGGCGGGGTTTCGGCGTGTTCGATCTGCCGACAGGCGTTGGCGACAAGCTCGGCGTGTCGCGCCGCGCGCTGCGTCTGGTCGCCGGTTGCGCGTTTGCTTGGGCGGTAGCCTGCCGCCTCGGCCTGCCGGGGCGTATCAAAGAACTCGACGTTTTCCGGGCGCGGCAAGCGCGAGGCGCTACTGGGACGGCAATACACGCCGGTGGTTTTCACCCCATAGACAAACAGCGCATCCGCCTGGGGATCTCGGGCGAGGATTGCCGCCCAACGGGGGTCATGTTCGTTATTCATCGCCTGCTCTCATGACGGGTCACGGTCAGATTAGTCGTGTCGCAGCGGCCTGGCACTCTGAAGCTTGCGGTCAAATCAGCCAGCGGTGCGAAAGGTCAGGTTGATGCGTTGCGCGCCCATGATCGGATGCGTGCCGCCCTTGACCGGCATGACGCCATGAAAACGCAGGCGATCGACCCCGCCCCACACCACCACATCGCCATGGAACAACGAGATTTTTTCGGGCTTGTCACTGCGTGCATGGCCGCCGAACAGGAAGACCGCCGGCAGCCCCAGCGACACGGAAACCACCGGCGCGGTGTAGCAGCGTTCGTTCTTGTCCTGGTGCAACGACATCTTCGCCCCCGGCACATAACGGTTGATCAGGCAGGCGTCGGGTACAAACTCGCTGAACCCGGCGTCGGCCGCTGCGTGTGCCGCCAGTTGGCGCAAGGTCTCGGGCATGGCTGGCCAGGGTTGACGGCTGCGCGGGTCAAGCGCGGTGTAGCGGTAGCCGCGGGGATCGGTGGTCCACCCCAGCTCACCGCAACTGCTCAGGGCTGCCGACATGGTGAAACCACCAGGTGTGACCATTTGCCGAAACGGCGACTGAGCCAGCACGCAGCGCAACGCTGGCAGAAGATGTTCAATGTAGGGCAGGGCATAGCCCCTCAGAACGTGGGACTGTTCGCCAATCTGCTCGCGCCCTGCGGGTTGTTGCAGGGCGTCTTCGGCAAACAGGTCGGCGGTCGGGCCGGGCATGGGCTTACAGCGCCTTGCTCACGTTGATGTCAGTGATCTCATCGCTGGCGTCGTGAATCTTCGCCAGTACCTGCTTGGCTTCTTCGACGCTGTTGCTTTGCAGTTGAGCAAACTCAAAGCGGCGTTCGCCGTTGAGCTTGTACTTGATGACGTATTTGGTCGTGGTCACAGCTTTTTTCCTGTCGAGTGTTCGGCTCAGCTCAATTTGGTGTTGGTGCGACGAACGATGCGGATCTTGTGGGACAGCGCAGGTGTGCGGGTGACGCTGATAGCGCGGCGTGTCACAACGTCCAGGGTGATGTTCCAGAAACCGGTGCTGGGCGCGGTGATTTTCGCGGGGAACTTGTCGAATGCGCCGCCATGGTAGGTATGACGACCGCCATTCTTGAAGCTGCGAAAATTCGCATCGCTCATCAGACGAATATTACAAGTCTGCGAGCATTCGATGACAACAATGTCTCCCTCGTTGAGGTGCTCACGCTGGTGGATGAATTTCATGGGGGTGTCTCCAGAAGGGCTTTTTCTGAAAAATCAGAACGATACGTAGGTTAAGATAGAGTTTATCAGCCCCAGCGCGTTTATTATCGGGCCGTCGTCGACGACGTCGACAATTTAAAACAGTTATTTGCCGAGTTATCAGAGATAAATCCTACGTGGGCGGGAGAAAATTACCATCCCCGCTGTCGTAGGATCTTTATCGGAGGTTTTATATGAAGTGGAGTGTGTTGGTTCTGGCCTTGGCGATAGGTGGGTGTGCTTCGGTTGCAGATATCAAGCAGACCCCCCCGACCTTGGCGGTCATTTCAGGGAAAAAACCGCAGGAATATGCCGCCTGTGTGGTGCGTAAATTGTCGACTACTCGCCGGCCGCCGCAGATTGAGCCTCATAAAGACGGCGTGCAGGTGATTGTGCCGCAGAAATTCTCCACTGGCCCGTCGGCTATTTTCGAGATTGAAGAACGCTCCAGTGGCAGCAGCATAAAGCTCTACGAGAGCATGTCCAATGTGCCGATCCGTCCTGGCGATGTGAAGAAGGCCGGGGAAGACTGCATTTCCGGTTGAGGCGGTGCATTTCACACGGCACGCTTGAATCCGATAAAGAAGCCTGACCTGCCATTGCGGTGTCAGGCTTTTTTTGCGTGTTGTCCCGTCCTGCATAAGTTCACGCCAATGACGGGGTCAATCTCTACGGTTAAACGGTAGGCGGCGTGCTCTTCGGGCGGGGTATCCGCTAAACTATCGGCCATGCACTACAACAAATGCCGCTCAAACCCTGGGTTTGCGCGGCATTTGTCTTTTCCTGGAACTCCGTAATGAAACGTGAACACGTCAAAGCCCGTCATGTCGAAGGTCAGATCTCGGCCACCCATATCATCCAGAATCCCGCTGATCTGGGAGAGTGGATCGTATTCTTCAAGAAAAGCGGCGGTCGCAGCTTTTTCCTGGTGGATGATCAGGATGAAGTGGAGTCGTTCCAGCGTCTGGATGACCTGATCGAGACGATTCGCGGCCTAGGTATCAAGTCTGCCGAAATTCACATGTAAGGCAGCGGCGCCTACTTGCAGACCACCACCACGCTGCGGCTCTTGAAGTTGCCCACGTCTTTGCCCAGGGTCTTGTCGTCTTCGCTCAGGGCCGGCGTGCCCTCGGTGCCGACGATGCGATAACCGGTGCCGGCGCAGGACGCATCGGCCTTTTCATAGCAACCGGCCCAGGAGTTGGCTTCACCCGAGCAGTCGATCGTCAGGCCCTGTTCACCGTTTTTCAGATAAACGTCAGAGGTGGTGGTGCAGCCGGTGAGCGCCAGTACCGCAGTCAGTGCCAGAGTCTTGTTCATGTAAGGTCGTCGTCGAGGGTGTTGGAGGGCGCGCGGACACTGTCGTGGGGCGTTTGCAGAAGATTATAGCGAACTGCCATGTAGGTACAGACAAACACAAAAAAGCCCCGATCACCGGGGCTTTGTGCGCTTGGCTTGCAGGCTTACTTGCCCTTTGGCCGCTTGCTTGACGCGTGACCCGCTTCATCCACAAACACTTCGGCTACCGCAACAGCTTCGCGTTCGGTCGCGAACGAGCCGGCAACGCTGTCTCCGTGGAAGTTGATCAAGTGCCAACCGTCCGCACGCTGCGTGATCAGGTAGCCGTTTACGCCTTTGGGTTCTGACATCTATTAACAATCTCGTGGTCTGGTTCAAGGGCGTAATGATAGCGCCAATTGTCGCGCCCCCGCCCAAGTTATTCCAGGTCAATGTTTGAGGCGCAAAAGCGTGCTAAAAGGGTCGCAGCCCATTTTAAACCAGAGGGCAATGCTGTTTTTGTCGTGCCGTTTGTGAAGCTCTTCGTAGGATTAGCGGAACTTACGCCGACATTTTTTCTCTATGATGACATCGCAACGCCAGCAGGACCCATTGTAAGGTGACTGCGGCCTGATTAGACTGCGCCGAATTCCGTACGCACAGCCCTTTGTAAGGACCCATATGATC
>Ga0302216_1000263_pt1 | contig 20152 bp, 19 predicted proteins | sample II_Fen_N3_2_FD_194575 | JGI IMG/M metagenome (GOLD analysis project Ga0302216, IMG submission 194575) | Peat permafrost microbial communities from Stordalen Mire near Abisko, Sweden - II_Fen_N3_2 | ecosystem: Environmental > Terrestrial > Soil > Wetlands > Permafrost | place: Sweden: Abisko...
GAAACCATTGTGGGTCGCAACATCATCGTCGCCACCGGTTCCAGCGCACGCGCACTGCCAGGTACCCCGTTTGACGAAGAACTGATCTTGTCCAACGACGGCGCCTTGCGCATGAGCGCTGCGCCGAAAAAACTCGGTCTGATTGGTGCCGGCGTGATTGGTCTGGAAATGGGCTCGGTCTGGCGTCGTCTGGGCACAGACGTGACGGTTCTGGAAGGTTTACCGACCTTTTTGGGGGCAGCTGACGAGCAAATTGCCAAGGAAGCCAAAAAAGCCTTGGACAAGCAGGGCCTGAAAATTGAACTCGGTGTGACCGTGGGCGAGATCAAGAGCAGCAAAAAAGGCGTGAGCGTGGCCTACACCAGCGCCAAGGGTGAGGTCAAGACACTGGAGGTGGACAAACTCATCGTCTCGATCGGCCGTTCACCCAATACCGTTGGGTTGAACGCAGAAGCCGTGGGCTTGAAGCTCAATGACCGTGGTGCGATTGAGGTGGATGCCGACTGCAAGACCAATCTGCCTGGTGTCTGGGCGGTGGGTGATGTGGTGCGTGGCCCGATGCTCGCGCACAAAGCGGAAGAAGAGGGCGTGGCCGTGGCCGAGCGTATTGCTGGCCAGCACGGACATGTCAACTTCAAAACGATTCCTTGGGTGATTTACACCAGCCCGGAAATTGCTTGGGTCGGGCGTACCGAACAGCAACTCAAGGCCGATGGCGTGGCCTACAAATCAGGAACCTTCCCGTTCCTGGCCAATGGCCGCGCACGCGCCCTGGGGGACACCACCGGCATGGTCAAGATGCTGGCTGACGCCACGACCGACGAAATTCTGGGTGTGCACATTGTTGGTCCGATGGCCAGCGAGTTGATCGCCGAATGTGTGGTGGCCATGGAATTCCGCGCCAGCAGTGAAGACATCGCACGCATCTGCCATGCGCACCCGTCGTTGAGTGAAGCGACCAAGGAAGCGGCACTCGCGGTCGACAAACGTACATTGAATTTCTGACATATAGAATTTGGCCTCTAGCCCTTATAAAATAAGGGCTAGTAGCTCTATTTTTTATAGTTTGTGATCAGCTTGTGACGGTCAAGAAAATCTACCTGAATGAACTCGCAGCCCGTGGTTTCACGAGCGATCCGGCTCAGCTGCGTGCGGTGCAAGCCTTAGAGGTCTGCGCCCGCGAGTGGCGCCATTTCAAAGAAAAACGCTCCAACGCTTTCAAGAAGCTGATCAACCACCCACCCATTCCGCGGGGTGTGTACATGTACGGCGGCGTCGGGCGTGGCAAAAGTTTTCTGATGGACTGCTTTTATACGGCGGTGCCACTCAAACGCAAAACCCGGTTGCATTTTCATGAGTTCATGCGTGAAGTACACCGGGAATTGGCTGCTTTGCAGGGCACCGTCAATCCGTTGGATCAGTTAGCCAAGCAGATTGCCGAGAAATACCGTCTGATCTGTTTTGATGAATTCCATATATCGGACATCACTGACGCGATGATCCTGCATCGCCTGCTCAAGGCTCTGTTTGACAATGGTGTGGGGATGGTGACTACCTCCAATTTCAAGCCCGATGACTTGTACCCCAATGGTCTGAACCGAGATCGTCTGTTGCCCGCCATTGAGATGCTCAAACACGAATTGCAGGTTATCGATGTCGACAACGGTACAGACTACCGTGGCCTCACGATGGATCAATTGCAGCTATACCACACACCGCTGGGCCCGGCCGCAGAAGCGGCCATGAGCATCGCCTTTGAACGCTTGGCTGAACAGCAGGACCAAAATCCGGTGTTGCAGATTGAGTCACGCGTGATCCAGGCACGTCGACGTGCCGGGGGTGTGGTCTGGTTTGATTTCAAAACCCTGTGTGGTGGTCCGCGCTCACAAAATGACTACCTGGAGTTGGCCACCCAGTACCATACTGTTTTGCTCAGTGATGTGCCCCTGCTGCCACCCTGCATGGCGGCCGAGGCGCGGCGATTTACTTGGCTAGTTGATGTGCTTTACGATCGGCGGGTCAAACTGATCATGTCGGCCGCCGTGCCTGCTGATCAGTTGTACACCGAAGGGCAGCTTGCCAACGAATTTGCGCGCACAGTGTCGCGCATCAAAGAAATGCAAACAGGTGAATTTTTGGCGCTTGAGCGTCGCAATGTGGACACGCGGCTGACATGATATTTAAATTTTTGACCGGACTTCTATTGGCCATGGGGCAGTTTGTTGCCATGGCACAAACCGTGGAGCCTGCTCCTCAAACACTGGATGTGGGCGCAGAACGGGAGCGAATCGCCCAGGAGCGCGCGGTCAGTGAGTCCGTCTATACAGCTTCAGAGGGCGTGTGTTACAGCCGATTTGCCGTGTCCGACTGCTTGAGTGATGCACGTAAAGTGAGGCGAGTGACGATGGACGAATTGCGTCGCCAGGAACTGGTGTTGAACGACATGGAGCGCAAAATCAAAGCGATGCAAGCACTCAAGCGCATTGAGAGCAATGTCGCCGCGCAGCAAGAGCAACTGGAGAAAGTCGCAAAGCCTGTAACCCAGCCCTGACGGGCTCAATTGCCTGCTGCTTCAACTTTGACGATGGCCAAAGACAGGTTGTCGCCACTGCCTTTGGCACGCACGCGCGCCTTGTCAATCAGGAATTCACTGGCCTCGCGGGCTGACAATGTGGCCAGCACCGAACCCAGTTCAACCTCGGTGAAATAGTGCCACAGGCCATCGCTGCACACCATGAGTGTGTCGCCCGGTTCCAGTTTGGTAAGACTATGGGTGTCAATCGGAGGCTCTTTCTCGGTGCCCAGGCAACCCATCAAAATATTGGACTGCGGGTGAAAGTTGGCCTGCTCTTCGGTCAGTTCACCCCTGCTGACCAAAGATTGAACGTAAGAGTGATCCCTGGTACGGGTGACCAGTTGTTTGCCATGAAAATGGTAAATGCGCGAGTCCCCCGCATGCGCCCAGTGGCAGCTGCCATCCGGGTTGATGATGAAAACAGCGATGGTGCTGTGCGGCTCTTCTTCAGATGAAATGGCCGTGAGTTTGATCACCGTATGCGCTTCCAGCACCAATTGACTGAGCATGCTGACCGGATCATCGACGGACGGTGAGTAGCGCTCAAACAATTGCTGAGCCGTCATCATCACTTGGTCAGAGGCCTTGCGCCCACCACTGCGACCACCCATTCCGTCTGCCAAAACTGCCATCAAGCAGCCTTTAACATGGTGGTGACTGATCAAGCTGACCTGATCCTGTTGGTAATCCCGATCGCCCTTGTGAATGCCTGTCGATGCTGTGATCCGATAAGCTCGGGTGCTCATGCCCTCACCAGAACTTCCACCAGGGTTGCGCCTTGTTTTTGAAACCTTGGGTCAAGTAGAGTGTTTGGGGGAAATTCTTTTCCAGCACACGTCGGGCATCGTCGCGCAACTCGGGCAAGTTCAGTGCGTCATAGGACTGCACCATCAGAAACAGCGCTTCTTCCAAGGCAGGTGTGCCCTGGTAGTCTGCGATGGCGGTCTGTGCGCGGTTAATAGAGGCTAAGTACGCGCCACGTTGATAGTAGTAACGAGCCACATGCACTTCAGACTCGGCGAGTGAATTCACAACGTAATGCATCCGTGCACTGGCATCTGGCGCATATTTGGAGTCAGGAAAACGCGTGACCAGTTCCTTGAAGGATTCAAACGACTCCTTGGCTGCTTTTTGGTCGCGCTCTGACAGGTCCTGCCGGGTGATGGAACCAAACAAACCCAGATCATCATTGAAATTGACCAGACCTTTGAGATACAGCGCGTAATCCAGCGCGGGGCTGGCTGGATGCAGCTTTAAGAAACGGTCAAGCGTGGCAACCGCCAGCGCTGGCTCACCATTTTTGTATTGTGCGTAGGCTTTGTCCAATTGGGCCTGTTGCGCCAACGGGGTGCCTGCAGCACGGCCTTCGAGTTTGTCGAACAGGGGGACGGCTTTGTCATAAGCGCCGGATTTCAACTCGTCCTTGGCTTCTGCATAAATTCTGTTCGGACTCCAACCCGCCGTCGGGTCTTTCGGCGTGGAGGAGCAAGCGCCCAATGCGCCGAGCAGCAGAACGCCACACGCGAGGGCCCAAGCGCGGGCAGCAGATAATTTGGCATCAGGCATGTAGGACAGCTTTCTTGAAAAATACTCATCAAATTATATCGGCCGACCTTGCGCCTTACGATAACGAGGCCACTGAAGAAACCGGGCCGGAGGTGGAACTCCGCGCTTTGTCTTTCGGGCCGGAGCATCACGGGCTGCGTTTGGACCTTGCGCTGAGCAACCTGGTGCCCGAGTTTTCCCGAAGCTACCTGCAGCAATTGATTGAACTGGACAGCGTAACGGTAAACGACAAGGTGGCCTCAAAGGCCTCAGCCAAGGTCAGGGTGGGAGATATTGGTCAAATTGCACTGCGGCCAACACCCCAGAGTCAGGCCTTCAAGGCCGAAAACGAGCCCCTCGATATCGTTTTTGAGGATGAACACTTGTTGGTGATCAACAAGCCAGCCTCTTTGGTGGTCCATCCGGCGCCTGGCAACTGGAACGGTACCCTGATGAATCGCTTATTGGGCCATGACACCCAAGCCTTCCATTTACCGCGTGCTGGTATTGTGCATCGACTGGACAAGGACACCAGCGGCCTGATGGTGGTTGCCCGGACCCGCCAAGTGATGGATGCACTGGTCCAAGCTATTGCGGCGCGTACGGTGAAGCGGCAGTACCTTGCACTGGCACATGGTGTCTGGCGGGGTGCGGCATTGCGGCATGTGGATGCACCTATTGGCCGGGACCCGGGCAATAGGTTGCGTATGGCGGTGGTTGATCTGGCACTGCATGCGGGCAAGGCTGCGCAGACTGATTTTGAATGCCTGTCAAACGGCACCCAGGGCTGCTTGATCAAATGCAGCTTGCATACCGGCCGGACGCACCAGATCAGGGTTCATTTGGCGTCAATAGGTCATGCCTTGGTGTCGGACGCGGTTTACGGCGGTGCAGCAGCGGTGGGTATGCAAAGACAGGCTTTGCATGCCACGAAACTGGCATTTATCCATCCCGTCACCGGGCAACCTCTGGTTTTCAAGGCACCGCTGCCAACGGATTTTTCCGCTGCACTCAGCTGTTGGCACCTCAATTACAATAGCGACTCTTTTTAGCACTGCCCTGCCGTGCTTTTTAACGTGCCACCGATGACTTATCGGTCCTGATCACGTCTTCCATATCTTTTAGTACCGCACCAACGGGTGTGCTTTGACCGGAATTTGCCAACCATGAACACCGCGGATGCCAAGCGCATCCTGGAAACCGCATTGATTTGTGCGCAACAACCCATGCCCGTCAAGGACATGCGGGTGTTGTTGGGCGATGAATTGACAAGCTCCGACATTGATGCGCTGTTGTCAGAGTTGCAGGTGGACTGGTCGGAACGCGGCCTGGAGCTGGTTTCGGTGGCGACGGGTTGGCGTTTTCAGAGTCGCCCGGAAATGCAGGCTTATCTTGAGCGCCTGCACCCTGAAAAGCCGCCACGTTATACCCGCGCCACATTGGAGACTCTTGCTATCATTGCTTACAGACAGCCGGTCACGCGAGGAGATATCGAAACAATTCGCGGGGTGACGGTGAATTCGCTAACCCTCAAGCAGCTTGAAGACCGTGGCTGGATCGAGGCGATTGGACACCGTGATACCGTGGGCCGGCCTGCACTGTTTGCGACAACCCGCCATTTCCTGGATGATCTGGGCCTCAATTCCTTGGATCAATTGCCACTATTGGCCTCGCCGCCCCGATCAACCGACGCACTGGAATCCTTGCTGGGCCAGGAATTGGCACTGGCTGGCTCGCAGACAAAACCGCACATCATCACAACAGACACCGATTCAGGCAATACTGAGCTGAATTGGTCAGATGACCCCAACCCGGGCATGAGCCCCCTTGCACCCGTACCTGAGGACATACCATGACTGAACTTCCTACCGAGCTGACAACGCCTGCCGCCGACATGGGTGATGCCATTCGTTTTGAAGATGTTGTCTCTGGTGTGTTTGATGCTACAGAAAGCGAAGCGGACTCGGCTGTTCTCAAGCGGGTTCTGCCGCCTCAGCCTGAGTCACCCAAGCTGCACAAAGTGTTGGCGCAAGCTGGCATGGGCTCGCGCTTGGAAATGGAGCAACTCATTTTGGAAGGGCGTATCACCGTTAACAACGAGCCAGCACATATCGGGCAGCGCGTTCAATTTGGCGACCATGTCAAAGTCAACGGCAAGCCCATTCGTTTCAAAATTGCCCCGCCACCAGCACGCGTTCTTGCCTATCACAAACCAGCAGGCGAAGTCGTCAGCCATGATGACCCACAAAACCGCCCGACGGTTTTTCGCAAGCTGCCTAAGTTGTTTCAGGGAAAATGGCAATCGGTCGGCCGTCTTGACCTGAATACTGAGGGTTTGTTGTTGTTCACCAGTTCTGGTGAGTTGGCCAACAATTTGATGCATCCCCGGTTTGGACTGGAGCGTGAATACGCGGTGCGGGTGCTGGGCGCACTGACGCTCGATGAAAAACACAAATTGTTGGACGGTGTTCGGCTGGATGACGGCATGGCCCAGTTTGGCTCTATTGAGGAAGGCGGCGGCGAGGGGTCGAATTGCTGGTATCGGGTCACGATTTCAGAAGGACGCAACCGGGAGGTGCGCCGTATGTTGGAGTCAGTCGGACATGCCGTCAGCCGATTGATTCGAATTCGCTACGGCTCCATGGTTTTGCCACGGGGTTTGAAACGGGGTGCTTGGGTTGAACTGGATGAAGCTGACATCCGCCTGTTGACGCGTGCATCACAGTCTCAAGGGGCGCTTGCGCTCGACTCTGTCGAGCCAGCACTGGCAGGCAAGCGGATGCCTGTCAGTCGTGGTGCTGGCGGCGCGGCGCGCAGCCGTAACAATCCGGGCCGGGGTCCAGCGCGGTCCCCGGCAGCCGGAAAAGCGGTATCGCCACAGCCAGATCCACTGAAAACATCTGTGGGGTACATCGGAGCAGACAGCTTTTCCAGACAACGCCAGGAAGCCGGGAAAAAGCGAGGGGGTGGCCCAGGCGCAGGACGCAGACCAAGCGGTCGCACTAGGTAATCCAGCACCCGTAGAAGTAAAGGGTCAGTTGGGCTCAGGTTAAGATCAAGGGCTTTGGTCAAAAGACCAGAATTTTTTATTTAGAGGAAATCATATGGCTATCGAACGCACTCTCTCCATCATCAAACCCGACGCCGTTGCCAAAAACGTGATCGGTCAAATTTATGCCCGCTTTGAAGCTGCTGGCCTGAAAATCGTCGCCTCCAAGATGGCACACCTGTCCCGCCGTGAAGCAGAAGCTTTCTATGCGGTTCACAAAGAACGCCCTTTTTTCAAAGATCTGGTCGAGTTCATGATTTCTGGACCAGTCATGATTCAGGCGCTGGAAGGGGAAAACGCTATTCTGAAAAACCGCGAGTTGATGGGTGCAACTGACCCCAAAAAGGCTGCACCTGGCACCATTCGCGCAGATTTCGCCGATAGCATTGATGCTAACGCCGTGCACGGTTCTGACGCTGCTGAAACAGCTGTGGTCGAAGTCGGCTTCTTTTTCCCTGGCATGAACGTTTTTTCGCGTTGAAGCCACTATGACGGTCAATCTGCTCGAACACGACCTCGAGAGTTTGGCCGCTTTTTGCGAGCGGCTGGGAGAGAAGCGCTTTCGCGCCGTCCAGCTGTTTCGCTGGATACATCAAAGAGGGTGCTCAAATTTTGAGGATATGAGCGATCTGGCGAAATCCTTGCGCGAGAAGCTCAAGGGTGTCGCCCATGTCAAGGCAATGGAGGTCATCTCCCAGCATATCTCTGCCGATGGCACCATCAAATGGCTGTTTGACGTGGGAGGTGGTAATGCTGTTGAAACGGTTTTTATCCCGGAAGACGATCGAGGTACGCTGTGCCTGTCAACCCAGGCGGGGTGTGCTATGGGTTGCCGGTTTTGTTCAACCGGGCATCAGGGCTTTAGTCGCAATCTGACCACAGGCGAAATCATTGGGCAGCTTTGGTTTGCCGAGCATTTCTTGCGCAAACATTTGCAACGTGATGATCGGGTAATCTCCAACACAGTGATGATGGGTATGGGTGAGCCGCTGCAAAACTATGCGGCACTGATTCCTGCACTCAGGATGATGCTGGACGACCATGGCTATGGTTTGTCTCGCCGCCGTGTCACGGTGTCAACTTCAGGCTTGGTCAAAAAAATGGACTTACTGGGAGTCGAATGTCCGGTGGCGCTGGCCGTCTCCCTGCATGCTCCCAACAATGCGCTGCGCGATTATTTGGTGCCACTCAACATCAAGCACCCGCTTGAAGAATTGATGCCAGCATGCGTGAACTACCTCGCACATGCTCCCAGGGATTTCATCACTTTTGAATACTGCATGCTCGATGCGGTAAATGACAGCGACGCACAAGCGCTTGAACTGGTCCAACTGGTAAAGCACTATGGTCACTCGGTGTCATGGTGCAAGTTCAATCTGATTCCCTTCAATCCATTTCCTGCCTCGGGCTTGCACCGCTCCAAGCCGGAGCGGATTCAGGGGTTTGCCAAAGTTCTGATTGAGGCAGGTATCACAACCACTATCCGCAAGACCCGCGGTGACGATATTGATGCAGCGTGCGGTCAGTTGGCTGGGGATGTGGTGGACCGGACCCGTGTGACCGTGCGAATTGCCCGTCAGCGCAGTTCCGAACTGAATTCAAGCCAGTTGGACGTACCAACCGATGCGAAAATCTGAGCCATGAAAGTCACGATGAAGAGCACATTGGTACGTCATCTCGAGTTGTTTCTGGCAGTCTGCATGTTTTGCAGCGGATTTGTGCTCAGCGGTTGTGCTGGCGTGACGGGCTCGAGCCGTGTTGCTGAAGTGCATAAAGACATCGTCACAGAGTCTGATGTGAGTGCTGAGCGCAAGCGGGCGCGTATCCGGCTGGAGTTGGCATTAGGTTACCTCGAAGGAGGAAAGACCACTGTCGCGCTGGATGAAATCAAACAGGCGATTTTGGCTGATCCAACCTATTCAGATGCGTTCAGCTTACGAGGCTTGATTTATATGCGCTTGAATGACTATGCCATTGCCGAAGAGAGTTTCAATACGGCGTTGTCACTCAAGCCAGGTGACAGCAATGTCCTGCACAACATGGGTTGGCTGAAGTGTCAGTCCGGTCGCTTTTCCCAATCAATGGACTATTTCAAACAAGCCTTGGCAAATCCGCTTTATAGCGAGCGCGCCAAAACGTATATGGCTCAGGGCATGTGCCAACTCCAGGCAGGGCAGTTGCCGCAGGCAGAGGCAAGCTTGATGAAATCCTACGAATATGACGCAGGCAACCCGGTCACGGGTTACAACTTGGCGAATGTTCTTTTTCAGAGAAAAGACTATGTGCGAGCGCAGTTTTACATTCGTCGACTGAACAACACCGAATTGGCCAATGCGGAAACACTGTGGCTTGGTATCAAGATAGAAAAGCGCATGGCTAATCTTGAGGCAATGAACCAGCTTGCCGTGCAGTTGATCAAGCGTTTTCCTCAGTCGCCGCAGACTGCCTTCTACCAGCGTGGAGCTTTTGATGAATGATCTTGGCCTTGATGGCGAAGTAACGGATGTATCAGCGCAGTGCGCGCCAACGCAGGCCGGTGCCATGCTGAGAGATGCACGCGAGGCGCAAGGGCTACATATTGCTGCCTTGGCGGTTGCCTTGAAAGTACCTGTCAGGAAGCTTGAAGCGCTGGAGGCGGGTCGGTTTGACCAATTGCCTGATATGGTCTTTGTGCGTTCACTTGCACTAAGTGTTTGCCGGGCCTTGAAGGTCGACCCTGCGCCGATCATGTCCAGTTTGCCTGAGCCGCAGTTCAACCAGTTCAAAACCAATGAAGCCGGCTTAAATACGACCTTCAAAGACTCACCGGGGACGTCGCGCCACGGCTTGTTGGCGCAGCTCTCCAGTCCTCTTGGTCTCGGTGTCTTGTTTTTGGTTATTGCGATCGCCGTGATACTTGTGTGGCCAGTCAAGCCGCTTTTTGAAGAAGAGCATCAGACATCAAAGGAGGCCAGCGAACCGATGCTAGCTATAGAACAACCCATTCAGGCGCCTCTCGTGTCTACCAGTGCGGGCGATGGCGCTGTTTCCCCTTCGATCACCCCGCAGGCAGCACCAGTAGTTGCTAATGTCCCATCTGCGACAGTGAGCAACGTAGTGAGTGCCCCCCCACCCGTTGCGGCAAGTAGCACGGTAGGTGTAACCACTACAGAAGTTGCAGGGCAGCCAGCAGTGCTTGAATTGACCGGTCTTGGTGAGTCGTGGGTACAAGTCACCGACAGTGCAGGGCAGTCCAAGCTGCGCAAATTAATTCAGAGTGGCGAAGTCATTCGCGTGACGGGACAGCTGCCCCTGTCTGTGGTTATTGGGCATGTTGGTATGGTGTCTGTCACCGTTCGAGGAAAACCCATGGATCTGAAGTCTTTAGCTCGCGAAAATGTTGCACGATTTGAGGTGAAGTGATGAATACAGCTGAGCCTATTGCAGAGGCCAATGCACAATCCAGTACATCCCGCCAGGCCAAAGTGGTCTGGGGTAGTCGCACAGTCACCGTAGGAGGGGGTGCCCCGGTAAGGATCCAATCCATGACCAACACGGACACGGTTGATGTGATTGGCACAGCCATCCAAGTCAAAGAACTGGCTCTGGCGGGTTCCGAGATGGTGCGTTTGACAGTGAATACTTCCGAGGCAGCACAAGCGGTGCCACATATTCGAGAGCAGCTTGATCGCATGGGTATTGATGTGCCATTGATTGGTGATTTTCATTACAACGGGCATCGTTTGCTGACAGATTACCCTGAGTGTGCACAAACCCTGTCCAAATACCGGATCAACCCGGGCAATGTGGGCAAGGGGGACAAGCGTGACAAGCAATTTGGTTTAATGATTGAAGCTGCGGTGAGATGGAACAAAGCCGTACGTATTGGTGTGAACTGGGGTAGCCTGGATCAGGCTTTGCTGGCTGACCTGATGGACCAGAACAGTCGCCGTGAAACGCCATGGGGTGCCAAACCGGTGATGTATGAGGCATTGGTTACCTCAGCGCTTGATTCCGCACGACAGGCGGTGGAGATGGGGCTGGACCCGAACCAGATCATCTTGTCTTGCAAAGTGAGCGGGGTTCAGGACTTGATTTCGGTGTATCGCGAACTGGCCAGACGTTGTGACTACGCCCTGCACCTGGGATTGACAGAAGCCGGCATGGGCACCAAAGGCGCAGTGGCTTCTGCCGCAGCGTTGTCGGTATTGCTGCAAGAAGGCATAGGCGACACCATTCGGGTGTCGTTAACACCACAACCTGGCGAATCTCGTACGCAAGAGGTGCTAATTGCCACCGAGATTTTGCAATCACTTGGACTGCGCTCTTTTGTGCCTAGTGTGACCGCCTGCCCAGGTTGTGGCCGCACCACCAGCACCACCTTTCAGGAGTTGACCCAGCGTATCGAAGAATTCCTGCGTGCGCAGATGCCCCATTGGCGCAGCAAATACCCCGGTGTCGAAAAAATGAAGGTTGCCGTCATGGGTTGCATTGTGAACGGTCCAGGCGAAAGCAAACATGCGGACATCGGCATCAGTCTGCCAGGAACAGGCGAAGCGCCAGCTGCGCCTGTTTTTATCGATGGTGAAAAACGCATGACTCTGCGTGGCGATGCGATTGCCGAAGAGTTTCAGGTTGTTGTAGAAGAGTATGTTGAAAAGCGCTTCGGTGCGCAAGCCATTTCCCAGATTTGATCCCGCAAACCATGACCGAAAAAGTAAATCCCTCTCCAGCGGGAAAGTTGACTGCCGTCAAAGGTATGAACGACCTGCTGCCTCCAGAGTCAGCCAATGTGGAGTGGTTTGAAGCCAAAGTGCGCGGCCTGATGGCGCGTTTTGCGTACCGCAACATCCGCACCCCCATCGTTGAACGCACGCCCTTGTTTGTGCGCGGTCTGGGAGAGGTGACGGATATTGTCGAGAAAGAAATGTATTGCTTTGAGGATCGTCTCAACGGCGATCCTCTGACCCTGCGCCCAGAAGCAACGGCAGGTGTGGTGCGTGCTGCACTGGAACACAGCCTGTTGTACGACGGCGGCAAGCGCTTGTATTACATGGGGCCGATGTTTCGTCATGAACGCCCGCAAAAAGGGCGTTATCGCCAGTTCGACCAGATTGGCGCTGAAGCTTTGGGTTTTCCAGGCGCCGAAGTAGATGCTGAGCTGATTCTGATGGCTACTGCACTTTGGGCTGAAATCGGTTTGACCGATGTCCGCCTGGAGCTCAACAGTTTGGGTCAACCACCTGAGCGGCTGGCGCATCGACAAGCGTTGATCAACTACTTTGAACAACACGCCGACCAGCTGGATGAAGACGCGCGAAGACGGCTGCACAGCAACCCCTTGCGAATTCTTGACACCAAAAATCCACAGATGCAGGATCTGGTCAATTCAGCACCAACCCTGCTTGATTTCCTTGGCGAAGCCTCGTTATCCCACTTCAACAACTTGAAGTCCATTCTGGAAGCCAACGGTGTCACCTATACGGTCAACACCCGGCTGGTGCGCGGCATGGACTATTACAACCTGACGGTTTTTGAATTCACCACCGATCGGCTGGGATCACAAGGTACCGTCTGCGCTGGTGGACGTTACGATTATTTGTTTGAACAACTGGGCGGCAAATCCACACCCGCTGTTGGCTGGGCGTTGGGCGTGGACCGCGTGTTGGAACTGGCCAAGACGGCCGGATTCACCGGTACCGGGGTGCAACTTGATGCCTACGCGATCGTGACAGATGCGTCTGCCATGCCTTTGGTCTTGTCAACTCTCCAGTCATTGCGAACACTGGGTATCAGCGTGCAAATGCACACCAGCGCGGCCGATGGTATGGGTAGCATGAAAAGTCAATTCAAGCGTGCAGATGCCAGTGGTGCCCGTTATGCGTTGATTTTCGGGGCCGATGAAATCAAGACGGCGCAAGTCACCATCAAACCGCTGCGTGATGTCGATGCCGTGCAAGTAACCCGAACACTGATCGATCTGCCCACATGGGCCGCAACCCTACAATCTACTGTTTAGCGAATCACGTCATGGCAAACCAATTGGATCTTGAAGAACAGGAACAGCTTGACCAGATCAAGCATTTCTGGAAACAGTATGGCAATTTGATCACATGGATCTTGATTGCAATCCTGGCAGCTTTTGCCAGCTGGAATTTTTACAACTATTGGCAACGCAGTCAGGCCAGTCAAGCAGCGGCGTTGTTTGACGAGGTTGAGCGCTCGATCCAGTCCGGGGACGAGGTCAAAGTAGATCGTGTTTTTGCTGATATGAAAGAGCGGTTTGCCTCTACGGCCTACGCTCAGCAATCTGGCTTACTGGCTGCTGGATACTATGCAACAGCTGGTAAGACAGATGCGTCTAAATCGGCGTTGATCTGGGTCGCTGAAAAATCGTCTGATACGGGTTACCAGGCCGTAGCCAAGCTCAGACTCGCTGGCATCTTGATGGATGCGAAAGACTTAGACGGCGCGCTGAACCAATTGGCGGGCAGTTTCCCAACAGGCTTTGAGGCATTGGTGGCTGATCGAAGAGGGGATATCCTTGCGTTGCAAGGCAGCAAGTCCAAAGCGATTGAAGAATATCAAAAGGCTTACCGTTTGTTTGATCCTCTCACGGAATACCGTCGTTTGGTCGAAATCAAGCTCGGCGCTTTGGGCGTCAACGTACAAACCAGTGGCCCGGTTAACGCCGTGCAAGGAAAATAATCCATGTTGAACCAGTTCACCGTTGATCGATTCATTAAAGTCGGGTTGAGTGTGGTCTTGGTGGGCCTGCTGGCCGCCTGTGCCAGTGGCTCTAAAACACCCAAGCCTGCTGACCTTGGCGCCAATCCTGGGCTGCTGGGCATTCGAACCGCATGGAAAAGTCAGATTGGAAAAGTGGATTTCCCCTTGACGGCTAACACTTCTGCCAATGAGGTGACCTTGGCGAGTTCAGACGGCATTGTGACCTCCTTGGACGCACAAACCGGCGCTTCGCTGTGGCGCATCAAGTTAGGCTCTCAAATTTCTGCGGGGGTCGGTAGCGATGGAAAGTATTCAGCCGTTGTGACTCGAGACAACCAGTTGGTGACGATGGTGGCTGAAGGCGAGCTTTGGCATGCAAAACTGTCAAGCCAAGTATTTACTGCACCTTTGGTAGCAGGTGAACGTGTATTCGTGCTGGGTGCAGACCGATCGGTCTCTGCATTTGACGCGCTCAGTGGCAAAAAGCTGTGGACCAACCAGCGACCGGGTGAGGCGTTGGTACTGCGTGAGGCAGGGACTCTCTTGGCGGTTAACAACACGCTGGTTGTTGGATTGAGTGGAAGACTGGTTGGCCTCAATTCACTGACTGGTAGCGTGTTATGGGATGCCCCCCTGGCCACACCCCGCGGCACCAATGATATTGAGCGCTTGGTGGATCTGGTGGCTGGTGTCAGTCGCAACGCCAACGTGGTCTGTGCGCGCGCGTTCCAGGCAGCGGTAGGATGTGTCGACACGAATCAGGGAAATGTCATTTGGAAGCAGCCCGCATACGGCTCAGCCGGTCTGGCAGGCGATGACAAACTGGTGTATGGTGTTGAAACTGATGGGAAATTGGTGGCATGGCGGCTCGGTAGTGGTGAAGTTGCCTGGACCTATGAGCGTCTGCGTTATCGGCAACTGGGCACACCCCTGGTGTTAGGCCGATCAGTGGTGGTGGGTGATAGCACTGGGCTTCTACATTTTTTAGCACGAGCCGATGGCTCACCACTCACACGTTTGTCGACGGATGGTTCTGCCATCGCTGCAACCCCTGTGGTTGTTGGAGCCACCATGGTTGCCGTCACCCGCAATGGCACGGTCTTTGGCTTTCAGCCTGAGTAGCACGTCACCACTGACTGATTGATCATCATGAAGCCCGTATTGGCCCTGGTGGGCCGCCCGAATGTGGGCAAATCCACTCTGTTCAACCGACTAACCAAGTCACGCGATGCGATCGTGGCAGATTATTCTGGTCTGACGCGTGACCGCCACTATGGCAACGCCAAACACAGTGGTCAAGAGTTCATTGTGATTGATACCGGCGGATTTGAGCCAGATGCCAGTAGCGGTATCTACAAAGAAATGGCCAAACAAACCCGTCAGGCTGTGGCGGAAGCGGATGTCGTTATTTTTGTGGTGGATGCACGGGGTGGCGTCTCAGCACAAGATCACGATATCGCCAACTACCTCAGACGCTTGGGCAAGCCCTGCCTGCTGGTTGCAAATAAAGCCGAAGGGTTACTGGAGGGGGCTCAGCTGGTCGAGTTCTACGAGCTGGGCTTGGGCGAGGTATTACCAGTTTCTGCAGCGCATGGGCAGGGTATTCGGTCCTTGCTTGACCTGGCGTTGAAACCCTTGAATCTTCCTGACAGCAACGATGAAGATGATGCAGCGCCCGGTGTGATCAAACTCGCCGTAGCGGGTCGACCCAATGTCGGTAAATCGACCCTCATCAATGTCTGGCTGGGCGAGGAGCGATTGGTTGCCTTTGATTTGCCCGGCACGACTCGGGATGCCATTTCCGTCCCCTTTGAGCGTGAAGGCCAGAAATTCGAGCTGATTGATACGGCGGGCTTGCGGCGTCGTGGCAAGGTGTTTGAGGCGATCGAAAAATTCTCGGTTGTCAAAACGCTGCAAGCCATTGAGTCCGCACATGTTGTTCTGTTGCTGATTGACGCCACCCAAGGTGTGACGGACCAGGACGCACATATTGCTGGTTATATTCTTGAAAACGGCAGGGCGGTGGTGCTGGCAGTCAACAAATGGGACGCGGTTGACGACTACCAGCGTGAACTGGTGAAGCGCTCTATCGAGACACGGCTGGGTTTCCTGAAGTTTGCCAACATGCACCTGATTTCGGCGCAAAAACGCCAGGGTCTGGGTCCATTGTGGGCATCCATCATCCAGGCTTACAAGGCGGCCAATTGCAAAATGTCCACGCCAGTATTGACACGCTTGTTGTTGGAGTCAGTGCAATTTCAAAGCCCCAAGCGATCTGGCATGTACCGGCCGAAACTGCGTTATGCCCACCAAGGTGGCATGAATCCACCGATCATTGTGATCCATGGCAACTCGCTTGAGCATGTCACCGATGCGTACAAACGGTTTCTGGAGGGTCGTTTCCGTCAGGCGTTTGACTTGGTGGGCACACCTTTGCGCATTGAGTTAAAAACATCAGCCAATCCGTTTGCGGACAAACCCAACTGAATGATCTGTCTAAAGTCTGCGACATATTTATTGTGGATTTGCCGACTCTAAAGGCCGGGCTGCAGATGGCTGTGGTATCGTGCTTTCTTCTTTTTCTTCAATTATCCGAACACGGAGAATATCGTGAACAACAAAGGCCAACTTTTGCAAGACCCGTTTCTCAACACTTTGCGTCGAGAACATGTTCCTGTATCGATCTACTTGGTTAATGGCATCAAGCTTCAAGGTCAAATTGAATCATTTGACCAATACGTGGTGTTGCTGCGCAACACCGTAACTCAAATGGTCTACAAACACGCCATTTCGACGATCGTTCCGGGTCGTGCTGTCAATTTCTCTGCCACTGAGGGTGACCAACCTGCCGCAGTCTGAACTCAATAAGGCACCCACCTTGCTGGTGGGTGTTGATTTTGGCCTTCCCCATTTTGATGCCGAGCTCCAAGAGCTTGGACTATTGGCTCAAACCGCTGGCCTGAATCCAGTAGCGCGCGTCACCTGCAAGCGGCGAGCGCCTGATGCGGCTTTGTTTATCGGCAGTGGCAAGGCTGACGAAATCAAATTGCTGGCAAATCAACTGGGGGTGCAGGAAATTCTGTTTGACCAAAGTCTCAGTCCGGCCCAACAGCGCAATCTGGAACGTCACTTGGAGTTGCCGGTCAATGACCGAACCTTGCTGATTCTTGAGATATTCGGTCAGCGTGCTCGCAGTCACGAGGGTAAATTGCAGGTGGAGCTGGCTCGATTGCAATACCTCAGCACCCGACTGGTACGCCGCTGGTCCCACTTGGAGCGGCAAAGTGGTGGCATTGGCATGCGAGGCGGTCCTGGTGAGACCCAGATTGAACTGGATCGACGGATGATTGGTGACAACATCAAGCGCATCAAAGAGCGCCTTGGTAAAGTCAAGCGGCAGCGAACGACCCAACGCAGACAGCGAGATCGGCGCGATGCCTTCAATATCTCGTTGGTTGGTTATACCAATGCTGGTAAATCCACCGTGTTCAACACCTTGGTGAAAGCGCGTGCCTATGCTGCCGACCAGTTGTTTGCCACACTGGACACCACCACCCGACAGTTGTATTTGGGTGATGTCGGTCGCATGATCTCTTTGTCTGACACGGTGGGGTTTATCCGTGATTTGCCACATGGTTTGATTGATGCGTTTCAGGCTACCCTGCAGGAAGCAGTCGACGCCGATCTCCTGCTTCACGTGATTGATTTTTCCAGCGAAAACTACCTTAACCAGATAACCGAGGTGCAACAGGTTCTCAAGGAAATTGGTGCACACGATATTCCCCAAATTTTGCTTTTCAATAAATTGGATGCAGTGGCGACCGAATGTCGCCCGCCGGTTTTGCAAGATAGTTACGAACTTGATGGAAGACCAACACCAAGGCTATTCTTGAGCGCCCAGAGCGGCGAAGGTGTTTCCGGATTGCGCCAACTCCTCACGGAGGCTGTACTCGCCAAGCGGCAAGCTCCGGTTGCGACAGATTTCCCTCCAGATCATGAGGCTGCCTTTTGATTCGGCACAATCGATACTTATTAGATAAGAGCTGATGCGATGAAATTTCAACTACCAACTTTGAGCTTGGCGCAAATACCGCGACGCCTCCAGGGCATGTTCAATCTCAATGACCCTCGCTGGGGACGTGATGATGACAAGTCGGACGAGAATACGCGTGGTGATGCACAACAGCCACCACCTGCAGCATCGGAGCCCCCCAAGAACGAAGAACGCAAACCTCAGGGTTCTGGCAACCAGGGGCCACCTGATTTGGACGAGTTGTGGCGTGACTTCAACCGCAAATTGGGCGGCTTATTTGGGAATGCAAAGTCGGGAGGTCGCGGCTCCAATGGCGGCAACTCCGGTGGAGGCAGGGGTGGACCCAATGGTTTTCAACCCGATATGAAAACTGCTGGGATCGGTGTAGGTTTGATAGCAGGTGTGGCCGTGTTGATCTGGCTCGGCACCGGTTTCTTCATTGTGCAAGAAGGTCAACAGGCGGTCATCACCCAGTTTGGCAAATACCATTCCACTGTGGGTGCGGGTTTCAATTGGCGCCTGCCTTACCCGATCCAGCGGCATGAACTGGTTTTCGTGACACAGATTCGTTCCGTTGACGTGGGGCGTGATGTGATCATCAAGGCCACCGGTTTGCGCGAGTCAGCCATGCTCACAGAAGACGAGAACATTGTTGAAATCAAATTCGCTGTGCAATACCGGTTGAATGACGCGCGCGCTTTTCTGTTTGAGAGCAGAAACCCGGCAGATGCCGTGGTTCAGGCCGCCGAGACCGCTGTGCGCGAGGTGGTTGGCAAGATGCGCATGGACAGTGCTTTGTCCGATGAGCGCGATCAGATTGCGCCACGTGTACGTGTGTTGATGCAAACGATATTGGACCGATACAAGGTCGGCATTGAGGTTGTGGGCATCAACCTGCAGCAGGGTGGTGTTCGGCCACCGGAACAAGTGCAGGCGGCTTTTGACGATGTGCTCAAAGCTGGCCAAGAACGTGAACGCGCCAAGAATGAAGCACAGGCCTATGCCAACGATGTGGTTCCACGTGCCGTGGGTGCCGCCTCGCGGCTGAAGGAAGAGGCCGATGCCTACAAAGCACGCATAGTGGCGCAAGCTCAGGGTGATTCACAACGCTTCAAATCCGTGCTTGCAGAGTACCAAAAGGCACCGCAGGTCACCCGTGACCGCATGTACATCGACGCCATGCAGCAAATCTACAGCAGCGTGACCAAAGTCATGGTGGACTCCAAACAGGGCTCCAACCTGCTGTACCTGCCGCTGGACAAAATCATGCAAATGACCAGCCAAGCATCACCAGAAGTCACCAGCGCACCAGCAGCTGCGCCCGCTACCCCGTCAGCTGTTGGTAACACCTCAGCGGCCGACACCCGCACCCGCGACGGCGCGCGTGACCGCACGCGCGAAACCCGCTAGGAGTTCCTTGATGAATCGCTTAGGTTTTTTATTCTCGACCGTTTTACTGTTGCTGGCGCTGGCCAGTTCGACCTTGTTTGTGGTGGATCAGCGCCAGTTCGGCGTGGTGTTTGCTCTGGGGCAGATCAAGGACGTCATTACCGAACCGGGGCTGAATTTCAAGTTGCCCCCGCCATTCCAAAACGTGTCTTATATCGACAAACGCCTGCTGACACTCGATAGCACCGATAACGAACCGGTGCTGACAGCCGAAAAGCAACGTGTGGTGATTGACTGGTATGTACGCTGGCGCATCTCCGAGCCTACTGAATACATCCGAAATGTAGGTACGACCGAGGCGGCGGGTGCAAGCCAGCTCAACCGTGTGGTGCGCAACGCGTTTCAGGAAGAAATCAACAAACGCACAGTCAACGAACTGTTGTCGGCCAAACGCGAACAGTTGATGGAGGACGTCAAAGGTGAGGTGTTGAGCCAGGTGCGTGGTGCAAAACCTTGGGGTATCGATGTGGTGGACGTGCGCATCACCCGGGTGGATTATGTGGACGCGATCACCGAGTCGGTGTACCGGCGCATGGAGGCTGAGCGTACACGTGTGGCCAACGAGTTGCGTTCTACGGGTGCTGCGGAGGGTGAAAAGATTCGCGCCGATGCTGATCGGCAACGTGAGGTGACGGTGGCCAACGCCTACCGTGATGCCCAGAAAATCAAGGGCGAAGGGGATGCCGAGGCGGCTCGCACCTACACCGAGGCTTTTGGGCGCGACCCACAATTTGCCCAGTTTTACCGCAGCTTGGATGCGTATAAAGCGACGTTCTCCAAAAAGAGCGACGTC
>Ga0302216_1000264_pt1 | contig 20112 bp, 17 predicted proteins | sample II_Fen_N3_2_FD_194575 | JGI IMG/M metagenome (GOLD analysis project Ga0302216, IMG submission 194575) | Peat permafrost microbial communities from Stordalen Mire near Abisko, Sweden - II_Fen_N3_2 | ecosystem: Environmental > Terrestrial > Soil > Wetlands > Permafrost | place: Sweden: Abisko...
TGCACCAAAGCCGTATTCCGAAGCGGTGTTCATCGCCGCCAGCAACGCACCGCTGACCGCGCTCTTACTGCCTTCGGCGAGCTTGCTTTTGATTGCTGACCAGCCGAACACCAGCACCATGACGATGCCCACCAGCAGCGCCGCTTGCACCGCCCAGATCGCAGTGAGTTTGGCGATTTCGGTGGTCACCGGCGTGCTCATGCCCGGCAGGCTGAGGCTGTGGGTCTTGCCGTACCACTGCGGAATCCAGTGGGTGAACAGCAGGTTCATCACCCCCACCAGGATCAGCGGCGACAGTGCGATCCATGGGTTAGGCAGGCTCAGGTTTTCGGCGGTCTCCGGCTCGTTGCGCAGCTCGGTGCCGTAGCCTTCACCGGCCCGTTGCGCCTTGTTGCGCTGGCGCGCCAGGTAGAGCATGCCGGTGCAGAACACGAAGACCGTGCCGATCAGCCCCAACCACGGCGCGGCCCAGGCGGTGGTGTTGAAGAACGTACTGGGGATGATGTTCTGGATCTGTGGTGTGCCGGGCAGCGCGTCCATGGTGAAGGAGAACGCACCCAGGGCAATGGTCGCCGGAATCAGGCGCTTGGGGATATCGCTCTGGCGGAACATCTCCGCCGCGAACGGGTACACCGCAAACACCACCACAAACAGCGACACGCCGCCGTAGGTGAGCAGGGCGCAGACCAGCACGATCACCAGCATCGCCTGGCGCGTGCCGAGCAAACGGATCGCGGCTGCGACGATGGAGCGCGAGAAACCCGACAGCTCGATCAGCTTGCCGAACACGGCACCGAGCAGGAACACCGGGAAATACAGTTTGATGAAACCGACCATTTTCTCCATGAACACCCCGGTAAACGCAGGGGCGACGGCGGACGGGTCGGTGAGCAGGACGGCGCCGAGGGCGGCGATGGGGGCAAACAGGATAACGCTATAGCCACGGTAGGCAGCCAGCATCAGCAGCGCGAGGGCTGCCAGGGCAATGATCACACTCATGGTGTGTCTCCATCGGATTGTTATTTTTGTGGGGTGAAGCTGTGGAGGAGGGCTATAGCGAGATGCGTGCCATGTTCATAACCTATTGAAATGCATAGATATTATTATATCCATGAACAATCTTTTCAGATTAAGTCTCAATCTAGAGACAAAAACAGATCAAAGGTGGGAGGGGGCTTGCCCCCGATAGCGGTGGGTCTGTAAAGAATAGGCTGACTGAGGTACTGCCATCGGGGGCAAGCCCCCTCCCACAAGGATTGTCTTTGTTTTGAGATTTGTGTCTCTTTAATGGGATGTGGCCAGGCCCAGCGCGACCATTTTCTTGTACAAGGTCGACCTGCCCAGCCCCAAGCGCTGGGCCGCGTCCACCACATTCCCGCCGCAGGCCTTGAGCGCCGCCGCAATCACCTGCCGATCAAAACGCTCGCGCGCCGCCGCAAACGTCTCGCCCTCGACGGTCTCCACCGCCCCGCGCGCCACCGGGCTGAACGTGCCGATGGCGGCGCGAATCTCTGCCGCATCCAGTACAAGGTCATCGCTCAACAACGCCGCGCGTTCCAGCACGTTGCGCAGCTCGCGGATATTCCCCGGCCACGCATGCTGCGCCAACAACGCCAGGGCCGCGTGATCCAGTTCGTGGTGGCTGCGCAGTTCTTCGAGGATCGCTTCGCTCAACGCCGGAATATCCTCCAGCCGCTCGCGCAACGGTGGCACCCGGATCGGCAGCACATTCAGCCGGTAATACAGGTCCGCCCGAAACTCGCCGCGTTTGATCGCCGCTTCCAGGTCCATGGACGTGGCGGCAATCACGCGCACATCGCTGTGCAGCATCTCGTTGGAGCCGACCGGTTCGTATTCCTTCTCCTGCAACACCCGCAGCAGCTTGCTTTGCAGCGGCAGGGGCATGTCGCCGATTTCATCGAGAAACAGCGTGCCGCCCTGGGCGATCTGCAACTTGCCGGGGCGGCCTTTGCGATCGGCGCCGGTAAACGCACCGGGCGCGGTGCCGAAGAACTCGGCTTCGAGCAGGTCATGGGGAATGGCTGCGCTGTTGATGCTGACAAATGCCCTGTGCGCGCGTGTTGAGGCGCCGTGGATCGCCTGGGCCAGCAACTCCTTGCCGGTGCCGGTTTCGCCGAGCAGCAATACCGGCGACTCGGCGCTCGCGCTGCGCCGCGCACGGCGTTTGACTTCCAAACTGGCGGCGCTGGTGCCGATAAAGTGCGCAAAGGTGTACTTGCTCTGGCGCGAACGCAGCAGCGAGCGGGTCGACGCCAGCTCCTGCTGCATGCTCAAGTAGCGCTCGATCAGCGGCGACAAGTTGCGCAGCTCATCGAACAGCGCAAAGCCGATGGCGCCGATCACCGCGCCGGCGTCGTTGTGGATCGGCAGGCGCATCACCACCAGCGGTCCCTTGGGCGTGTCCTGAATATCCAGCAGGATCGGCAGGTCTGTGCGCACCACCTGGCGGAGCAGGCTGTTGGAGATGACCTTTTCGCAGGGCTGGCCGATGGCTTCGTCGGCGCTTTTGAGGCCGAAGCGCTTGGCGTAGCGCTCGTTCATCCACACGATGTTGGCGTCGCGGTCGACGATCACCGTGCCTTCGCTGGACTGCTCGATGATCTCGAACAGCGACCGGATGGCCAGGCCGCGAACCTGTTGGTAGTCCTTGAGGCTGGTACTCATATCGACAATCCGAGGGCGGCCGCCAGCAACTCCTGGGTGTAGGGGTGCTGCGGCGATTCGAATACGTCATGGCTGGCGCCACGCTCCACGACCTTGCCGTCCTTGATCACGATCATGTCGTGGGCCATGGCGCGGACCACGGCCAGGTCATGGCTGATAAACAGGTAGGTCAGGCCGTATTTGTCCTGTAGCTCGCGCAGCAACGCCACCACTTGCTTCTGCACCGTGCGGTCGAGGGCTGAGGTGGGCTCGTCGAGCAGCATCAACGCCGGCCTGAGCACCAGCGCGCGGGCGATGGCAATGCGTTGGCGCTGGCCACCGGAAAACTCGTGGGGGTAGCGATGCCGGCTGGCCGGGTCGAGGCCGACGTCCTTGAGCACCTGGATCACCTGCGCGTCACGCTCGGCAAGGCTGCACGGCGCGTGCACTTCCAGGCCTTCGCTGATGATCTGCTGCACCGACATGCGCGGGCTGAGGCTGCCGTAAGGGTCCTGAAACACCACCTGCATCTGCTTGCGCCATGGGCGCATCTGCTTGTGATTGAGCGGGTCGAGGGCCACCCCCTGGAAGCGGATGCTGCCGGTGGAGTCCAGCAGGCGCAGGATCGCCTGGCCCAGGGTGGATTTACCCGAGCCCGACTCACCGACGATGCCCAGCGTCTTGCCGCGCTGCACGCTGAGGCTGATGCCGTCCACCGCGCGCAGGTAGGTCTTGCGCTGAAACAGGCCGCCGCCGAGGGGGAATTGCACGCTCAGGTCGTCCACCTGCAACACCGTTTCACGCGCTTCGCTGCACAGCGCCTCGCCCGCCGGTTCAGCATCCAGCAGCAAGCGGCTGTAGGGGTGTTGCGGCGCGGTGAACAAGGTCTCGCAGTCGGCCTGCTCGACGATCTCGCCGGTATGCATCACGCACACCCGCTGCGCCATGCTGCGCACCAGGTTGAGGTCGTGGCTGATCAGCAGCAGCGACATGCCCAAGCGTTGTTGCAAGGACTTGAGCAGCAGCAGGATCTTGCGCTGCACGGTCACGTCTAGCGCGGTGGTGGGCTCGTCGGCGATCAGCAGTTCCGGCTCGCAGGCCAGGGCCATGGCAATCATCACGCGTTGACGTTGGCCGCCGGAGAGTTGGTGCGGATACGCCTTGAGCCGTTCCTGGGGGTTCTGGAGGCCGACCAGTTCCAGCAACTCAATGATGCGCGCCTGCGCCGCCTTGCCGCCCAGGCCCTTGTGCAACAGCAGGGTTTCGCCAATCTGCTTTTCGATGCTGTGCAGCGGGTTGAGGGAGGTCATCGGCTCCTGGAAGATTATGGCGATGCGGTTGCCGCGCAGCTTTTGCAAGGTGGCGGGCGATGCACCGATCAATTCCTGGCCGCGATAGCGCACGGAGCCGCTGGATTGCGTGCCGGTTTCGGGCAGCAATTGCAGGATCGAAAGGGCCGTCACCGACTTGCCCGAGCCCGACTCGCCGACCAGCGCCAGGCACTCGCCGGGGCGCACATCCAGGCTCAGGTTGTGCACCACGGTCTGGCCGCTGAAGGCGACGCAGAGGTCGCGGATCTCGATCAGGTTGTCGCTCATACGGACTCACTCATGAACGGGGGTCGAAGGCATCGCGCAACGCCTCGCCGATAAATACCAGCAGCGACAGGATCAGCGCCAAGGTGAAAAACGCCGTCAGGCCCAACCATGGCGCTTGCAGGTTCTGCTTGCCCTGGGCGATCAACTCACCCAACGACGCGCTGCCTGCCGGCATGCCGAAGCCGAGGAAGTCCAGGGCGCTCAAGGTGGAAATCGCACCGGTCAAAATAAACGGCAGGTAGCTCAAGGTGGCCGTCATGGCGTTGGGCAGGATATGCCGGCGAATGATCTTGCCGTCGCCCAAGCCCAACGCCCGCGCCGCCTTGACGTACTCCAGGTTGCGCCCGCGCAGGAACTCGGCGCGTACCACATCCACCAGGGCCAGCCAGGAAAACAGCGCCATGATCCCCAGCAGCCACCAGAAGTTCGGTTCGACAAAACCGGACAGGATGATCAGCAGGTACAGCACCGGCAACCCGGACCACACTTCCAGGAGGCGTTGGCCGAGCAAGTCGACCCAGCCGCCGTAGTAACCCTGCAACGCGCCGGAAGCGATGCCGATGCTCGCACTGATCACCGTGAGCGCCAGGGCAAACAGGATCGACACCCGCGCGCCGAAGATCACCCGCGCCAGTACATCGCGCGACTGGTCATCGGTGCCCAGCCAGTTCACCGCTGAAGGCGGGCTGGGTGCCGGGCGGGTCAGCTCGTAGTTGGGCGTGTCATCGCTGAACGGCACCGGCGGGAATAGCATCCAGCCGCCGTCCTGCTTGATCAGCTTCTGCACGTAGTCGCTGCGATAATCCGCCTGGAACGGCAATTGCCCGCCGAACTGCTGTTCGGTGTAGCGCTTGAACACCGGGAAATACAGCTCGTGCTTGTAGCTGAGCACCAGCGGCTTGTCGTTGGCGATCAGCTCGCCGCCCAGGGTCAGGATAAACAGGCCGATAAACAGCCACAGCGACCACCAGCCGCGCCGGTTTTTCTTGAAGCGTTCGAAACGTCGGCGGGCCACGGGAGACAGGTTCAGCATCAGGCGTTCCTCGCGGCGAAGTCGATACGCGGGTCCACCAGGGTGTAGCAGAGGTCGCCGATCAGTTTTATCAGGAGGCCGAACAAGGTGAAGATAAACAACGAGCCAAACACCACCGGATAGTCGCGGGACACGGCGGCTTCGTAGCTCATGCGCCCGAGGCCATCGAGGGAGAAGATCACTTCGATCAGCAGCGAGCCGGCAAAGAACACGCTGATAAACGCCTGGGGAATCCCCGAAATCACCAGCAGCATCGCATTGCGGAACACGTGGCCGTACAGCACGCGGTGTTCGCTCAAGCCTTTGGCGCGGGCGGTGACCACGTACTGGCGCGTGATTTCATTGAGGAACGAGTTTTTCGTCAGGATGGTCAGCGTGGCGAAGCCGCCAATCACCAGCGCCGTGACCGGCAAGACCAGGTGCCAAAAATAGTCGGCGACCTTGCCGACCGTGCTCAGCTCGTCGAAGTTTTCCGAGACCAGGCCGCGCACCGGGAACCAGTTCAGCGACGTGCCGCCGGCGAACACCACGATCAGGAACATCGCAAACAGGAACGCCGGCATCGCATAGCCGATCACGATCGCGGTGCTGCTCCACACATCGAAGCTGCTGCCATGGCGCACCGCCTTGCGAATCCCCAATGGGATCGACACCAGGTAGGTGATCAGCGTCGCCCACAGACCGAGGGAGATGGTGACCGGCATTTTTTCCAGGATCAGGTCGGTGACTGTCGCGCCGCGAAAGAAGCTGTTGCCGAAGTCCAGTTGGGCGTAGCTCTTGAGCATCAGCCACAGACGTTCCGGCGCCGGTTTGTCGAAGCCGTATTGTTTTTCGATGTCCTTGATCAGTTTCGGGTCCAGGCCCCGGCTGGCCCGCGAGCCGCTGCTGAGGCCTTCGCCTGCGGAGCCGCCGATGGCACCGCCGCCGATGCCTTGCAGGTGGGCGATCGCCTGTTCCACCGGCCCGCCGGGCGCGGCCTGTACGATCACGAAGTTGACCAGCAGGATGATCACCAGCGTCGGGATGATCAACAGCAGGCGGCGCACGATATAGGCAAACATCAGTGGGCCCCTCCGCGTTTTTTAAGCGCCGCGTTCATTTGTTCATTCGTCAGTGGCGTGGGGCTGATTTCCCACCAGGTTTCCAGGGCTTCGTCATTCTTCGCCTCGATGGCCGGGCGCCCGAAGCGGTTCCACCACGCGGCAGAGGTGCCGGGCGGGTAGTAGTTGGGGATCCACAGGTAGTTCCATTGCAGCACCCGGTCCAGGGCATGGGCGTAGGTGAGCATCTGCGCCTGGGTGTTGGCCTTGACCAGACCTTTGATCAGGCTGTCGATGGCCGGGTCCTTGAGCACCATGTAGTTGTTGGCGCCCGGGTCGAATGCGGCGGTGGAGCCGAAGTAGTTGTACAGCTCCATCCCCGGCGACATGGTGACCGGGAAACCGGTGACGATCATGTCGTAGTCCCGCGTCATCAGCCGGTTGACGTACTGCGAGGCGTCGATGCGGCGGATGTTCAGGGTGATGCCGATCTGTGCCAGGTTGCGCTTGTACGGCAGCAACAGACGTTCCATGCCGGCCTGGGCATTGAGGAAGGTGAACTCCAGCGGCTCGCCCTCGGCGTTGACCAGCTTGTCGCCGTCGGGTTTCCAGCCGGCTTCTTCCAGCAGGGCCAGGGCTTGCAGTTGCTTGTCGCGGATCATGCCGCTGCCGTCGGTGACCGGCGCCTTGAAGACCTGGGTGAATACCTCGTCGGGCACCTGGCCGCGCAGGGGTTCGAGGATCGCCAGCTCTTCTGGGGTGGGCAACTGGCTCGCGGCCAACGGGCTATTGGAGAAGTAGCTCTGCTGGCGGATGTACAGGTTGCGCATCATCTGCCGGTTGGCCCATTCGAAATCCCACAGCATCGCCAGGGCCTGGCGCACGCGGCGGTCCTTGAACATCGGGTTCTGCACGTTGAACACATAGCCCTGGGCCGGTTGCGGCATCTCTTTGGCCAGGTGCGCACGTTGCAGGCGGCCGTCATCCAGCGCCGGGCCGTTGTAGCCGATCGAGTAACCGGTGGCGGAGAACTCGCGGTTGAAGTCATACGCGCCGCCACGCAGAACCTGGCGCGCCACTTCGGTGTCGCCGAAATATTCCAGGCTCAGGTGATCGAAGTTGTACAGGCCACGGCTGACCGGCAAGTCCTTGCCCCACCAGTCAGGGTTGCGGGTAAAGGTGATGGTGCTGCCCGCGTCGATCTTGCTGACCTTGTACGGGCCACTGCCCAGCGGCGCTTCATAGCCGCCGCCGTTGGCGAAGTCGCGGGTTTTCCACCAGTGCTCGGGGAACACCGGCAGGGTGGCGATATCCAGCGGCAGGGTGCGGTTTTCATCGCTGGAAAAATCGAAGCGCACCTGGCGCTCGCCTTCGACTTCGACGTGTTTGACGTCAGCAAACAGCGTGCGAAAGCGCAGGCTGCCCTGGGTCATCAGCAAATCGAAGCTGTAGCGCACGTCTTCGGCGGTGATCGGTGTGCCATCGGCGAACCGTGCCTTGGGGTTGAGGTAGAAGCGCAGCGACAGGCCGTCTTGCGCACGCTCCATCTTCTCGGCGACCAGGCCGTAAACGGTGTACGGCTCATCCAGGGAACGCAGGGCCAGGGGCGAATACAGCCAACCGTCGATCTGGGACACGCCGATGCCTTTGTCGATATACGGCAGCACATGGTCGAAGCGCCCGATCTCGATGGCCGAACGCCGCAGGCTCCCGCCCTTGGGCGCGTTGGGGTTGGCATAGTCGAAATGGGTGAAATTGGCGGCATACTTGGCCGGTTCGCCATACACCGTCAGGTAGGTTTGCGGGGCTGCGATCACAGCGGTACTGGCCAGCAGCAGGGCCAGGGTGGAGCTAAATAGAGTCGAAAAAACCAGTCGCATTATCAGCCTTGAGCGCCGGGTGAAGAAGAATAGGGACTTGTACGCTAACGGCCTGTGCATCGCCAGTCATCCCATGCACAACGGCCCACCAAAAGGCGGGCCGTTGTTTCAAACATCAGCGCGGACTGAATCAGTCCTGACGGCTGGTGACTTCCAGCAGGTGATAACCGAACTGGGTTTTCACTGGGCCTTGCACAGTGTTGACCGGGGCGCTGAACACCACGGCGTCGAATTCTTTAACCATCTGGCCTGGACCGAACGAACCCAGGTCGCCGCCTTGGCGGCTGGATGGGCAGGTGGAATTGGCTTTGGCAACGTCTGCGAAATCGGCGCCGCCTTCGATTTGGGTCTTGAGTTCATTGCACTTGTCTTCGGTGGCAACGAGGATGTGACGGGCGGTGGCTTTGGCCATGGGAATTAACTCCTTGAGTAAAAACGGTGAGCGTACCGGATTCAGGCGGTTATTTCCCGGCAAAGTTCCCCTGTTCGTGGCGGGCGTGCTTGATCTACGACAAGGGCAACGCGTGGGCGGCGGCGCAAGATTGTCGCATTCATCCGTGTAGGAGCCGTGCTATGCAAGTGCTCGATCGACGCAAGGCCATGGCGATTCCCCCATTGTTTCGCCTGGCGTTCCGCCCGTTTTTCCTCGGCGCCTGCCTGCTGGCGGTACTGGTTATTCCCCTGTGGTTGTTCGCCCTGGGCGGCGCCACCGGTACTTGGCAACCGGCCGGCGGCTGGTTGGCCTGGCACCGGCATGAGCTGCTGTTCGGCTTTGGCGTGGCGATCATCGCCGGCTTTTTGCTGACGGCGGTACAGACCTGGACCGGTCGCCCCGGCCTCAGTGGCGCGCCGCTGGCGCTGCTCGCCGGTCTATGGCTGGCGGCGCGCCTGGGTTGGTTGGTTAACCTGCCATGGCCGCTGTTGGCGGTGCTGGAGCTGAGTTTTCCGCTGGCCGTGGCCGGCGTGATGGGCTGGACGCTGTGGACGGTCAGACAAACCCGCAACTACCCGATTGTACTGGTGCTGGGCCTGCTCGCCGTGGCAGACGCGTTGGCGCTCTATGGGGTGCTGCGCCATGACGAAGGCACGCAGCGCCAGGCGGTGCTCACCGGTCTGTGGTTGGTGGCGGCGATGATGGGGCTGATCGGCGGCCGGGTGATTCCGTTCTTTACCCAGCGTGGCCTGGGCCGGGTCGATGGGGTCAAGCCGTGGCCGTGGCTGGACCGCGTATTGCTCGGCGGTTCGATCCTGATAGCGTTGCTCTACGCCAGCGGGCTGGCGGTGTTCCCCAGTGGGTGGAGCGGCGCGCTGTTCGCCGTGCTCGGCCTGGGCCACCTGCTGCGCCTGGTGCGCTGGCATGACCGTGGCCTGTGGCGCGTGCCGCTGCTGTGGTCGCTGCACCTGGCATATGCATGGTTGGCCGTGGCCTGCCTGGGCATGGCGCTGTGGCATTTCGGCGCGCCGCTCAACCCGAGCCTGGCCGTGCATGCGCTGACGATCGGCGCCATGGCCGGGATGATCCTGGCGATGGTGGCGCGGGTCAGCCTGGGCCATACCGGTCGGCCGTTGCAGCCGCCGGGCGGGATGACTCTGGCGTTTGCATTGTTGAACCTGGCCGCGGTGTGCCGGGTGGTGCTGGTGTTGATCTGGCCCGTGGCGGCCTTGTGGCTGGCGGGGGTTTGCTGGTCGGTTGGCCTGGGCCTGTACCTGTGGCGTTATGCGCCGATGCTGTGGCAAGCGCGGGTCGACGGGCATCCCGGTTAGGAGCATTGCATGCTGTATTCGTGGTTGTTGATCGTGCATCTGCTGGCGGCGATCGCCTTTATCGGCACGCTGTTTTTTGAAGTGCTGATCTGGCACAGCGCCCGCGAGGAGCTGGCCTGGTCGGCGCGCTTCACTGCCGAACACGCCATCGCCCGGCGTTCGCGGCGGGTGCTGCATGGCGTGGTAGTGCTGCTGTATGGCGCGGGCATCGGCCTGGCCTGGCATTACCGCGGCATGCCCTGGAACAGTCATTTCGGACTGTTCCTGAGCCTGAAAATCCTGCTCGCCCTGAGCATCATCGGGCACTACCTGCTGCTGGCCTACTGGCTGACCCACGAGCGCCTGAGCCCCAAGCGTGCGCTGTGGATACGGCGCAGCATTCTCGCGCACATGGTGGTGATCGTAGTCCTGGCGAAGTCACTGTGGTGAGCGGCCTGCGGCGCCATGCCGCGGCGGATTGTTGATCGTGATCAAGGGATAGAACCTGCGCAGTTCCCACACTGTGGCGAATTCTCTGGAGGTCCGTCCCATGCCCCTGTCCCTCGCGCAACTGCGCCGCAACTACACCCTCTACGGCCTGCGGGACGACGGTGAGCAGGACAATCCGCTGGTGTTGTTCGGTCAGTGGCTGAGCCAGGCACGCAAAACCGAAGTGCCTCCCGCCGAGGCGAACAGCATGGCCCTGGCCACGGTCGACAGCGAAGGGTGCGCCCATTGCCGCATCCTGCTGCTCAAGGGTTTCAGCGCCGAGGGCTTTGTGTTTTTTGGCAATTACCAGAGCGCCAAGGGCGATGAACTGGCGAGCAACCCCCAAGCGGCGATGACGTTTTTCTGGCCCGGCCTGGAGCGCCAGGTGCGCATTGAAGGCGCGGTCGAGCGCCTCGATCCGGCGCTGTCGGACGAGTATTTCGTCGCCCGTCCGGCCGCCAGCCAACTGGGCGCCTGGGCCTCGCCGCAGAGTCAGCCCCTGGCCCACCGCAGCGAGCTGGAAGGCCTGTTGCGTGAGGTCACCGAGCGTTTCGCCGGCCAGCAACCGCCACGGCCCGAGCATTGGGGCGGGTATTGCCTGAAGCCGCGCCGCATCGAGTTCTGGCAAGGCCGCCCCGACCGCCTGCATGACCGCCTCGACTACCGCCTGCGAGACGGCGCCTGGCAGCGCACACGGTTGGCGCCCTGACGAGGTACCTCCTTGGAGGAATAGGCCCTGCGCCCGTTGCGGCGCAGGCTGAGCGCATCTTTTTATATGGCTGGAGCCTTGATCATGGCCCATTTGACCCAACGCAGTTTTGTTTCCCTGAACATCGCCGTGCTGACCATCAGCGACACCCGCACCTTTGACACAGATACCTCCGGGCAGACCCTGGTGGACCGCCTGGAACGCGCCGGCCATGTGCTGATCGACCGTGGCCTGGTGATCGACGATATCTACCAGATCCGCGCCCGTGTCTCGCAGTGGATCGCCGACCCTCAGGTGCAAGTGGTACTGATGACCGGAGGCACCGGCTTCACCGCCCGCGACAACACGCCACAAGCGGTGTTGCCGCTGCTGGATAAACAGGTGGACGGTTTTGGCGAGCTGTTCCGTCAGGTGTCCCTGGCGGAAATCGGCATGTCCACCTTGCAGTCCCGTGCGCTGGCGGGCATGAGCAACGGCGTGCTGGTGTGCTGTGTGCCCGGTTCGCCCGGCGCGTGCCGTACCGCCTGGGATCAGATTCTGGTCGGTCAATTGGACAGCCGCACCGGCCCGTGCAACTTCGTCGCGCACCTCAAGCCCCAGTTCGAACAGACGCTCAGCGCCTGTGAGGCGCGGTCATGAACACCCGCGTGTGTGACAGCGGGTCGTTGATGCCGGTGGACGAGGCGATCGCGCAACTGCTGGCCCAGGCACCGCACGCGCCGTCCACCGAAGTGATCCCCCTCGGCCAGGCCGCCGGCCGGGTGATCGCCGAAGAACTGTTTTCCCCCCTCGACTTGCCGGGCTGGGACAACAGCGCCATGGACGGCTACGCCCTGCGCGCCGCTGATGTGCCGGAGCAGGGCGGCTACCTGGTGTTGGCCGGGCGGATTGCTGCCGGGCACAGCAGCGACGTGCCTTTGCAGGCCGGGCAGACGGTGCGGATTTTCACCGGCGCGCCGTTGCCGCCCGGCGCCGACAGCGTGGTGCCCCAGGAGCGTTGCCGCGTTTACGGCCAGCGCATCTGGTGCCCGCCGCTGCGCCTGGGCGAACACGTGCGCAAGCGCGGCGAAGAACTGCAACGCGGGCAAAGCCTGTTGCGTGTCGGCCAGCGCCTGCGCGCCCAGGAAGTCGGCCTGCTGGCGTCGGCCGGCATCCCGTGGGTCAAGGTCTATCGCCCCCTGCGCGTGTGCCTGCTGAGCAGCGGCGATGAACTGCGCGAGCCGGGCGAGTCACTGGCGCCGGGACAGATCTACAACAGCAACCGCCACCTGGTGACCGCGTTATTGCGCGGCTGGGGTGTGGAGGTGCTCGACTACGGGGTGATGGCCGACGCGCTGGCCGCCAGCCGCGACGCGTTGATCCTGGCGTCCTCCGAATGCGACCTGCTGCTGACCACCGGCGGCGTGTCGGTGGGCGAGGAGGACCATCTCAAGCAAGCCATCCAGGAGCTCGGTCGCGTGGATTTCTGGCGCCTGGCGATCCAGCCCGGCAAGCCCCTGGCGTTTGGCGAAGTCGCGGGCAAACCGTGGATCGGCCTGCCCGGCAACCCGTCCGCCGCGCTGATCACCACGTTGGTGGTGGTGCGCCCGTTCCTGTTGCGCGCCCAGGGTGTCGAGCGCGTATTACCGGTGCCGATCCAGGTGCCGGCCGGGTTTGAATGGCCCACCCCCAACAAGCGTCGCCAGTACCTGCGCGCGCGCTTGAGCCCGGGCGAGGATGGGCAATTGCGCGCCGTCCTGCACCCCCAGCAAAGCTCGGCAATGCTCACCGCCGCCTGCTGGGCCGATGGCCTGGTGATCGTCGAGCGCGAGCAACTGCTGCTCAAGGACGCACCGGTGCCTTTCCTGTCTTTCGCCGAGTTTCAATGAGGAGTCTCCATGCAACTGGTCTGCCCGGCAGGCAACCTGCCTGCGCTGAAAGCCGCGGTGCGCCAAGGCGCCGATGCGGTGTATGTCGGTTTTCGCGATGACACCAATGCCCGGCATTTCGCCGGGCTGAACATGGACGACAAACAGTTCGACGCTGCCGTCGCCCAGATCCGCCAGCACCAGCGCAAGCTGTATGTGGCGGTCAACACCTACCCGCAACCGAAGATCTGGTCACGCTGGCAGCGCGCCGTCGACCGCGCGGCCGATCATGGCGTGGATGCGCTGATCGCCGGCGACCCCGGTGTGCTCGGTTACGCCGCTGCGCGCCATCCGCAAATGGCGTTGCACTTGTCGGTGCAGGGCTCGGCCACCCATGCGGCGGCGCTGAAGTTCTACGTCGAACGCTATGGCATCCGTCGCGCGGTGCTGCCTCGGGTGCTGTCCCTGGCCCAGGTGCGGCAGGTGGCGGCGAGCAGCGTGGTGCCGATCGAAGTGTTCGGCTTCGGCAGCCTGTGCATCATGGCCGAAGGGCGTTGCCACTTGTCGTCGTATATCACCGGCGAGTCGCCCAACCTGTGCGGTGTGTGTTCGCCGGCCAAGGCGGTGCGCTGGAGCGACGACGCCGATGGCCTCAGCGCACGCCTCAGTGAAGTGCTGATCGACCGCTACACCCCGGAGGAACCGGCCGGCTACCCGACCTTGTGCAAAGGCCGCTTCCTGGTCGGCGGCAAGCGCTTCCACGCCCTGGAGGAACCGACCAGCCTCGACACCCTGGACCTGTTGCCCGAACTCAGCGCCATTGGCGTGGCAGCGGTGAAGATCGAAGGCCGGCAACGCAGCCCGGCCTATGTGGAACAAGTCACCCGAGTCTGGCGCGCCGCCCTCGACGCCCACCGCAGTGCCCCGGCCAATTTTGTGGTCAAGGACCAGTGGCGCCAGGTGCTGGCCGGACTTTCCGAAGGCAGCCAGACCACCCTGGGTGCTTACCATCGCGCATGGCAGTGAGGAATTACAGATGAAACTCAGCCTGGGACCGGTGCTGTTTTATTGGGATAAGGAACACCTGGGGCGCTTCTATTCAGACATGGCCGGCTTGCCCCTGGACGTGATTTACCTGGGGGAAACCGTGTGCTCGAAACGCCGCGCATTTTCCCTGGATCAATGGTTGGGCCTGGGCCGCGAGTTGCAGTCGTGCAGCTCGGCGCAGATCGTGCTGTCGAGCCTGACCTTGATCGAAGCCGCCTCCGAGCTGTCGAGCCTGCGCCGCCTGTGCGACAACGGCGAGGTGCTGGTTGAGGCCAACGACATGGGCGCGGTGCAGTTGCTGATCGAGCGCAAGCTGCCCTTTGTCGGCGGCCCGGCGCTCAACCTGTACAACGGCCACGCGCTGGTGCAATTGCTCGATGCGGGCATGCAGCGCTGGGTGCCGCCGGTGGAGTGCTCGCAAAGCCTGATCGCCGATGTGCTGGAGCAGGTGCGCGAACTCGGCCGGCCGCTGCCCGAAGTGGAGATCTTCGCCTACGGGCATTTGCCGCTGGCGTATTCGGCCCGTTGCTTCACCGCCCGCGCGGAAAACCGGCCCAAGGACGATTGCCAGTTCTGTTGCATCAACTACCCCGATGGCATGGCCCTGACCAGCCAGGAAGGGCAGCCGTTGTTCACCTTGAACGGGATTCAGACGATGTCGGCCGATGTCACCAACTTGCTCGCCGATTACCCTGGCTTGGTCGCGTGTGGCGCTGACCTGTTGCGCCTGAGCCCACGGGCTGAGGGCATGGTCGGCGTGGTCCAGGCCTTCGATCAGGTGCGCCAGGGCGCGATGCCGCCGTTGTGTGTCGACGGCTGCAACGGCTACTGGCACGGCCAGGCCGGCATGCTGCGGGTCGAGGAGGTGGGCCTGTGTTGAGTCGCAAACAATGGCTGCTCAAGGGCGCCGATCGCTTGCTGCCGTTGGTGCGCCACGTGCCGTTCCGGGTGCAGCGCCTGGCCTTGCAGCAAGGCCTCAACCGCTGCCTGGCCGAGCCGTTGCGCGACGGCGGCTTCGACCTGCTGCGCGGGCGCTGGATGTGCCTGCGCATCCCCGATCTCGGGCTGTGCTGGTACCTGACCCTGGCGCGGGACGGTTTGCGCCTCGCCGAAAAAGCCGAGGCCCAGGTGACGATCAGTGGAAATTGGCGCGAGTTCTTGTTGCTGGCCAGTCGGCAGGAAGACCCGGACACCTTGTTCTTCCGGCGTCGCTTGGTGATTGAAGGCGATACGGAGTTGGGGCTGGGCTTGAAGAACCTGATCGACAGCCTGGACTCCGATGTGCTGCCGCCTTGGTTGTGGCGCAACCTGGAGCGGGCAGGGCGCGGGCTGGCGGCCTGACGCGAGCGACCTATCCCTTCGCAACGAACGGATAGGTCACTGCCACACGCTAAGGCGTCGGCACCAAAAACGCCGCCTCCAGCAACTGCCGGGTATAGGCATGCTGCGGGTTGGCGAAAATCGCCGGCGCATCGCCCTGTTCCACCACCTGCCCGTGCTTGACCACCATCAACTGGTGACTCAGCGCTTTCACCACGGCCAGGTCATGGCTGATGAACAGATAGGTCAGGTTGTACTTGGCCTGCAAACCGCGCAGCAGTTCCACCACTTGGCGCTGTACCGTGCGGTCGAGCGCCGAGGTCGGTTCGTCGAGCAGAATCAGGCGCGGCTTGAGTACCAGGGCGCGGGCAATGGCGATGCGTTGGCGCTGGCCGCCGGAGAACTCATGGGGGTAGCGATGCCGCGATTGCGGGTCGAGGCCGACCTCCTTGAGCGCCGCGATAATCGCCGCTTCCTGCTCCGCCGGGCTGCCCATCTTGTGGATACGCAGGCCTTCGCCGACGATCTCACTGACGCTCATGCGTGGGCTGAGGCTGCCGAACGGGTCCTGGAACACCACCTGCATTTCCCGGCGCAACGGGCGCACCTGTTGCTGGGTCAGGCGGTCGAGTTGCTGGCCTTCGAAGCGAATCCCGCCTTTGCTGGCGATCAGACGCAGGATCGCCAGGCCGAGGGTGGACTTGCCTGAGCCGCTTTCGCCGACGATGCCCAGGGTTTGCCCCTGGGGCAGGCTGAAATTGATGCCGTCCACCGCCTTGACGTAGTCGACGGTGTTGCGCAGAAAGCCTTTCTTGATCGGAAACCAGACTTTCAAATCATCGACTTCCAGCAACGGCGGCCCGACTGCCGTATCGGCCGGCCCACCGCTGGGTTCGGCGGCGAGCAGTTCCTGGGTGTAAGGGTGCTGCGGCGACTGGAACAAGGTTTTGCAATCGGCTTGTTCGACGATGCAACCCTGCTGCATCACGCACACCCGGTGGGCAATGCGCCGCACCAGGTTCAAGTCGTGGCTGATCAGCAGCAGCGCCATGCCCAGGCGCGCCTGCAGTTCCTTGAGCAGTTCGAGGATCTTTAGCTGCACCGTCACGTCGAGGGCGGTGGTCGGTTCGTCGGCGATCAACAGCTCCGGCTCGTTGGCCAGGGCCATGGCGATCATCACCCGTTGGCGCTGGCCGCCGGACAGTTCGTGGGGCAGGGCCTTGAGGCGTTTATGCGGCTCGGGAATGCCCACCAGTTCGAGCAACTCCAGGGTGCGTCGGGTGGCGGCTTTGCCGGTCAGCCCCTTGTGCAGGCCGAGCACTTCGTTGATCTGCTTCTCGATGCAGTGCAGCGGGTTCAACGAGGTCATCGGCTCCTGGAAGATCATCGCAATGCGGTTGCCGCGAATATGCCGGATGGTTTTTTCTTTGAGGGTCAGCAGGTCCTGGCCGGCGTACTCGATGGTGCCGGCGGGGTGCCGCGCCAAGGGGTAGGGCAGCAGGCGCAGGATCGAGTGGGCGGTCACCGATTTGCCGGAGCCGCTTTCGCCGACCAGCGCCAGGGTTTCGCCGCGCTTGATGTCGAAGCTGACGTTGTTCACCACGCGCTGGTGATGCTCGCCCGTGACGAACTCGACGCAGAGGTCGCGGACTCAACATGATCGCCAGCACGGCGAAGGCACTCATGCCCAGCCACGGCGCTTGCAGGTTGGATTTGCCCTGGGCCACCAGCTCTCCCAGCGACGGCGAACCCGCCGGCAGGCCGAAGCCGAGGAAGTCCAGGGCGGTCAGGGTGCCGATGGCGCCGGTGAGGATGAACGGCATGAAGGTCATGGTCGAGACCATGGCATTGGGCAGGATATGCCGGAACATGATCGCGACGTTCTGCATGCCCAGTGCCCTGGCCGCGCGCACATATTCCAGGTTACGCCCGCGCAGGAACTCGGCGCGGACCACGTCCACCAGGCTCATCCACGAGAACAGCAGCATGATCCCCAGCAGCCACCAGAAGTTGGGCTGTACGAAACTGGCGAGGATGATCAGCAGGTACAGCACCGGCAACCCCGACCATATCTCCAGGAAGCGTTGCCCGGCCAGGTCGACCCAGCCGCCATAGAAACCCTGCAGGGCACCGGCGATCACGCCGATGATCGAACTGAGCACGGTCAGGGTCAGGGCAAACAGCACCGACACACGGAAGCCGTAGATCACCCGTGCGAATACGTCGCGGCCCTGGTCATCGGTGCCCAGCAGGTTGACCGAAGACGGCGGCGCGGGGGCCGGCACCCTCAGGTCGTAGTTGATGCTCTGGTAGCTGAACGGGATCGGCGCCCACAGCGTCCAGGCGTCCTTGGCCTTGAGCAGTTCCTGGATATACGGGCTCTTGTAGTTGGCCTCCAGGGGGAATTCGCCGCCGAAGGTGGTTTCCGGGTAGCGCTTGAGCGCCGGGAAATACCAGTCGCCGTCGTAATGCACCACCAGCGGTTTGTCGTTGGCGATCAGTTCGGCGCCCAGGCTCAGGCCGAACAGGATCAGGAACAGCCACAGCGACCACCAGCCACGCTTGTTGGCCTTGAATCGCTCGAACCGGCGGCGATTGAGGGGGGACAAGTTCATCTCAATGCTCCCGGCTGGCGAAGTCGATACGCGGATCGACCAGGGTGTAGGTGAGGTCACCGATCAGCTTCACCACCAAGCCGAGCAGGGTGAAGATAAACAGCGTGCCGAACACCACCGGGTAATCGCGGTTGATCGCCGCTTCAAAGCTCATCAGGCCGAGGCCGTCGAGGGAGAAGATCACTTCCACCAGCAAGGACCCGGTGAAGAAAATCCCGATGAACGCCGAGGGGAAACCGGCGATCACCAGCAGCATGGCGTTGCGGAACACGTGGCCGTAGAGCACGCGGTGGTTGGTCAGGCCCTTGGCTTTGGCGGTGACCACGTACTGCTTGTTGATCTCGTCGAGAAAGCTGTTTTTGGTCAGCAGCGTCATGGTCGCGAAGTTGCCGATCACCAGCGCGGTGATGGGCAAGGCCAGGTGCCAGAAGTAGTCGAGGATCTTGCCGCCCCAGCTCAATTCATCGAAATTGTTGGAGGTCAGCCCGCGCAAGGGGAACCAGTCGAAGTAACTGCCGCCGGCAAACACCACGATCAGCAGGATCGCGAACAGGAACGCCGGGATCGCGTAGCCGACGATGATCGCCGAGCTGGTCCACACGTCGAAGTGGCTGCCGTGTCGCGTGGCCTTGGCGATTCCCAGCGGGATCGAGACCAGGTACATGATCAGCGTGCTCCACAACCCGAGGGAGATGGACACCGGCATCTTTTCCTTGATCAGGTCGATGACCTTGGCGTCACGAAAGAAGCTGTTGCCAAAATCCAGCCGGGCGTAGTTCTTGACCATGATCCACAAGCGTTCCGGTGCCGATTTGTCGAAACCGTACATGGTTTCGATTTCCTTGATCAGCGCCGGGTCCAGGCCCTGGGCGCCACGGTAGCTGGAACCCGCCACCGCGACTTCGGCACCGCCGCCGGCAATGCGGCTGGTGGCGCCTTCGAAGCCTTCGAGTTTGGCGATCATCTGCTCCACCGGGCCGCCGGGGGCGGCCTGGATGATGATGAAGTTGATCAGCAGAATCCCGAACAGCGTGGGGATGATCAGCAACAGGCGGCGAACAATATAGGCCAGCATTTAATCGCCTCCGCTCGCCGGGTCGGCGCTCGTGTCTAGGGTGATGGCAGGTTTCACGTCGGGTTTCGCCCACCAAGTGGCGGTGCCGACGTCATAGCGCGGTGGCACCTTCGGATGGCCGAGGTGGTCCCAGTAAGCCACGCGGAAGGTCTTGATGTGCCAGTTGGGGATCACGTAGTAGCCAAATTGCAGCACGCGATCCAGGGCCTTGGCATGGGCGACCAGGCTTTGGCGCGAGTCGGCGTCGATCAGTTCCTCTACCAGTTGGTCGACGGCCGGGTCCTTGAGGCCCATGTAGTTGCGGCTGCCGGGTTTATCGGCGCTGGAGGATTTCCAGAATTCGCGTTGTTCGTTACCCGGCGAGGTGGACTGCGGGAAGCTGCCCACCAGCATGTCGAAATCCCGCGAGCGCAGGCGGTTGACGAATTGTGAGACGTCGACCCGGCGAATCACCAGATCGATACCCAGGTCCGCCAGGTTGCGTTTGAAGGGCAGCAGGATGCGTTCGAACTCGGTCTGCGCCAGCAGGAATTCGATGGTCACCGGTTTGCCGGTGGCGTCGACCATCTTGTCGTCGACGATGCGCCAGCCGGCTTCCTGCAACAGTTGGTAGGCCTCGCGCTGTTGGGTGCGGATCATGCCGCTGCCGTCGGTTCTGGACGGCGCAAAGGCCTGGGTAAAGACTTCGGCGGGGATTTTGTCGCGCAGCGGTTCGAGGATGGCCAACTCGTCCGGGCCGGGCAGGCCGGTGGCGGCCATCTCCGAGTTCTCGAAGTAGCTGCGGGTGCGGGTGTAGGCGCCGTTGAACAACTGCTTGTTGCTCCACTCGAAGTCCAGCAACAGGCTGATGGCCTTGCGCACGCGCACGTCCTGGAACATCGGCTTGCGCGTGTTGAACACGAAACCCTGCATGCCGGTGGGGTTGCCGTTGGGGAGCTCTTCCTTGACCAGGCGCCCTTCGGCCACCGCCGGAATGTTATAGGCGTTGGCCCAGTTCTTCGCGCTGAATTCCAGCCAGTAGTCGAACTGCCCCGCCTTCAACGCTTCCAGGG
>Ga0302216_1000267_pt1 | contig 19621 bp, 14 predicted proteins | sample II_Fen_N3_2_FD_194575 | JGI IMG/M metagenome (GOLD analysis project Ga0302216, IMG submission 194575) | Peat permafrost microbial communities from Stordalen Mire near Abisko, Sweden - II_Fen_N3_2 | ecosystem: Environmental > Terrestrial > Soil > Wetlands > Permafrost | place: Sweden: Abisko...
CTCCATCGGCGGTCTGATCCTGACCACCGAAGCAGCGATCGCTGATGCACCGAAGAAAGACGGCTCGGCTGGCGGCGGTATGCCAGACATGGGCGGCATGGGTGGCATGGGCGGCATGATGTAAGCCAGCCTTACCCGGCGACTGAAAAACCCCGCCTGCAGCGATGCAGGCGGGTTTTTTTTATGCGGGTGTGTAAACCTATAAAGAAGTCCCGTACTTGGCAGTACGGGACGTTTTGCTTAGCGCGTGCTCACTGCCGGGGCCTCTTCCTTGGGGACCCTCCAGCTCAGCAGTTGTTGTTTGAAACCATAACTGGCGGCCTGGTAGTAGGTGATCGCCCGCAGGATCAGCGGGTCATCGCTGCCGACCCGCAATTCCTGGCTCTCACCCAGCGCCTCGTCGTGGCGGCGCAGGCCCTGGCGTGGGCTGAGAATCGCCAGGTCTTTGCCGTCGAATAACCCCAGGTGCTGGTAGTTGCCGACCACGACCCGAGGGGGCAATGGGTTGTCCTGCAACAGGTCGCGGCCAAAGAAGGTCGATTCATAGTTCAGGTTGATCAGGCCCAGCAGGGTCGGCGCCAGGTCGATCTGGCTGGCCAGTTGTGCCGATTCCCGTGCGTCGATCAGCTTGGGCGCATAGATGAACAGTGGAATCTGATAGTTGGCAATGGGCAGGTCTTCCTTGCCCGCACTGCCGGCAGTGTGGTCGGCGACGAAGACGAAGATGGTGTTATCGAACCAGGGTTTCTGCCGCGCCGCTTCCAGGAATTGGCCGATGGCATGATCGGTGTACTTCACCGCACCGTCGCGGCCATTGCCGGATTTGATATCGATGCGCCCGTCCGGATAGGTGTAAGGGCGATGGTTGGACGTGGTCATCAGTTGCAGCAAAAACGGCTGCTGTTTGGCGTAGTCGGCATCGGCCAGCTTCAGGGTCTGTTTGTACAGATCCTCGTCAGCCATACCCCAGGCGTTCTTGAACGAGATTTCCGCCTCGGGCACGCTGCTCTGGTCCACGACGCGATAACCGTTGCCGCTGAAGAACGCATTCATGTTGTCGAAATAACCACGCCCGCCATACACAAACACGCTGTCGTAACCGATGGCCGTGAGTTGTTGCCCCAGGCTCGCGAAGCCGCTTTCCCGGCCAATACGTTTGACGATAGAGCGTCCCGGCGTCGGTGGGATTGCCAGGGTGATCGCCTCCAGGCCACGGTCGGTGCGGGTACCGGTGGCGTAGAAGTTATTGAAGTACAGGCTTTGTTGACGCAAGACGTCGAGATTCGGCGTGAGGTTGCGCCCGTCGCCATTGCTGCCCATGTATTTGGCGCTGAAACTTTCGATGGTCACCAGCACGATATTGGGTTTGCGCAGGGTGCCCGGGTGGGTAATGGCGCGGCGGATATCCAGCGGGTCCTGGCCGATAAAGCGCGCATTGGGCTCGCTGAGTTCGGCGCGCAACTGCTTGGCCACGACGTCGGTCGGCAGGCTCTTGTAGAACTGTGAGTAGTCCAGTTCGTTGTTACGGAAGGCGGCGAAAAACTGGTACGGGCCATTGCTCGCCAGTTCGTTCTTGTAGGCGTTGCCGCCTTGCGCGCGCGGGCTGTCCTGGCTGATCAACTGCAGGCTCAGGCCCCCGACGACCAACAGTGCCAAGGCATTCAACAGGCGGCCGCGCATGGGCGGCAGGGGAGCATTCATTGCGGCATTGAACGGCTTGCGCAAAGCCAGGCTCAACACGATGGCCAGCATCGCCAGCAAACTGAGCAACTTGCCGATGGGGTAGGATTCCAGCAGGTTGTTCAGGACTTCATCGGAGTACACCAGGTAGTCGACGGCGATAAAGTTGAAGCGCACGCCGAATTCGTCCCAGAACAGCCATTCGGCCACCGAGGTGAACAGCATTGCGAACAGGCTGACCGTGAGCACCGCCTGCAGGAACCAGCGATGGCCACGGCGGCGCCACAGCGCGGGCGGACACAGCAACAGGTACAGCCCCAGAGGGAGGGCGGCATAGGCCAGAAAAGCCAGGTCATAGAGTAGACCCACGCCAAACACCGGCAGCAGATTGCCGCCGACTTCATCCAGGTGCGTAACAAGCAATACGCTGCGGGTAAGCAGGAAAATAGCCAGCCAGGCACCCGTTACCAACAGCAAATAGCGCATCGGCGCTGTTTTGAGAAACCCCATGTCCCGCTTCCTTATATCAATGGGTGCGATCTTCGCCCTGACACTGTAATCAGTTTGTGAAGCTATAGTGAAAAACTCATTCGGCGCCCCAATCGGTTGAAAACCTTTATTGACCAACGGTTAGGCTCTATCCCTGAGCATCACTTGGCCTTAAGCTGCGCGAGCCAACACACGGCTGGCACGAAAGTACGGAGACACTGCCCATGCGAATTTTATTGGTTGAAGACAACCGCGATATTCTGGCCAACCTGGCGGATTACCTGGGGCTCAAAGGCTACACCGTGGACTGCGCGCAGGACGGTTTGTCGGGCCTGCACCTGGCCGCCACCGAGCACTACGACTTGATCGTGCTCGACATCATGCTGCCTGGCATCGATGGCTACACCTTGTGCAAACGCCTGCGCGAAGACGCGCGCCGCGACACGCCGGTGATCATGCTCACCGCCCGGGATCAGCTGGATGACCGGCTGCAGGGCTTCAAGTCCGGCGCCGATGACTACTTGCTCAAGCCGTTTGCCCTGTCGGAACTGGCCGCGCGCATCGAAGCCGTGCTGCGCCGCGCCCACGGCGGCGGACGCCGTGCCCTGCAGGTGGCCGACCTGCATTACGACCTCGATACCCTGGAAGTCACCCGAGAAGGGCGCCTGCTCAAGCTCAACCCGGTGGGCCTGAAGCTGCTGGCCGTGTTGATGCAGAAAAGTCCCCATGTACTGCGTCGGGAAATTCTCGAAGAAGCGCTATGGGGGGATGATTGTCCCGACAGTGACAGCTTGCGCAGTCACGTCCATCAGTTGCGCCAAGTGATCGATAAACCTTTCGCCAAACCATTGCTGCAAACGGTACACGGTGTGGGTTACCGCCTGGCCGAGGGTCGTGATGGAGTTTAAGCAAAGCCTTTCCCAACGGATCATCATCGCCTTTGCCTTGATGAGCGCGCTGGTGGCAGGCGCCTTCGCCATGGGGATCATCGCGACGGTGCATCTGGTGGAAGAGAAGCTGATCTCGGCAGGTTTGGGCGGCGACTTGCAACGCCTGCTGCTGATGGACAGCGTCGAAGACTGGCGCCACCGACCCGAGCCGGATCAGTTGTTCTATTTCAGCGGCGGGCGCGGGGATTTCGAGCTGCCCAAGGACCTGCGGCACCTGGAACCCGGTTTCCATGAAGTGTTCCGCGAGGCGTTGTCGTATCACGCCATGGTCGAAGTGGTCGCCGGTCGGCGCTATGTGCTGCTGCAAGACCAGAGCGATTTTGAAGAACGTGAGCGCGTGCTGTTCGCGGTGGTGCTGGTGGGCTTCGTGCTCAGCCTGGCGTTGGCGGTCTTCCTCGGTTGGGTGCTGGCCCGCAAGGTGATGGCACCGGTGGTGCGCCTGGCGCGCCAGGTTCGTCATCGTGACCAGTTACTCGGCCTGGCGCCGCCCCTGGCGCCGGATTACGCTGCTGATGAAGTGGGCGAGCTGGCCGTGGCCTTCGACGCCACATTGGGCCGTTTACGCCAGGCGCTGTCCCGCGAACAGCTGTTTACCAGTGACGTGAGCCACGAATTGCGCACGCCATTGATGGTACTGGCCAGTTCCTGCGAGCTGCTGCTGGAAAACCCGGCCATCGACGAGCGCGGGCGCAACCAGGTGCTGCGCATCGCCAGGGCCTGTGAAGAAATGCGCGAACTGGTGCAGACCTTCCTGATGCTGGCGCGCGCCCAGCACAACGACGCCACCATGTCGCCCCGGGTAACCCTCGCGCAGGTGGCGGATGATTTGCTTGGCCTCTGGCGCGAGCCGATCGAGCATAAAGGCCTGCAACTGATCTATCAGCCGGGCAACCCCCTGGATACACGCTACAACACCACCTTCCTGCATGCGGTGATGGGCAACTTGCTGCGTAATGCACTGCATTACACCGAGCAGGGCTTTATCCGACTCACCTTGGAACCGAGTGGTTTTGTAGTGGAAGACTCCGGCGTCGGCATCCCCGAAGACAAGCGCGAAGCCATGTTCGAGCCCTTCGTGCGCGGCAGTGAAAAGCGCGGTGAAGGCCTTGGCCTGGGGTTGTCGCTGGTGCAGCGTATCTGCGAGAACCAGGGCTGGAGCGTCAGCTTGAGCACCATGGAGCCCAATGGTTGCCGCTTTCACGTTCAGTTGAGCCAGCTCAAACCCTGATCTTCCGTGCTACCGCTATGCTGGCGAAGATCAGTGTAATTCGCCGAAGATGGCCCGTTAACATTACTTGTGTCTGTAAAGTCTTGAAATGTATGAGAGTGGACAGGACAAGTTTTTCACAACGAGTTGACCTGTTGGTCACACTTCGCAACCTAAGGTCGTAGGCATCAGTAAACGGAGACGTAAGATGCCTACCCCGATCAAGCTCGAATTTTCCGATAAGTACGACGATGAGCATGCGCAGAATTATTTGCTCAAGCATCAGGACAATTTGGCTCGCCGGCTGTCCCACAAACGTGACGAGCAATTGGCACGCGGCGCATTGGCCATGGCCGGTGAGCCCGGCCTAGTCTTGGACCTACCTTGTGGGGCTGGGCGTTTCTGGCCGCTGCTGGCTGAAAAACCTAACCGGGTGATTATCGGCGCCGACAATTCGGAGTCGATGTTGAAGGTCGCGACGTTCTCCCAACCGGCGGATGTGGTGAAACGGGTACGACCCTTGCAGACATCGGCCTTTGATGTCGATTTGCCAGATAACTCGGTCGACAGCATCTTCTGCATGCGCCTGATGCACCACATTGGTGATCCTGAGCACCGGCTGGCGATACTGCGGGAATTTCATCGCGTTACCCGCGACAGCGTGATCATCTCGTTGTGGGTGGATGGCAACTTCAAGGCCTGGAGACGCAAGCGTGTCGAAGTAAAACGTCGTAAGAACGGTGAGCAGGGAGGTTACCAAAACCGGTTTGTATTACCGGCGGCCACTGTAGAGGCAGAGTTTGAGCAAGCCGGTTTCCATGTTCAGGAATCGCTGGACTTCATCCCGCTCTACGCCATGTGGCGGGTGTATGTATTGCGCAAGAGGTAACAGGATGGCAGTTGAGTGCGTAGCAGGCAGTCACGTAGCTCCCGAAGAGCGATTTGAGTATTTCTGGCGCCTGCAGGGCGAGTGGGTCGAAGAGCCCAATCGTCGGCGCGGCGGCGAAAGTGGTGTGCAGCGTGTGAAGGGGCCCACCGGGCGATTGCTCTACAGCAAGCGTCAGACCGGGCATATCTACCGCAGCTGGCTCCATCCGTTTGGACGCCCGACTGTGTTGCGCGAACGGGATGCCATCAAGGGCCTGCGCTCGCTGAATGTGCGGGTGCCGGAGATGGTGTTCTGCGAGGCGCGTCGTGATCCGCAACACCAATGGAAGGCATTGTTGGTGACGGCTTCGCTGGACGGTTTCGACGAAATCGAAAAATGGTACGCCGCCGGTGGCCGTGAACAGTACGGTGAGGCAGTCCATGAGCGCCTGCTCAAGGAACTCGCGGCTACGTTGGCGCGCATGCACAAGGGGCGTTGGCAACATGGTTGCTTGTACATCAAGCATATCTTTGTGCGAGTCACGGGTGAGCCCGACTCGGCCAACGTGGAAGTCGCGCTGCTGGACTTTGAGAAGTGCCGCCAGCGCCTGACCGCTTATCGGGCGGCCTCCCATGACATGCTGCAACTGCGCCGCCATTCGTCGTGGAGCGATGGCGACTGGGCAAAACTCAGCTACTTTTACGAGACGGCGTTTGGCAGCGCCATCAAAGGTTTAACCAAATGAAGCTAGAAACAGCTCGAGGTCTTTTTCTGGTCGGGGCGTTGGGCGTTGCTGCCCTGGCCGTGGTTGCATGGGAACAACCTCGGACACAGGTCCTCAGTGCGGTGCAAAGCAGCGGGCAATGCCTGCTGCCGCGCATCGCCAAGGCGACGGTGACGGTCAAGCCCGATCATGACCTGCTGTTGTTCATGTTCGGGATGTCACGAGGGGTGGGGCCACAAAGTTGAAACGATCGAAACCACCCGAAAAGGGCCTTGTGAAACGAGGCCCTTTTTTTTCGCCTGCGATCTGGCTGTCAGGCGCAGCGCGGGATTAGCCTGAGCGGCTGACCGTCAGATCAGATGCAGATGGTTATCCCAAAGCCCTGCCGGCAATTCCAACGGTTTTGCGATCAGTTGTTCCTGGCGACAGTCATAGAATCGACACCGCCCCTGGCCGGATGTCACGACAAACCCGTCCGCTACCGCACCCACACCCGCGCAGTCCGGCAAAGGTCCGTCCAGGCGTAACTCGCCGCTGTCCATGTCCCAGATAAAGAAGCGGTTGCCGCGCGGCGCGGTCAACGCCACCAGGCGCAATTCACTGTGTACCGCGACGCTGGCGGTGTAATGCCCCATTGCCTGCAATTGCTCATCGGCCACCGGAAATGCCACAAATGGCTGCCCCGGCCGCTTGATTGCGAGCAACTCGGAACGCTCCTGGGACGCCCCCATGAACTGCTGCCCGGTGAGGATGGTGCCATCGCCGGCGATGCCCATATGGCGCACGCTGTTCATTGGCTGACCAAGGGTTTCCTTGCTGATCAGGCTGCCATCGCGTTGCATCAGCACCAGGCTGGGTTCCATGGCGTTGAGGTTCATTTCCACCCGGCTTTCAGCCTCGGTGCGGATGCCGCCGTTGGCCACCACCAGGGTTTCGCCGTCGGGCATCCACGACACCTGATGCGGGCCGATGCCATGGGTGGAAATCTCGCCGCTGTGCACCAGCCGCTCGCCTTCGAACCGGTACACCCCGAGCAGGCCACGGCCTGGATCGGAGGTGTCGTTTTCGGTGGCGTACAGCCAGTCGCCACTTTTGTGAATCACCGCGTGGCCATAGAAGTGCCGGCCAGCATTCGAGGTGATGGTTTGCAGCAGCGCGCCATCACGCAGGTCGATCAGGTAACTCTCGGTGCCCGGGCGACGGGCGACAAACAGCGCGATCGGCAGCGTCGGGTGGTTGATGATGTCGTGGCAGCGCTGACCGACCTGGGTGGCGAACACCCGCTGGCCGTCCAGGCGATAACCGACGGCATAGTGTTTGCCGTCTGCATCATCGCGCGCCGACAGCAGCAGCGGGCCCTTGTCTTTGTGCTTGAACAACGTCCAGCCGCCCAACGTGAGTGCGCCGAGCAGCGCGCTGCCAATGGCCAAAGCCTGTCGCCTGAGCATCATCAGTCACCGTCGTTGGCGTTAAAGCCCAGTTGGATGCCCAGCGCCTTGGCCAGCTCGCCTTCGTGTAGGCGGTGGACGACGTTGAGGCTGTCGTAGAGATCGTTGAGCTGTTGGCGCCCGGCGTCGTCACCCAACAGTTCGTTGAGGGTGCGCTGGTTGCTGGCGAACAGTTTCAGGGACGCGGCGTAGGCGGCGTCGATCTTCTCGGCCAGCGCCTTTTGATCGGACGGCAACAAGCCTCGCAGGCCTTTGTTGTCGACGCCGACCCATACCGTCTGGGCCGCAGCGAGGCTGGCTTCCAGACTTTGCAGGGACGACTGGCTGCGCCACGCATCGGCCTGGTACGGCTGCGGGATGCCCTTGGTCTGGCGACCCATCGGCGTGCCGAGCTTTTTCTTCAGGGTGTCCAGTGCGGTCACTTGTACGCGCAGCAGGTCGGCGATGGCTTCGTGGGAATCAGCGTAACGCTGGTTGGGAAACTTGGTCATCTGCGCGAGCATGCCGTCGGTGCTGTTCCAACTGGCGAGGATCTCTTCGGCCAGGGCTTTCTGGCGCTCGCCGATGGCCATCAGCAGCGGGCAGTACCGGGCTTTCTGCGCGGCGTCGGCGATGTCGGTCTTGGCGTCGTAGAGGATGTATTCATAGGCCGACAGGCCCTGCACCACTACGCTGGACTTGGCCAGGGCAGTCGCATCGATCTGCGGCTGGGCGGTGACCAGTTGCTCGACCTGGCGACCCACCAGGTTTTTCTTGTCGGGCCAGAACTGCACCTGCCACGAACGGTTGCCCTCGGCCAACGGGCCGATCAGCAGCGGTTGCAGCTCGGCCCAGGCTTTTTGGGCATGAAGGAAGTCGGCGCGCGCGGTGTCCAGGCTTTCTTTGCCTTGGCAGTACGCCAGGGCACTGACGGCCAATTGGCGGTCGGCTTCCACCCAGCGGCTGTAGGTCGGCAAGATCACTTGCTTGGCGATGGCTGCCGAGGTCACCGCTTGTGGGTCTTGCGGCGAGCAGGCGCCGAGGGCGAGGGCGGCCAGGCTGGTGAACAACAACTTGGGACGGAACATGTCGAGCTCCCTTCGGTAAGTGGGTCGAGGCTTATAGAGAATTCAGGAACGCCAGCAGCGCAGCGCGCTGTTGGGCATTGAAGGACAACACATGCTGCTGCGCCGCGCGTGCTTCACCGCCGTGCCACAGCACGGCTTCCAGCAGGTTGCGGGCGCGGCCGTCATGCAAGAACTGGGTGTGGCCACTGACGGTTTGCGTCAGGCCGATGCCCCACAACGGCGGCGTGCGCCAGTCGCGGCCACTGGCCTTGAATTCGCTGCGGTGATCGGCCAGGCCGTCGCCCATGTCATGCAGCAGCAGATCGCTGTAGGGGCGAATCACCTGGTTGGCCAGTTCAGGTTCGGCGGCATTGGCTGGCGTGGTGAACGACGGCGTGTGACAGCCTTGGCAACCGGCCTGGTAGAACAGGTTTTTCCCGGCCAGCACCTGGGGCGCGTTGACGTCGCGACGCACGGGTACCGCCAGGTTGCGGGTGTAGAACAGCACCAGGCGCAGGATGTTATCGCTGACTTCCGGCTCGCCATCGGGGCCGTTACCGTTGCGCGCCTGCTTGCAGGCGACCTGGACGTCGGTGCAGTCATCGACGGGTCTCAGCGACGTGGTGAGGCCCATATCACCCGAAAAGGCGTGAACGTTTTGTTGATTGAGGTTGGGTTGCCCGGCTTTCCAGCCGAAACGCCCGAGCACGGTTTTCTGCCGGGCGTCATCCCAGACCCAATTCGCGCGGCCGACGATGGCGTCCTTGTCGGCGGTCTTCGGGTCGGTGTTGCGCAGGATATCCGCGTCGGCAATCGCTTCGAGCAGGCCCAGGCCGATCATCGGCGGGGCGATGCGTGCGGAGAAACGTGTGTCCGGATGCATCGGGCCGTAGCCGAGTTGGGTGATGTGCAGGTCCGGCGTGCGCAGTTCGACGACGGTGCCGTCCTTGAACGTGACGTTGAGTGGCGTGTAGTCGACCCGCACCTTGCCCTCTGGCGTTACGCCGGGTATGGCCATGTCCTGCAATTGCCCGCCGTAGACCGGCTCGGGCACCACGCCGAGGTGCTCGATGAGCTTGGCATACGGCGGCGCATCCGGGATCGACAGGCGCACCAGCATCGACACTGCGTTCTGCGCGTCGGCCAGCGGAGGGTGGCCACGGCCGTCCTTGATATGGCAGTTCTGGCAGGCATTGGTGTTGAACAGCGGGCCCAGCCCATCGCGTGCGGTGGTGGTGGACGGCGCGATCACCCAGGGGCTGCGGAAGAAACTATTACCGACGCTGAAATCCAGGCGGCGGGTCGGCGACAGGTTGGCCGAGGGCAGGGAAAAGGCATTCTGGTCGCGCTTGTTCACCGTCGTTGCACCGCCGGCCCGCGCTTCTCCCGGCTCAGCCTGGGTAAACCGGGGGGCGTCATCGCAGGCAATCAGGCTCATGGCCATCAGTCCTGCAGACAGGCAAAGAAGCGAACGGAACATCGAGTTTCCTGAAAAAGGCGAAAAATGAGGTCGCAAAGTCTAACAGGGCGGGGCAGTTTGAATAATAGCAATTATCGTTTGATGGCATGCCGATTCATTCCCGCTAGAATGACCGCACATTTTTCTCTGGAGGTGGCCAATGCAGGCTCTCGACGCTTTGCTCAACCGTGTTTCCGTGCCGCGCCTGCTGGAACCGGCACCGACCCAGGAGCAGCGTGATGTGCTGTTCGCCGCGGCCATGCGTGCGCCCGACCACGGCCAGTTGCGTCCTTGGCGGTTCCTCACCGTGGAAGGCGCGGCGCGTGAGCAGATGGGCACGTTGCTGGTCGAAGCCGCCCGCCTGCAAGACCCCGACGCCCCGCAGGCCGCCCTCGACAAGGCCCAGAACGGCCCGCTGCGCGCGCCGCTGGTGGTGGTGGTGATTGCTCGCCTGCAGGAGCATTTCAAGGTGCCGAAATCCGAGCAGTTGCTGGCGGCGGCGTGTGCGGCCCATGGCATCCTGCTGGCGGCCTACGCCCAGGGGATTGGTGCGGTGTGGCGCACCGGGGATTTGTCCTACTCGGCCCATGTGGCCAAGGGCCTGGGGCTGACGGCGGGAGAGGAGGTGATCGGCTTCTTGTACCTGGGCACGCCGCAGAACCCGCCGCGTACCGCGCCGAAAGAAGATCTGGCGGCGTTTGTGCAGGCTTGGCCTGGTCTCTAAAAGTGGGAGGGGCGGTGCGACGGTTCGACTTGCTCCCGATGGCGCTAGGTCAGCTACAGGTAAGCTGATTGATCCACCGCCATCGGGAGCAAGCTCCCTCCCACATTGGTCCTGTCGTGTTGTTTACACCCTGAACTGATCCATCAACTTCATCTGCTGGCTGGCCAACGCATTGAGTTGGCTGCTGATGGCCGCCGACTCCGTGGCCTGGCTGGTGAGGGTCTCGGTCACGCTGCGGATCGCTGACACGTTGCGGTTGACCTCTTCGGCCACGGCGCTCTGTTGTTCGGCGGCGCTGGCGATCTGCAGGTTCATGTCGCTGATCACCGTCACCGCGTCGCTGATCTTGCCCAACGCCTGCACGGCCTGATGGATCTGCCCGGCATTGCCCTGGGCCTGCTGCTGGCTGGAATGCATGGTCGCCACTACGCCACGGGTGCCGCTCTGGATGCGTTCGATCACCTGGCGAATTTCCTCCACCGAATCCTGGGTGCGTTTGGCCAGGTTGCGCACTTCGTCGGCCACCACCGCAAACCCGCGGCCGCTTTCCCCGGCGCGTGCCGCTTCGATGGCGGCGTTGAGCGCCAGCAGGTTGGTCTGCTCGGCAATGCTGCGGATCACTTCCAGCACTGAACCGATCTGCTCGCTGTTGACGGCCAGTGCTTCGACTTCGCTCACGGCCTTGCTGACTTCATTGGCGAGTGTGGTGATATCGCGGGTGCTCTGCTCGATGATCGACATGCCTTCGCGCGCCGACTGATCGGCCCCGCGCGCAGCGCTGGCGGCGTTGGAGGCGCTGTTGGCCACCTCATGGGCGGTGGCGCTCATTTCGTTGGACGCAGTGGCCACCTGGTCGATCTCGCGGAACTGCACCTGCATGCCTTCGCTGGTCTGGCGCGCAATGGCTGAAGACTGGTCGGCCGTGCCACGGGCTTCGGTGATGCTTTGCTTGATCTGCGCGATGGTCGGTTGCAGCTTGTCGAGGAAGCGGTTGAACCAGTTCACCAGCTCGCCCAGCTCGTCTTTCTTGGCGTAGGCCAGGCGCTGGGTGAGGTCGCCGTCGCCGCTGGCGATGTCCTTGAGCATGGCGGCCACGCTGTTGATCGGCCGGGTCACGCCGGTGGCGGTCAGCCAGATCAGCAGCAGGCCGAGCAATGCGGCGACGGCCGCCACCAGCAAAGTCTTGAGCATGCCGCTGGCCTGGGCCTTGTCGAGTACGGCTTGCAGCTTGACGTTGTCGGCCAGCAGCACGGCCTTGGACAACTTGATCACCACGCCCCAGGACTTGGCGTCGGCAAGCGGTTTGACCGGGTACACCGCGCGAATGGTGTCGTCCTGTTCGCGGATCATGCGCGTGTCACTGGCCAGCAGTTGCACGATCTCTTTGCCTTCGGCGCCCAGGATATCGATGAGGTTCTTGCCGACTTTTCCTGACTCGCCACTGTAGGCTGCGATCAAACCGGAGCTGGAGAGAATCTCCACGTTCGCCGCACCGTTGAACAAGTCTTTCTGCGCCGCATCGGTTGCTGATTGCAGGGTGTTGAGGGCGATATCGACGCCCAGGACGCCGATGACTTTACCGTCCACCAGCAGCGGCAGGGCGATGGTGGTCATCAACACAGTCTTGCCGGCCACCGTGTCTTCATACGGGTCCAGCAGGCAAGTGCGGCGGGTGTCGCGTGGGCAGGTGTACCAGATGTTGTAGGGCGTGCCATTGAGGTTGGCGGTGGTCTTGTTCAGGTCATCTTCGACCATGACGGTGTTCAAACCTTCGCCGCCGGCGCGGCTCCAGTAGCTGGAGAAACGGCCTTTTTCGTTGGAGGCCCGCGCCTTGTCGTCGACAAACTCGCTGTCCTTGCCCTCCAGTCCGTTGGGTTCGAACGCCAGCCAGATGCCCAGCACCTTGCTGTTGCGTTCAAACGCGGTTTTCAGGCTCTGGTTGAGTTCTTCACGCAACGCGCCGGGTTCGAGGGCGCGCTTGGCGGCCAGGTTGCGCAGGTCTTTGACCTGGTCGGCGAGGGCGGTCACCGCCACCAGGCTGTCGCCGAAGGTTCTCTGTAATTGCACCGCTTGTTCGGCGGCCTTGGCTTGCAGCAGTTGTTCCACACTGGCGGTGAGCATTCGTGAGCTTGAGTCGCTGACCAGCGCGTCGTTCTGCGCGGTGTTGTAAATGTTGATACCGACCACCAGCGCAATCACTCCCAGCAGGCAGAGGCCGGACAGCAGGACGATTTTCAAGCGGATGGAGAGGTTATCGAACATAGGTTCACTCACGAATGGACTTGTTGGTATGCGAGCTGGGCCAAGTCCATTCGGCGCATTATCCGGAACATCGGCGCAACCTGGGCTTTCATGAACGGTAAGCGATGAGCGGTAGGAGAGTGCCTACATCCAGCGTTATATAGGGCGTGCGAGCCGTTCCGGGCGGGACCAGATCCACAGGTTGCCCAGGCTCATTCCGGCGATGGCCAGGTAGATCGGCCAGCCGTGATCGAGCATCACCAGCATCAGGCCGGCGCAGAGCAGCATGCTGGCGGTGGCGCTGATTTTGGCGCGGCGCGTGATGATTTTGCCGTTGCGCCAGTTGAACAGGATCGGCCCGAACAGGCGGTGGTTTTCCAGCCAGGCGCTGAGGCGCGGCGAGCTTTTGGTGGCGGCCCAGGCGGCCAGCAGGATGAATTCGGTGGTGGGTAAACCCGGCACGACAATCGCCACCAACCCGATGCCCAGGCTGACGTAGGCCAGCAGGCCGAAGAGGAGTTGGGCGATTTTCGAGGTGGATTGGGGTTTGCCGGTCATGGGTGTGTGCAACGTAGGGATAACAAAAAATCAGCGTGGAATGAAATCTAAGTGTGAGAGGGAGCAAGCCCCTCCCACCGAGCGCATTTCAATCGAGTATCAGGCCAGTTCAGGGGCTGTAGCGTAAGCCTGTTCGAGCAACACCGTGAAGCGCATAAACGCATTGATCGCGCCTTTTTCCACATCGGCTTCTTCTTCGGCGCTCAATTCCAGGCCGTCGAGGGTGCGGGTGAAGCGTTTCCAGCCTTCGGCACGACCGCCGGCCGGCTCGCCGAGGTGGCGGGCGCCGAAGGTTTCGCTCAGGCCCAGGCCCACGGCGCGCTTGATCAGGAACGCGGCGCCCAGCTTGGAGCCTTCGGAGACGAACAACCAGCCCAGGGCTTCGGCGTTGCTCGGGTTCTGCACGGCGCCGGGGACGGTGGCCGGAACGTCGGTGTCCAGGTCGGCCAGGTCCAGCCTGGCGGCGTCGGCGCGGCAGCGTTCGGCCAGGTCGGGAACGACCTTGATCAGCTCGGCATCGTTGTACAGCGCCACCAGTTCCGACTGGAACAAGTACTGCGCCACCACGAAACGCGCGAAGTTGGGCTGGGTTTCAAACGGCGCGTGCGCCTTGACCAGCGCGTCGAGCCGGGTGTGCGGCTCGGTGGTGATCTGGTTCAGGCGCTGGGAGCGCAGGCTTGGGCGTTCTGCGGAAGGAGAAGCGGTCATGAAAAAGTCCTTGAGAAGGGGAGCGCCGTGATGCCCCGGGGCGTGGCTGGGCGGTTAGTAACTAGACGAACAAGAAGACGCGGCACAGTAAAAAATCCTCACCTCACCGCTGATTAATTCCGGCGAGGTGAGGCGGGTTGATCAGATGTCCCAGACCACATTGATCGCGAAGTTGCGACCGGGCTGGGTCAGGCGGTCAAGGTTGGCCGGGCCGGTGACACTGGCTTCGCCGACGCTGTCGTAGCTGCGCACGTCATCCCAGTTCCAGTACTTCTTGTCGGTCAGGTTGTAGAGGCCGCCGTTGAGGGTCACGTCCTGGGTGACTTTGTAGAAGGCGGTCAGGTCGACCACACCGAAGCCAGGGGTCTTGAACGGGCCGTCGGTGCTGCCGTCGGGAGCGTGGAAGCTGCTGCTGTCGACGCGATCCTGCTTTTTCACCAGCGTCCAGCTCAGCAGGCCACCGTAGTTGTCCTGTTCGTAACCCAGGCCGAATACGCCTTTGAGTGGGTTGACGCTGTTCAGCGGCTCGCCGCTATCGTCGTTGCGCCCATAGGCGTAGGCGATCGACCCCTGGGTATACAGGCCCTGGGGCGCGCCGAAGGCGTCGAGGTTCAAGCGGCCCTTGGCTTCCGCGCCCTTGATGGTTGCGCGCTTGATATTGACGGCCTGGAACTGTTCGACGGTGCCGCCGACGACGGCGTTGTCTTCGTCGATAAAGTCGCGGTACTTGGTGTAAAACACCGCGATGTCGAAGGAGCCCGCATCGAACTTGCCGCGAATCCCGGTTTCAACGCCTTTGCTGGTTTCCGGCTTGAGGTCGGGGTTGGGCTCGACGGTGTAGCCCAGGTTCAGGTTTTCAAAGCGTCCATACAGCGCCTTGGCCGAGGGCGTGCGAAAGCCTTCGGCGTATTGGCCAAACAAGGTGTAGTGATCGGTCAGCGCGTAAGTCAGGCCGAACTTGGGGGTGACACGGTGCCAGGTTTTTTCCTTGTCGCTCACCGGGTATTGGCCGGTCGGGTTGACGCTGCTGAGGAATTCCTGGGTCAGCTTGGGTTTGAGCTGGGTGTAGTCATAACGCACGCTGGGCAGGAAGGTCCATTTGTCCCAAGCGATCTGATCCTGGGCGAACAGCGAATAGGTGTTGATGGTTGGGTCGGGGAAGTCACTGGTCTTCGTCACGCTGTCGCTGGCCGTTGGGCTGGGCGCGCCAATGGCTGTGCAACCGGCGCCGACGGCGAGGCAAGTGGCCGCGCCTTCGCGGGAACCGGTGACTTTCTGCTGCTTGAGCGTGGTGCCGTAGGTCACTTGATGATCGGTCTCGCCGAGGCTGAAAGCCTTGTCCAACTGGGCATCGAATACCCACTGTTTTTCTTCGTAAAGCGTGTCGCGGGTGCGCAATACCCGACGGCCCGCCTGGTAGATTTCTGCGGTGGTCTGATCGGTCTTGGCGATCTGGTAATTGAGGCTGGTCTTGATGCGATCGGCCATGACCGACTCAAGGGCGAAGGAATTTTCCAGGCCGAAACGTTCGCGGGTGATGGTGTCGTTGCCCCGTCGGTCATGGTAGAGATTGAAGCCTTGGCCGCCGACGAACGGGCCTCCCACCGCATTCTTCAGGTTGACGTCGCGATCGTCCTTGTACTTCTCGTAAGTCAGGCCCAGACGGTTGTCATCGCCATAATTCCAGCCCAGCTTGGCCAGCACGTTGGTGGTGCGCGCCTCCTCGGGGTTGGCGCCGGTGCGGGCCAGGCCGGTGGCGTTGTTGCCGTCGTAGGCTTCGGTTTCATGGCCATTGCGTTGGCTCAGGTGCAGCAAACCGTCGACGTCCCGCACGCGGCCGGCGACGGTGGCGGAGGTCAGCCAGCTCTCATCGGCGGAGCTGTAGCCGGTCTTGAGGCGGGCGCCGACGTCCTGGCCGGGCTTGATGATGTCGTCCGGATCGAGGGTGAAATAGCTCACCGCCCCGCCGATGGCGCTGCTGCCATACAGGGCTGACGCCGGACCGCGCAGGATTTCCACGCGCTTGACGATTTCCGGGTCGACGTAGTTGCGACGGGTCTTGGCGTAGGGACCGTTGAAGAAGTTGTCCGGCACTTCCACGCCATCGACCTGGGTGAGGATGCGGTCGCCGTCGATACCGCGAATGTTGTAGCCCGCATTGCCGGCCCGGGTGCCGGCGCCACCGACCGAGACGCCGGGTTCGTAGCGCACCAACTCGCGGAGGGTGTTGACGTTTTGGCGGTCCAGCGCTTCACGCTCATGCACGCTGACGGTGTTCGGTACGCTGTTGACGTCCTGCTCGTTACGGGTGGCGCTGATGGTCAACTGTTGCAGGTTGAGGGCGCTGCCGGCAGCGCGCTTTTCCAGGGCAATGCTGTTGTTGCCGAGTTTGCGGTAGCTCAGGTTGGTCCCCACCAACAAGCGCTCCAGGGCTTTTTCCGGCGACAGCGCACCGCGTACGCCAGGGGACGACACACCCTGGCCCAGCTCCGCCGGCAGGCCGACTTGCCAGCCGGTCACGGCGGTGAAGGCATTGAGTGCCGCAACCAGCGGCTGCTGTTCGATGCTGAAGCTGTAGTCGCCGTGGCTGCGGGCGGTGGGTTCGGCGGCGGCGACCATCACCGGCGTACCGGCCAGCAGGATGGCGGCGGTCAGCAAGGACAGCACGGGCGAAGAAGACCGGCGATTGAAACGAGAGGACATCGAAAGCGCTCCGGAGGTACGAATCTTATAGTTGCGAACCAATTCAAATGGGAATCAGTTGCATTGGCTAAGACGAGACGTACCGTCGAGCGCTATCGAGTAAAAATAATTCTCATTTAGTTCAGGATCACCAGTGCCGGGTACTCAGAAAGCTTGGCCGAGGTGATGTGGGCCAGGGAGCGCACCACGTCCAACGGCTGGTCGAGGCGGTAGTTGCCGGTGACGGCGACGCTGGCGAGTTGCTCGTTGGTGTTGACGATCCAGCCGGGGTAATAGCGGCGTAATTCGGCGAGCACTTCGCTCATCGGGCAGTTTTCGAAAATCAGCCGGCCCTGGACCCAGGCCAGGTCTTTGTTGGCGTCGAGTCTGGCGGGTTGGCCGAAGCCCTTGGGGCCGATGCGGATGCTTTGCCCGGCGCTCAGGCGCACGCGGGCATCGTCGAAGGTGTTGCTCAGGTCGACATCGCCGCGCTGCACCTGCACCTGGGCTTCGCCATTGAGGTAGCGCACGGCGAACGCGGTGTCGCGCACGCTGGCGCGCACGGGGCCGGCGTCGACTTCCAGGGGCAGGCCGCGGTTGGGCATCACCTCGAAAAACGCTTCGCCTTGGTAGAGGCGGGCGATGCGCTGGTGATCCTTGGTTGTGCTGGAGAACGCCGAATCGGTGTTCAGCAAGACGTTCGAGCCCTCGTCCAATTGCAGGCGCTGGCGCTCACCCACCACAGTGAGGTGGTCGGCTTGCAGGCGTACCGGCAGGTTGCTGAAGCTGAACAGCCCGAGCATCAATACAGCGGCGGTGGCCAGTGGTTTCCAATGTGGCTTGATGCGGCGCCAGGCGCTGGGCTTGCGCGGTGCCGCCAGGGCGACCGCGGCGCTGTGGACGGGCGCGCCACCCCAGGCCGCCTGGGCTTTGCCGAAGGCATGGCCGCGCGCCGGATCGCCGGCCAGCCAGGCTTCGAACGCGGCCTGCTGCCCGGGTTGCGGGCACTGCAAGGCGATCAGCCAGTCGAGGGCCTGGTCCATCGCTGGGTCTTGCAACACCTCATGAGCCAGCGCATGGGGGCGCAGTTTATTCGGGTCCGTCACGGTGTGCCTCGGGTCTTCGCCGCGTTCTATTTATCTTTCCTACAGCCAGAATCGACATCTCTGTCGGATGAAGCTTAAGGCTGATCCAGCCGTTCGGCCACACCTACACAGATGGCCATGATCAATTTCAGTTCCTTTTGCACGGTGCTCAAGGACACTTCCAACTGATCGGCAATCTCCTGGTAGCTGCAACCGTGCAGGCGGCTGAGGATGAATATCTGCTGCTGGCGCGCGCTCAACTGGCCGAGGCTGATGCTTAGGTGCTCAAGCAGTTGCTCGGCCTGGGTCGCGTCTTCGGGCGTGCTGATGGGGGCGGCGACACTTTGCAGGACGTCCAGCGGGACATCTTCCTGCAGTGTGCGGGCCTGTATCCTGCGCGAACGCAAGTGATCCAGCGCGAGGTTGCGCGCGGTCTGGTAGACGAAGGGTTCGAGGTGATCGATCGGCCGCTCGCTCAGGGCCCGGGTAACGCGCAGGTAGGTTTCCTGCAACAAGTCCTCGGCGGTGCTGTGGTTGTTCACCATCCGCTGCAAGGTGCGTAGCAGAATCACCCGTTGGGTGAGAAAGACTTGGTTGAAGCGAGATTGGCTCACAGCGATACCGGACCGATTTGCAGTTAATGATAATGCGTATCATCAGCGCAAATGGCAAGTAGCTATTTCTCTTGGCCTATACAGAACAAATGTGGGAGGGAGCTTGCTCCCGATGACGGTGTGTCAGGCAACACATGCATGACTGATACACCGCCATCGGGAGCAAGTCGAACCGTCGAGCCGCCCCTCCCACAAAGCCCTCCCGCAAGTGCTTATTCGGCGCTGCAGAGTGCCAGGCAGTTATCCAGCATGCGGTTGGAGAAGCCCCACTCATTGTCGTACCAGGCCAGTACTTTCAGCAGTTTGCCGCTGGACTTGGTGTGGTTGGCGTCGAAGATCGACGACAGCGGGTTGTGGTTGAAGTCACTGGAAACCAGCGGCAGGGTATTGTAGCCGAGGATTTTCGAGTGCTGGCTGGCTTCCTTGAGCAGCGCGTTGACTTCCTCGGCCGTGGCGTCTTTTTTCAACTGTACGGTGAGGTCCACCAGCGATACGTTGATCACCGGCACCCGCACGGCCATGCCGGTCAGCTTGCCCGCCAGTTCCGGCAGCACCAGGCCGACCGCTTCGGCGGCGCCGGTCTTGCTCGGGATCATGTTCTGGGTGGCCGAGCGCGCGCGGTAGGGGTCGGTGTGGTAGACGTCGGTCAGGTTCTGGTCGTTGGTGTAGGCATGGATGGTGGTCATCAAGCCGCTTTCGATGCCCAGCTCGCGGTGCAGCACTTGGGCCACCGGCGCCAGGCAGTTGGTGGTGCAGGAGGCGTTGGAGATGATCTGGTGGGATTGACGCAAAATGTCATGGTTTACCCCGTAGACCACGGTGGCATCCGCGCCTTTGGCCGGGGCGGAGATGATCACCTTGCGTGCGCCGGCGGTAATATGGGCCGCAGCCTTGGAACGGTCGGTGAACAGGCCGGTGCATTCGAACACCACGTCGATATTGTGCGCAGCCCAGGGCAGGTCGGCCGGGTTGCGAATGGCACTGACGGCGATCCGGTCACCATTGACGGTCAGGCTTTCCTGATCGTGAGCGACCTCTGCATCGAAAGTACCGTGGACGGTGTCATATTTGAGCAGGTGGGCATTGATCGAGCTGTCGCCCAAGTCATTGATGGCGACGATCTGCAAATCCTGGCGAT